>Ga0213868_10005620_pt1 | contig 11224 bp, 21 predicted proteins | sample PICome_9_FD_160087 | JGI IMG/M metagenome (GOLD analysis project Ga0213868, IMG submission 160087) | Coastal seawater microbial communities near Pivers Island, North Carolina, United States - PICO127 | ecosystem: Environmental > Aquatic > Marine > Coastal | place: USA: North Carolina...
GCGCAAGTCACACTTTGCGCTAAATCGCTTAAAGTCGGTGTTTTAGTTCGCCAAATTACCCCTGGACCTCATGATTAGACATTACTTTCACAAAACCCGTTATTAATTTAAATTTTCCCTTGACAAAATCTCTAGCGTGTGGTAAAATCGGCGCGATTCGACATATGTTCCATAAATTAATTTAAATTTCCTATTGACAGGAGAATTATTTCCTGTATAATATGTTCTATATTAAGGAGAAACAAAAATGGAAAAAGCAAAAAAATTACAAAAAACAAAAGCGACATTAGTCAAAGAATTGGAACAAAAAATGGGTGTGAAAGAGGGTTTCTTAAACTCGCTGGAAAGAGCAAACGCTGAGACAATCAAAAAACTAACTCAACTTGTGTCCTAATTAGACAGACCCGACGAAAGTCGGGTTTTTTTTATTTTTAAAAAACTATTGACAAACCCGCCAAAGTGTGTTATAATCGGCGCTGCGCGCCTGTGGATAACTTATGTATAACCTGTGGATAAGTCGGCCGCGGCCGCGTAGACTTAGGTTTGGCACTTCACTTTTGCACTTTGGCGCGGGGCACTATAACTTTTGCACTTCACTTTTGCACTGGCGCAGGGGGTCGCTTTATAAAAAGCAGTGATGATCTATTATCACCACCGCTTATAATCTATTTTATGACATTTGTTGCTTTTAGAGTAAGCAATTTAATCAAATACAACTTTAGTCTAACATTTGGCGTATTCTCAATAAGAAACAAAAGTTGTTGTTTTGTCATTTTTTCATATCGTTTCATTTTTTCCTCCTAGGCAATCTGAATGATTTATCCCAATTGATTTGTCTATTTCTCATAATTTCAAATACCTCTAAATATTCATAATGAGTAACAGCTCTTGAAGTAATCCACCAATCAAAACCACGATTAGGTGACTCAGGTAAATCAATAGGCGACCATTTAACAAATGCTTTTGGGTATTGTTTATCAAAGAAAATTTGTGCCTCCCTTTCTATAGCTAAAGCATGCCTTTTAGTTTTAGCGGGTAAAACATGTTGAATTTTCATATGCTTTAAATATTGGCGTCTTTTGCCATCTTTAGTAATTCCAACAGTTAGGCATGCCTCCTCCCCGGGTAAGGTCGATTGACCTATATATACAATAAAAGTCTCTTTCATTTTTCTCTCCAAAATTCCAGGTGCGACATTGCAACCTGGTATATACATATTCTAACATCAAATTTGGCAAATTTTTGCATCAAATTTGTGGGATTCTTGGCGACAAAATCCGAATCACAGAAAAGACTAAATGTCAAATTTCGTGAAAATTTTTTGTCACAAAAGTTGACAAGTCTATACAGGGTGTGGTAAAATCGGCGCCCCAAATGCGAATGAGAATCATTCCGTTTTGTAAATGAGAATCATTCGCATTTGGGAGCCTGTGGATAAGTCTGGGGATAACCTGTGGATAAGTCTGGGGATAACCTGTGGATAAGTCGCCTTCGGCGCACATATGTAAATTTTATACTTTTTGTACTTTTTATACTCGGCGCACATATGTAAATTTTATACTTTTTGTACTTTTTATACTCGGCGCAGAAAAACGCTTTTGTAAATGAGAATCATTCAGCTTTTGGGAGTCTTGGAAATAAAAAATCCTCGATTTATTAGATCGAGGATTCCTAGAGGTTGGTCAACATGGGAGTGTTGACAATATGAAAAAGATGGCTTGGCTAAATTCGATATAATCTCCTCTAGCCTTGCCGACTCGCTTTGACTTTCCCCCGTTAGCAGTCTCCGTTTCCTTTGGTGGTTAAGTCTTGCTTCGTTCTAAAAATCGTGAGATAATTAGCTTCGCAAACCCTAGAGCCATTAGTCAGTTAGGTATCTTCTAACATAGACATTGAGTCCTTAGCTAGTTCGAGGGTTAGAGGTCTGGGCGTTCTCTTAGTAGCCGAAGCCTTTGGGAGTGTTCCTTTTGCTCTCATGGGGTTGGTCGTTTCCTTCCTTCCTTGTCCCCTTGAACATATAAATATTATATACCTTTGGCAAGAAAATACAAGACATTTATTTAATTTAAAGTATCTAAAAATTATATACGATTTTTCTTGACATTTTCTAGTTTTCCTGTATTTTCGGCGCCGCCAAATGAGAATGATTCTCATTTAGGTTTTCCTTGTTTTGTTGTGAATTCGTTCTTGGTTTAAAATTTGTTTATTGTCTTAAACTTTGTTTATAAACAAATTTTAAACCATGCACGCTGAAAAGTCAAATCGTGTGACAAAATAAATTCACAAAAATCTAGCATATCCTAGGGCTAAAATCAAGCAAAATAGTATATAAATTTTATATATAAATTTGGGATTCTTGGGACAAAAAAAAACGGGGATAAAATCCCCGTTCAAATAATTAAAGAGTTAGCAAAATTTTATTAATAGTTAATATAATTCTCTTTAATCGTTTGATAGTTTCTAGCATCTATAACAGTCGCACCGAGTGAACCAATCGCTGATAAATTGCTAGGGTTATCATCATAGAATATTTTTAATATATTTCTATATTGTGGCAAATTAAATAAATATCTTAATTGAGATTTTTTTAATTCAGCGTCAATCGTGGCGTTGCCTTTTGGTCTTGATATAATTCTATCGTAATAAATATTATGTGAATGGATATATTCATAATCCCATTTTGATAATTCTCTAGCTGTGCAAAGAATAACCATGTCTCCGTTCTTATAATCTTCTTGCAGTTGACAATATAAAGGCAAAAGAGAATCATTAAAAATAAATTCTTTTGTGCTTTTTGCTTTCCAATTAGCAAGGTCGATATTTCCTTGCTCGTCATGTGTTGCTCTATGAGAAGAATCAATTACAGTTCCGTCCAAATCATAAATACAGATTCTAGGTGAAAGATTATAGAATCTCTCGCATTGTTTAGTCTTGCAAATATTTTTAATTGTTCGGCTCATAGTATCACCCTTGATAGTTGTGCAATCATCATTAAAACAGTTAATGTTAAAAGTTCTTTATTAAGTTCTAAATATGAAATTAATAATATGATTAAATTACCCCCAATAATTAAAGGCAATTGTAGAGGTATTGTGTAGAATCCTTGCAAGGCAATAAATACCAAAGCAAAGCCAATCCATAAAAGGGATTTTCTTCTTCTTGCTTGTTGTGGTCTATAGTCTAAATAATCGTAATGTTTCATTTTTAGAATCTCCTCGCATATATTCTTAATAAGTCATTAATCATTTTTTCTGAGCAATATTCTAAATGTTTCGGCTTCATTCGTTTTGCTTCGATTAATTCCTTAGTTGTGGGAATACCCTTTTTTATTTTCTCGGCTTGTGATGTGCCTTTAATAATTAATTTTAATTCGCCTTGTCTCATAGTGCTAATTCTCCTTGCGTTGCTATTGGTTGTGGTTTTACCTTTTTTATTGGTTTCTTTGTAGTCTTGTTTCTGTGCATAAGTTTAGCCTTCATGGTTTTCTTGTCTTGGATTGTTTTCCAAGATACACCCTTTATATTATTAAGAAAATGTTTCTTAATCGTGTTTTTATGGGTTGCCCATGCTTTGCATAAAATCATAAATTCAAGTTGTGCATCATGTCTTGCTGTGTGTGGCTCAATATAATCAACATCAAGATTAAGAAACCTAGCAACAGATTCAGCCGAATAGGAAAGGTTCCCTTTCTCGGTTGTCATTCTTGCTTTATCATCTTCATTGAGAGAATCAGCCCATGAATAAAATTCTTTATTCATTAAAAGAGTTGCCGAGATATCCATTAAACAGCAAATATTAATGTCCGAAGTTCGAAGATAAAAAGATTTATGCTCATATTGAGTATGTGTCTTTCTAATCGTTCCGATCTTACGACCTTCTCCAATATCAAAGTTATAATTGTATGCTGTTAAAATATCGACACCCATAGAATTCAGATTGTTATTAAATTCTTTGATGATGTCTTTCCAACGCTTAACCTTGTGAGGGTTATTAATTGCTTCTTTCCATGCTCTCGCCATTGCTCCATTCGTTGCGTATGCTTCGCCTGTATCTTTATTTTTAAATAAAAAGTTTCCTATATTCTCCATAGTTTCAAGAACATAATAATCCATTTCTTTAACGTGTAAAGATTCAGTTTGTTCAATGTTTCCAAAGACTGCACCGAAATGATAAATTAATCCGTGAGAATCTGAATTTTTAAAACAAGTTTCAGTATCAACAACACAAGCGATTGTTCGCTTGTGTTGTTTCATATTAGTTTTAGGTACCATTATTTAACCACCTTTTTTAATGTTGCTTCTATCTTCAAGGCTGAAAGATATGTTTTCATATCTTGGATAGTTGCGTTCATAGATAAAGGCTTTAAACCTTTTTCCTCGATTTGTTTAATCAAATCTTTTTTAGTTGTGTATTCTATTTTCATAGTATTCCTTATAATTTGGGATTCTTGGAAATGGTGAATCCCTTTAACCATTTAATGAATTGATATAGCTAGTAATACAGTCATTGATAGTATTAACATTCCTAAAATAAAAGGAATGATTAAGGGATTATCATTTAAAAATATTATTATCTTTTGCTTTTGTTTTGCTTTCCATCTTTCAAGGGCTTCATGATTTTTTTGTTGTTGCTCTGTTCTCATTTAGCTAACCTCTCTAAAATGTTTTCTAGTTATTGAGATACCTTTTTTATTATCCCATTCTTTATTAATTTTTTTAAGGTCTTGTTTATGCTGTTCTTTAGTTGCCCAAATTCTAGTAATATTAACCTCGATACCTTTTTTATTAATATATTTATATGTGTATTCCATTTTTATTATCTCCTATATAAAAATTATTAAACCAATTAAGGGTATTAGTACCCATATAATTAAATCAGTTATTAATGAATATCTAAAATACAATTTTTTCCCAAATTCTGTAGCAGTTGTTTCTGTTCCTTTTTCAAATTCTATTCCTTGCTTTTTTAAGATATTACAAGCATTTTCAAAGGCTCTAACATCTTCAATATTAGAAGGGTTGAATTTTGTTTTAATGGTTAATTGTTTTTTAAATATCTTTGTTTTCATATAACTATTATAATATTTTTTTGTCATATTGTGCAAGTAAATAAGGACAAATTCATTAATTAAATTGGCAGTTAAAAACCCATGTTTCAGCTGTCTAATTTTTATACAGCTGTACAATTTTTATACAGGGGGGTTAGTAGACCAGATAATATGCCCAATCACAGCACCCCCTAACACGTACTCATTTGGATTTTTTGAAAAAGCAAAAAAGACGCTCAATACATATCATAATGATACTTTCTTAAAATAATTCTTGACTTCTTGCCTAACTTTTGATATACTAATACTATGAAATTTTTAAAAGACGATCAGTGGTACTATACAAATAAACAAGGTGTCACTAAAAAATTATTATTAAATCCAGAAACCAACCAACCTTATACTAAAAATCAAGAAATAACAAATGATAATAAATTTAAAGGAAAAGTCTTCAGTGCTTATAGATATGAAAGACCTCTTAGCATGTACGATAAAGACTACTGGGGGATTAAAACAAAGATAGTCTCCGAAAATCTATCTCCAGATATCTCTAGCTATAAGATTCCTACTCCTGCAGTAATATCTTTCTCAGGTGGGCGAACTTCTGCATTTATGTTAAAACAGATACTTAATGCATATGGAGGAACTCTTCCCAAAGATATAAAAGTTTGTTTTGCAAATACAGGCAAAGAGTTGCCAGAAACTTTAGATTTTGTACACGAAGTAGAAAATATGTGGGATGTTGATATACACTGGCTAGAACTTGAAATAAATGAAACAACTCCTATATGGTCTCAAAAAAGAGTTAATTATGAAACAGCTTCTCGCAACGGCGAGCCTTTTGATGAGTTAATAATAAAACAACAAATGCTTCCAAATCTTCACAAACGTACTTGTACTATAGAAATGAAAATAAAACCTATAGAAAGGTATATGCAATCTCTGGGTTACACAGAGTGGTATTCAGTACTAGGACTGAGATATGATGAACCTAAAAGAGTTTATGATTCTAAAAATCAAAAACAACGATATCTTAATCTATGCCCTATGCACGAAATGAGACATACAAACGAAGATGTACTAGATTTCTGGAGAAAACAAAACTTTGATCTAAAGATACCTTCTATCAATGGAAAAACTGTAGCGGGTAATTGCGATTTATGCTTTTTAAAAGGCACAGCAACAACTTTAAAACTATTACATGAGAAACCTGAGTTAGCCGATTGGTGGATTGAAAAAGAAACTATTATGGGAAGAAAGTTTGTAAATCACAGACCAGACTACATAAAACTTAAGGACATCTCAATAGAACCTCCCAAAGAGTACATAGATGATACAAGCTTTTCGTGCTTCTGTCATGATTAATCAACTATTTAACATACCTATCAAAAATACTTCTTGACATCCATGTCAGTTTTTGTTATAATTCACATATGGCAAAGAATCAAATATCTACAAGAATAAGCCCTGAAGGACTGGAAATTGCAAATGCTTACTTAGAAGTCGGCAATGTAAAAGCTGTGTCCATTAGACTACGAGTTGACGAAGGAAAAGTTTCGGAATACTTGGCTAAAAGGGAAGTTAAGCAATATATCGACCAGATTTACCTCGACACGGGGTATCGAAATCGTTTTAAACTGGCAGAAGTCTTAGATGACCTTATTGACCGCAAACTCGAGGAAGCAGAAGAAAGCGAAGTATATTCTAATAAAGATATTGCAGATTTAGTAATGTTTTCCCATAAAATTCGTATGGATGAAATGAAAGCACAGACAGAATTAGAAAAAGCACAAGCAGCAAATATCAAAAACCAGACCAATGTCCAAATCAATAGTGCAGAAATGCCTTTCGGACAAGGAAACTACGGAGAGCTCATGAAAAAGCTCTTAAAGGATAAATAAATGAGATTACTACTATTACTATTAGCATCCACACTACAAGCAGAAGTACTAGAAATAGATAAAGGTATCTACCAGGTCACATACGATACAAATTTAGAACAACCACTAAAAGTATCATATGCACTAGGCAGAGCTAACACTGTTAAAGCAGCAGACCGTAAAGGTATGAATTTCAAAAAAGAGCCAGGAGTACATACTTCTGACGATAAAGATTATTACAAGAATGTATGGGACAAAGGACATATGGCCCCGGCCGGTTCTTTCTCAAATAACGAAGAAAACCTAAAATTAACTTTCTCATACCTTAATAGTGCACTACAACACGAAAAACTTAATCGTGGTGCATGGAAACAGTTAGAAGGCGCAGTAAGAGGATGGGCAGAATACGAAAAACTACACGTTGTAAACGAAATATGGTTTTCACCAACTTCAATCAAACTACCTACAGGTGCGACAGTACCTGACGGCTTCATGAAAATCATTCATGCTTTAGAATGGGAAAAATGTTTCTTTTTTGTAAACGAAGCACCAACGGAGACTTGGGAAAATTACGAAGTACCATGCAATGTAGAGGGAATTCGTGGATAAAAAGATATTACAAGTCGTAAATCTTTCTCCAAGCGAAAGCTGGATAGAGAAACTTCCTAATATTCATCCTATGAAGCAAATAACTTATGCAGCTTTAGTACAAGTAGTAGTGTTTTTTGGAATGCTAGGCATGTTTCAGGTAAACCAATGGATATTTTCGGCTTAATTACAGACGTCGGGGCACCCATTGCAGCCGCAATAGTCATGGGCGGGTTCATTTTTGTAATAATGAAACAAATATTTGAAGGAGTAGTAGGCTCGATCAACACACTTAAGTTATTTACAACAAGTCTTATTACTAGAGTTAAAACAATCAACAACGATATGATAAAATTAGACACAAGTGTTAGTGCGGCCCTTGAACTTACACCAGATTTAGACAGAATAGCAAGAGCAGAGAATTTCGTGGAAGACGGAACAATAGATGTAAGGAGAGATTAATGGATGTAGTAAGTGTGTGGGATAATTTAAGTTACTGGGATGGTATATTGTTCACTTTTTGGATAGGTCTATTATATACTTACAAAGTATGGGTAGATAACAAATGGAAATAGTTGACGCTATACAAAAGTTTGGATTTCCAATCGTTGCGATGGTTGGTTTAGGCTACTTTGTATACTTTGTTTGGACAATGATAACACAGGTAATTAATCCAACAGTAAAAGAAATGCACATGACTCTTATAAAATTAATAGATCAAATAAGAATGCTCGATAACGATATGATTCGTTTACAGCAAAAGGTAAATACTGTACTACAGATGAAAGAAAATGACAAAAAACGAAATAACAGGTGACAAACTAATATCTAGAAAGAATTCAGATGCTTATCGTGATAACTATGACCAGATTTTTAATAAGAAGGTAGACAAAGTAATCGAAGAAAAGTTTCATTGGTGGCCTATAGTTATTGTACCCTTCTTAGTATGGGAACTGGCAGCAGATGAAATCAAGTTTGGATTCAAAAGTCCTTCGTTTAGTGGAAATGGAACATCATCTCATTACTTAACAATTGATTCACAAGAACAAACAAAGAAAGATGCAGTAAAAGCTGAAATAAAAGCTTTAGCAGACGCAGCAAAGAGAGCAGAAGAGAATACGACTCTCGCAAGATTTATAAAGAACTTTGAAAGCAGAATATATGCACAGTTATCCCGACAGTTGGTAGACCAGTTGTTTGGGGAAAACCCTGCAGAGAATGGATCATTTCAGTTATTCGATAACTTAATTACTTGGACGAGTGATGGAATATCAATAACAATGACCATATTTAACGAGGCAACCGGTGAGACAACTACTATTACTATCCCTATTGGGGATTTTGGCTTCTAGCTGCGCATCACATAGAGCATACATATCTCCATGTCTTGGTAACCCCGAAGGCGACTACGAATACGTTGTAGACATGGTACAGAAAGCGCAATGCTTTTCAGGGGATGCTATACTCGAAAAACCCGTAACAAAAGCAATAAAAAGCTTACCGCTACCAGCAAGAACACCCGTAGTAGCTATATACAAGTTTGAAGACTTAACAGGTCAAAGAAAAGCAAGAGATGGAATAGCAGACTTTTCAAGTGCCGTAACTCAAGCTCCAGAAGCTTACTTAATAAGAGCACTTAAAGCAAGTAATTTTTTCAAAGTAGTAGAAAGAAAAGGATTAGATCACTTAACAAAAGAAAGACAATTAATTCGTTCTACTCGACAAAAGTTCGAAGATGAAGACAAGCAATTACCACTACTATATGCAGGTCTAATTTTAGAAGGCGGTATTGTTGATTACAATACTAATTTATTAACAGGGGGAGTTGGAGCCCGCTATTTAGGTATAGGAAACTCTAAACAATACCGTGAGGACAAAGTGGTGGTTTCAATTAGAATGGTTTCTGTGAGTACAGGAGAAATTTTATTGGACATCCTTACTTCAAAAGCAATTCTCTCCGTAGGCTTAAGTACGGATTATTTTAGATTTCATTCAGATAATGACTTGATTGAATTCGAGACTGGCAATGCCATGAACGAAGCAAAATATATCGCAGTACAAGCAGCTATCGAAACAGCAGTAGCTGAATTGGTAGTACGCGGACAGAAACAAGGGTACTGGAAGTACTATATGGGAGAGTAAAATGAGGTTTTTAATCTTATTTTTATCAATCGGTCTTTTTGCAGACAATGAAATCTATATCGACCAGACAGGCGACAATGCAGCCATTGACATCGAACAACTCGGATCCAACAATATAATTGGTGGTGACGATGCAGTTGCGGGTACAATGACAGCAGCAATACTGAATGGAACAGGTATGACTTTAGATATCAACCAAATAGGAAGCTCCAATAAGTTTCTCACCGATGGAATACTCGGCGACAGCTTTACTGGGTTCTTCGAATTTGATGGTGATTCTAATGAATGGGACTTTAGCATGGACACAACCGGGCTAAACACAGCAGACAGTAATGATATTAACATTAATGTTACTGGTTCTTTCAACTTAGCAGATATAGACATTGCCGAGGTTTCAGGAGCAAGCTTCTTGGATATTGACTGGATTATCACTGGAGACAGTAATGATGCAGAAGTAGACATAGATGCTGATTATGCATTTATGTATATGGACATTCTTGGAGATAGCAATGACTTAACTTTTATCCAATCTGGATATGGAAACAGTTCAAGCGACAATAAATACTTCTACCTCGATTTAGAGGGAGATAGTAATACAGCAGTGATTAAACAACAATCAACGCTGGCCGCAGACTGGTTGAAGATTGAATCTAATGCGTCAAATAGTAATATTTGTGTTATTCAAAATGATGGTGGTTCTACCACTTCATGCTGATAGCATAGGAGGCATTACAGAACTTCGTGGAGTAGGTCAAGTCTTGAGGGACGACACCTACTCTGCTGAGCTTGACTTTGATATTGAACAAAACGATGATGTACGCACAGCTAATGGGCGAGTCGGTATAACATTTTTGGACGATTCAGTAGTCAGACTAACAGAACATAGCAAACTAATAATAGATGAAATAATCTTTGATCCTAACCCCAGTAAATCAAAGATGTCTATGAAGTTTGCAAGTGGAACAGCACGTTTCATAACAGGAAAGATAGGTGCAATTAACAAGGAAAACATCTCAATCTCTACGCCAACTTCAAACATCGGTATTCGAGGCACTGATTTTACCGTTACTGTTGATGAGCTGGGTAGGAGTCTTGTTATACTTCTTCCTGACGAGTTTGGTGTTTCTTCTGGGGAAATTACTGTTACAACAGCTATGGGCCAAGTTATCCTCAATCAACCTTTTCAATCTACAGTAACAAGTGTGTGGGAAACCTCACCAACTAAACCAGTTATATTAGACTTAAATTTAAATATTATTGACAATATGTTAATAGTATCTCCTCCAAAGACAGACGAAAGATTTGCAGAGGAAGAAACGACAAGTAATTCAGGAGCTATACTTGATGTAGACTATTTAGAGTTTGAAGACTTAGATGTAGACTATTTAGCAGAAGACTCTTTAGCTTTTAATGAATTAGATATAGATTATTTAGATGTAAACTTTCTTGAAGACTTATTAGAAGTTATCGAAGAATTAGATGCTCTTGCAGTAGCAGAACAACGAGGAGCGCAACTTTTCTCAGAATTTGATATACAAGGTACTTTGTTTGGGCAAGATCAGACTAC
>Ga0213868_10005627_pt1 | contig 11211 bp, 8 predicted proteins | sample PICome_9_FD_160087 | JGI IMG/M metagenome (GOLD analysis project Ga0213868, IMG submission 160087) | Coastal seawater microbial communities near Pivers Island, North Carolina, United States - PICO127 | ecosystem: Environmental > Aquatic > Marine > Coastal | place: USA: North Carolina | collected...
TTATGGCCTACGCCCAGACAGACAAATCTGAACCTGAACAGTTCCTTGCCAATCCAGCGCCCGACGTGAAAACACGCGAAAAGCTAGAAGGCGGCAAGGCATTCGTGTTGCACACGGAATTTGAACCGGCGGGCGATCAACCCGCCGCGATCAAAGAACTGTCCGAAGGCATCCGCAACGGTGAACGCGACCAAGTGCTTCTGGGGGCCACTGGTACCGGCAAGACCTTTACCATGGCAAAAATGATCGAGGAAACGCAGCGGCCCGCGATTATTCTTGCCCCCAACAAAACTCTGGCCGCGCAGCTTTATGGCGAGTTTAAAGGATTCTTTCCCGAAAACGCTGTCGAATACTTCGTCAGCTACTATGACTACTACCAGCCAGAGGCCTACGTAGCGCGGTCAGATACTTTCATCGAAAAAGAAAGCCAGATCAACGAACAGATCGACCGCATGCGCCACTCGGCCACGCGCGCACTGCTGGAACGCGATGATGTTATTATCGTGGCTTCGGTGTCTTGCATCTATGGTATCGGCTCGGTCGAGACGTATGGGGCGATGACCCAAGACCTCCATGTCGGCAAAACCTACGACCAACGCCAGATCATCGCTGATCTGATCGCCCAAGCCTACAAACGCAATGACCACGCCTTCCAGCGCGGCACGTTTCGCGTGCGTGGCGATAGCCTCGAGATTTGGCCGGCACACCTTGATGATCGCGCTTGGAAACTGTCGTTCTTTGGCGAGGAACTGGAAAATATCACGGAATTCGACCCGCTCACTGGCGAAAAAACCGACACCTTCGACAAGGTCCGCGTTTACGCAAATTCGCACTACGTCACGCCAAAGCCAACGATGAACCAAGCCGTCATCGGCATCAAAAAAGAACTGCGTATGCGGCTCGATCAACTGGTTGGCGAAGGCAAACTGCTCGAAGCACAACGGCTGGAACAGCGCTGCAATTTCGATCTGGAAATGCTCGAGGCGACAGGCGTGTGCAACGGCATCGAAAACTATTCGCGCTATCTGACGGGCCGCGCCCCGGGCGAACCACCCCCCACATTGTTCGAATTCATCCCCGATAACGCGATCGTTTTCGCGGATGAGTCTCACGTATCGGTGCCCCAGATCGGCGGCATGTACAAAGGTGACTTTAGACGCAAAATGACGCTGGCCGAACACGGGTTCCGGCTGCCGTCCTGCATGGACAACCGTCCGCTGAAGTTCGAGGAATGGGACGCCATGCGCCCGCAATCTGTCTTCGTCTCGGCTACTCCTGCGGCGTGGGAGCTGGACCAAGCGGGCGGCGTGTTCACCGAACAAATCATTCGCCCCACTGGTCTGATCGACCCCAAGATCGAAATCAGGCCCGTCGAGATGCAAGTCGACGATCTGCTGGACGAAGTGCGCAAAGTCGCCGCTGACGGCTACCGCACGCTGGTCACAACGCTGACTAAACGCATGTCAGAAGACCTCACCGAATACATGCACGAACAGGGCATTCGCGTGCGCTATATGCACAGCGATATCGACACGATTGAACGGATCGAAATCCTGCGCGACCTGCGTCTTGGGGCATTTGACGTGCTGATCGGGATCAACCTGCTGCGCGAGGGGTTGGATATCCCCGAATGTGGTTTGGTGGCAATTTTGGATGCGGACAAAGAAGGCTTTCTGCGCTCTGAGACCTCGCTCGTACAAACCATCGGCCGCGCCGCGCGCAACGCAGACGGACGCGTGATCATGTACGCCGACCGCATCACGGGGTCCATGGAACGCGCGATGAAAGAAACCGAACGCCGCCGCGTCAAGCAACTAGCTTACAACGTCGAACACAACATCACACCGACGACGGTCAAAAAGAACGTCGAGGACATCCTCGCAGGCCTCTACAAAGGCGATGTGGACATGAACCGCGTGACCGCCAAGATCGACAAACCAATGGCTGGCGCAAACCTTGCGGCTGTGTTGGACGGCTTGCGTACGGATATGCGCAAAGCCGCCGAGAACCTCGAATTTGAAGAGGCTGCAAGACTGCGCGATGAGGTTAAGCGGCTGGAAACGGTCGAATTGACAATCGCCGATGATCCATTGGCACGACAGCAAGCGGTGGATAAAGCCGTAGGCGACGCGCAGAAAGCGTCAGGACGAAGTACAGCCGGACGTGGAGGAATGCGCGGTGGGAAGTCGAGGTATGGAGGTAAGAAATAGCCACCCCAATGGAATTTCACTCCTAGTCAAGCGCCCCCTCCTCGCCGATAGGTCGGGCAATGACCGCCCCGCCCCCATGGGCGGACGCTGCCCTTGGCGCCCTCAACACACAACAATAGTTCAAACCCCGTTAACCAATCACCCGCCGGACGCCCGGTTAACCACTCAACGCAGACAGCACTCTTGTCATTTGCCAAAACCCGCTATCTTACACTTATGCGCACCGCTCTTGCCCTCCTCTTGCTCGCCACTCCCGCCACCGCGTGGGAGTTCTCGGCTTTGCCGATTTGCACCCTCACCGACACTTCGGATGAAGGCGAAGTAACCGTCACCTACGACGCAGAAATCACCGAATATACCGTCACCGTGATACTGACCGATGGCACGTGGCCCAGCGATCCGACGTTTGGCATGGCATTCGCAGGCGACCGCCCAATCAGCATCCAAACCGACCGCTACACGCTTAGCAATGATGGCCGCAGCCTGACGGTAAAAGACCGCGGCTTTGGCAATGTTCTGAATGGATTAGAGTTCAACACACGCGCCTATGCGATCTTGGGCGACACGACCATCGGCTTCTCGCTAAGCGGGATCGGTCCGGCAATTTCAGACTTCCGCGCCTGCCCTGCAGTGAACCTTGCCTAAAGCGTTCCGCGCCAGACAACCGACCCTTCGCGCCATGTGCCGCCCACCAATATCCCCTTTTTGTCGGCGTGCGGAAACTGCACACGCCAGTCGCGGAACTTGTCGTTGGTGACAACACGCAGGTGGTGGTCCGAAGCAAAGGCCAAGATTGCCTCATCCGCAACCACGCCCCTGCTTACAACGCACACATGCCATGCGGGTACGCCGATCAACCACGCGATTTTTGACTCATCGTAATAATGATCGTCCAGTTTATAGCCGACATTAGCATCAAAAAAGACGATGGGCGTATATCCCTTTTGCTCTAACGCCCGCAGCACCCGTGACAGCACTTTGGCAGAGGGGTCTTCTGCCCAATGCATCACGTTGGACCCATCCACGACAATCGCGTTTGCTGGTGGTCCTTCCTGCTTTGGCGCGACGGGCTTTCCGCGACGCAGCAACAAAAGGATGAAGAAACCCAACAGCGCAGGCAAAAGCAAAAGAAGGTCAGAGATAATCAACGCGGGAAAACCAAAAAGGGCGAGAGTTTCACACCCTCGCCCTTGCCGTTTAGGTTGTCAATAGGGAGGTTGAATCAACCTTTACCCTTCCAAGGCACCAGCCATTTTTCGGCCTGCCGCATCAACATGTCGATGCTGAAACCAATGATACCGATCAGGATAATACCCATCAAAACGATATCGGTACTTTGGAATTTGGACGCCACCATGATCATCATGCCAGCCCCCTTTTCCGCAGCAACCAATTCGGCCGCAACAACAGTGCCCCAACAGACGCCCATCGCGACGCGTGCCCCTGTGAAAATCTCGGGCAGTGAATTGGGGATAATGACATATCGCATGATCTGCCACTTGGACGCGCCCAGTGAATAGGCCGCATGCACTTTGGAAATCCGCACGCCGGATACACCGGACCGCGCCGCAATCGCCATGATCCAAAGGGCCGCAAGGAACAGCAGGATGATCTTTCCGACCTCGCCAATACCCGCCCAGATGATCACAAGCGGGATCAAAGCAAGCGGTGGTACAGGACGCATAAATTCAACGATCGGATCAAACCAACCTCGGAACCAGTTGGACAGTCCCATCGCATAACCCAGCGGGATACCAACCAGAGCGCCCAACACAAAGCCTACGATCACGCGAAACAGCGAGAAACCAAGATGCTCTGCCAAGGTTGAATTCCGGTAGCCAACAGTCGCGATTTCGCCCAAACGGCTCCAGACGGCTTCGGGAGAAGGCAACCAGATAGGTTCCATCTGCATGCCGGTGTCTGGGATGATGTTCAGCGTGCCTTTGTCTGACATCGCAACACGACCAAAGGCGACGTCAACAGACCCGCCCGGTACGATTGCCTGCCCGTTAACGGCAGTCACGAATGTGTCTTCACCGCGGCCCATTTCGTCATTGCTGTCGACGCGCAGCAATTCATTGCGATAGCTTGCAATCGCGACCGCGTCGTTCTTGGCGATACCATCGCCCGGTTCGACCGCAGGGACCGTCACATCTTCGCCCAATGGGGCCACCACGACCGATACAGTCGCATCGTCGCTTTCGCCCGCAGGTGTCGTGATCGTGTAGTTAAATTCGCCCTCACCCACGAATGGACCCGGAGCATGGATGAAGCCCGGCAAAAGTTTCGATCCGGTAAACGCGCCCCAAAGCACAAAGATCAAAACGATAGAAATCACCGACGCGGCAGTGTTTGAGGTGACAGCGCTTTCATCGCCAAAGGTCACGGTCTTCAAAGATCCATAGTCTTTCTTGGGCGTCAAAAACTTCTTGATACCGCCCCAGATCACCATCATCAGAAGGATCAGCAGAACGTAGCCCACGATATAAGGTGCTGCACTTAGCAACGTCGAAAGTACGGCCAAAAGCTCGGCCCAGAGTTCTCTAAAAAGTGACATTATGCTTCCTCCGTCCGGCCCATGATTTCTTCTTCCATGTCCCAAATCATCCCGAGGATTTCCTCGCGGGTTTCAGCGAACTTCGGATGCTTTTTAACTTCACGCAGGTCTTGGCCGACGCCCATTTCTGCAAATGGCAGGCGATATTCTGTGTGAATGCGGCCGGGACGTGGCGCCATGACGATCAATCGCTCGCCCAGTAGCAATGCCTCTTCGACGGAGTGGGTGATCAAAATGATCGTCTTGCCGGTTTCTTTCCAAAGCTTCAGAACAAGGCCCTGCATCTTTTCGCGGGTCAGCGCGTCAAGCGCACCAAGCGGTTCGTCCATCAAGATCACATCAGGTTCGTTAGCTAGGCAGCGGGCCAGCGCCACACGTTGCTGCATGCCACCGGACAGTTCATAAACGGCTTTGTCTTTAAAATCTTGCAGGCCCACAACGTCCAACAAATGGTCAACGATCTTGGATTTCTCAGCTTTTGGCATCCCCTTCATCGACGGACCAAAACCTACGTTCTCACGCACGCTCATCCATTCGAACAAAGCGCCTTGCTGGAATACCATGCCACGTTCGGCAGCAGGTCCATGTACGGTGTGACCGTTCAGCGTGATGACCCCTTCGGACGGTGCCAAAAAGCCCGCCACGATGTTCAGCAGCGTCGTTTTTCCGCAACCCGAAGGCCCCAGCACCGATAGCAATTCACCCGCCTTGAGATCGATGGTGACGTCTTTCAACGCCTGCACTGACGACCCATTTGGCAGATCAAACCGCATCGACAGCTTATCTATTTGCAACCCTGACATGGCTATCCCCGTTGTTTTCCCTGAAAATTCTTGCGCATCATCGCAAGAATTATCGCGAAAAACGAAATACTGGCGCGCAGTTTCCCACGCGCCAGTAAGAGCAGATTACATGTCGTTGGCAGCGGCCAACGGACCTGTGTTCACGGTGCTTTCGTAGCTATCAAGCGCACCCGGGATCGAGCCGGATTCAACGAATACGTCTGCGACACCCTTCATGAAGGACGGTGCAGCACCACCCAACCATGCTGCGGACAGCTGTGTTGCAACGTCAGGGAACACGAATGTTGCCATAGTTTCAGCAGTTGCATCTACGTCCATACCCGCATCGTTCGCGATTACCGGAAGCATTTCAGCAACACCGGAACCATCGTTCCAAGCTGTGTTTGCATCGGCTGTGACGGCAAGGAACTTAGCAACCAGATCGCCGTTTTCAGCAACGAAACCTGCAGGTGCAGATGTCACGTCAAACACGAGGATACCCAGTTCTTCTTTTTCTGCGCCAGTCAGCAACACGTTCCCGTGCTCTAGCATGCGGCGCAGTGCACCACCCCAACCGCAAGACATGTCAACCTGACCTTGGGCCAAAGCAGCAGCACCTTCAGCAGGTGCCATATCAACAACGTCCAAGGACGCAAGATCTACACCGAAGTGGTCCATCTGGCGCAAGAAGCCGTAATGTGCAGCTGTACCGAGTGGAACAGCAACCTTTTTGCCCGCCAATTCGCCAGCGCTCATTTTGTCGATCTCAAGACCAGAAGATACGACGCAGTTGTCGTTCTCGGCATAAGATACCGCGACGTCGAGGATCTGAAGATCTTGACCAGCGGATGCTGCGACAACGAAAGGTGGCACACCTTGGCTGACAGAAATCTGTACGTCGCCGGATGCCATAGCAGCGGACATTGCTGTACCGCTGTCGAAGCTAACCCAGTTTACTTTGACGCCCATTTCTTCGTCGTAAGTGCCGTTCACTTTTGCGAACTGGAATGGCATTGGCCACTCAAGGAAATAGCCGACAGTGATTTCGCCATGGCCTGCTGCGGTGGCCTGTGTGGCACCTGTCATAAGTGCTACGCCTGCAGCGGCACCCATTAATACTTTTTTAATCGTCATTGGTCGTCTCCCATGTTGCAGCCCCATTAATAAGGGCCAATATCGTGTTGGCAGGTTTGCCCCACCTTTATTGAAATAGCCAAACATGAATACTTGGAGGTTCCAAGCACAATCAAATCTGGCAATTCTTGCGGCCCCAATAACCGGAGCCTGTTCTTGCTCGCGTGGTCGAAAGGTTTATTCCCACGACAAGTCACGAAGCAACGAAAGGAATTCGAGGCCGCAGGTCAATCAAGGAAATTGATGTGATATTGCAGAGGGTTGCGTGCAAAGGTCAGCGGCGTTGAAATTTAATACAACATTTTCATTGCGTTACTCCGGGAATAGCCCACTGAAAACGCGGTAACCCCGCATCCTCTGGCTATATTCAAGCAATCGAACTGGCCCTAACGGTCAAGCGCATTCCAAAGGCAATGTGATCAAGAACTCAGCGGACAACGAGCAAGATTCGATCCGCTTCTTCCCATTTCTTAAGGAGTACCGCACATGGACACGCATTCTTTCGCAAACGATCCCGCAAATGTTGTTGAAGCTGACCGCGCGCATGTGTGGCATCACCTTAGCCAGCACAAACCCTACGAGACAATTGACCCCCGCATCATTGTCGAGGGCAAAGGCATGCGCGTTTGGGACATCAAGGGCAAAGAACACGTCGATGCCGTGTCTGGAGGCGTCTGGACCGTGAACGTTGGATATGGCCGCGAGCGGATCGGCAAAGCAATCTCTGACGCTGTCACCAAGATGTGTTTCTTTGGCGGCACAGCGGGCACAATCCCTGGTGCGCAATTCGCTGAAATGCTGATCGACAAGATGCCCGGTCTGGATCGCGTCTATTATACAAACTCCGGCTCCGAGGCGAACGAGAAAGCCTTTAAGATGGTCCGCCAGATCAGCCATAACCATCATGGCGGCAAGAAATACAAAATTCTCTACCGCGAGCGCGACTATCATGGATCAACCATTGCGACGATGTCGGCAGGTGGCCAGGAAGAACGCAATGCGCAATACGGCCCGTTCACACCCGGCTTTGTGCAAGTACCGCATTGTCTCGAGTACCGTTCTCAGGACGGTTCGGTCGGCGAAGAATATGCGATGAAGGCGGCCCAAGCGATCGAGGATGTAATTCTGGCCGAAGGCGCTGACACTATCGGCGCACTTTGCTTGGAACCTATTACAGCCGGCGGCGGGATCATTATTGCCCCCAAAGGCTATTGGGAGCGCGTGCAAGAGATTTGCAAAAAATACGACATTCTGCTGCACATCGACGAAGTTGTCTGCGGTGTTGGCCGGACCGGTACTTGGTTTGGCTATCAGCAATTTGGCGTTCAGCCGGACATCGTAACAATGGCAAAAGGTGTGGCCTCTGGCTATGCTGCGATTTCATGCTGCGTCACAACGAACGCCGTTTTTGACAAATTCAAGCAAGACGACACCGATCACCTCAGCTATTTCCGCGATATCTCGACCTTTGGCGGTTGCACGGCAGGTCCGGCGGCAGCGATCGAGAACATGAAGATAATCGAAGAAGAAGATCTGCGTGGGAACTCTGTCAGAATGGGTGCGCACCTTAAGGAAAATCTGAACGCATTGATGGACAAGCATAAGTGGATCGGTGACGTGCGCGGCATGGGCCTTTTTGCGGGTGCGGAACTGGTCCTTGATCGCAACACAAAAGAACCAGTCAGTGAAAAGCTGGTTGGTGCGATTGTGGCAGACTGTATGGCGCAAGGCGTCATCATCGGGGCGACAAACCGGTCCTTGCCGGGTTACAACAACACCTTGCTGTTTGCGCCACCGTTGATTGCCACCAAAGACGACTTGGATCAGGTAACTGATGCCGTCGACAAGGCGATCACGCGCGTATTGGGCTAAGAGCGTTGCGGAGCAGGGCTAATCACTTGCTCCGCTACGACGCTTGGCGCGTGCAACGTCTGTGACGTGGCATAAGTCGCAAAGCAAGCCGCGCCCAAGACGGCGATAAAGGCGATAGGTAGCAGTTTCATGAGGCGTCTCCGATTGGCTCTACTTCTTGAACGCAGCCGATCCCGGTTTCCGTCGCTGATTTCTTGAATTGATACGCGGCTCTTGCCTAACGGTCTTTGTAAGTCCAATCTGGACCCCTACATAAGGCCAAAAAATGTCGATATCCGTCGAAACCTTTTTTCTCGACTCCTCTGCCGAAGGCACGTTGCAAGCGCGCATTCAGCAAATGGTGGCGCAAGGTATCTTGGCGGGACGGTTCCGTTTGGGTGAACGCCTGCCCTCGTCTCGTAAAATGGCCGCGCATCTAGGGGTCAGCCGGATCACGGTGACGCTGGCCTATACCGAATTGGTGGCGGACGATTATCTGACCTCGCGGGGTAGGTCGGGGTATTTCGTATCCGAAAACGCACCAGAACCACCAGCCTTTCCAGCCCAGCGCTTTCAAACCGGAACTGTCGATTGGACTCGCACAATTGCGCAACGTTTCACACCGGGACTGAGCCTTGATAAGCCTGCCGATTGGGCCAGCTACCGCTACCCCTTTATCTATGGCCAAGCCGACAAGTCACTCTTTGACAGCGCCAACTGGCGGCTATGTGCATTGCGCGCTTTGGGTATGCGCGATTTTAATGCGCTGACATCGGACTATTTTGACGGCGATGATCCTGAATTGGTCGACTTTATCGCACGCCAAACATTGCCACGTCGCGGGATCTTGGCAAACAAGGATGAAATCCTGATCACGATGGGCGCACAAAATGCGCTGTGGCTATCGGCGCAGGTACTGTTGAATGGCCGTCGTCGCGCTGCGATCGAAGACCCGTGCTATCCAGCACTGCGGACAATCCTGAATCAATCGCGATGCCAACTTACTTGCGTTCCTGTTGATCGTGACGGTCTACCGCCCAGCGCGCTGCCCCCGCAAACCGATGTGGTTTTCACAACGCCTAGTCACCAATGCCCCACGACAGCGACAATGCCCCTCGCACGGCGCAAGGAATTGCTAGAAAAGGCCGAGGCCGAGGACTTTGTGATCGTCGAGGACGATTATGAATTCGAGATGTCGTTTCTAAAGTCGCCGTCACCATCGCTCAAGTCGCTGGATCAGAATGGGCGGGTGATCTACGTCGGTTCGTTTTCGAAATCGCTCTTTCCGGGGTTGCGGCTGGGGTATTTGGTTGGCCCCGCGCCCTTTATCCGCGAAGCCCGCGCGCTGCGTGCTACGGTCCTGCGTCATCCCCCCGGTCATATTCAACGCACTGTCGCCTATTATCTTTCGCTTGGGCATTATGACGCGCTGGTCCGGCGGATGAGCAAAACCTACCACGAACGTCGACAGGTGATGGATACCGCGTTGAATGAAACCGGCCTGACTATCGCTGGGCGCGGGACCTATGGCGGGTCATCTGTTTGGCTGCGTGCGCCAGACGGAACGGACACCACACAACTGGCAGAGCGGCTAAAGGCAGACAAAGTCTTGATCGAGCCCGGCGCGCCCTTCTTTGCGGGCGAGACACCACCGACCGAATATCTGCGGCTTGCATACTCATCGATCTCGTCTGCACGCATCCCTGAAGGAATCCGCTTGATCGCGAACGCCATCCGAAGTAGTTGATTATTGAGACTTACGGTCTCAATATACTTTCATGTGGCCTTAGGGTCGGTTCATATCTGGACCTAACTGTAATGGCTTGCAGAACATAGTGTCACGGCAACCAAGAACGGGGATTCTGCGCCCCGTTTTTTCGTTGAATTTTAGGGAAGGACCCACCGCCATGAAAATGACTACTGAAGAAGCTTTCGTCAAAACGCTCCAAGCACACGGTATTCGCCATGCTTTCGGGATCATCGGCTCTGCCATGATGCCAATTTCCGATATTTTCCCAAAGGCCGGGATCACGTTCTGGGACTGCGCACACGAGATGACAGCAGGCATGATGGCGGACGGCTACACCCGCGCAACTGGCGAAATGTCGATGATGATCGCGCAAAACGGTCCGGGCATCACGAACTTCGTGACTTCCGTTAAGACAGCATACTGGAACCACACACCGTGCTTGCTGGTCACACCACAAGCGGCCAACAAGACAATCGGTCAGGGTGGCTTTCAGGAAATGGAACAGATGAACCTGTTCAAAGACTGTGTTGCCTACCAGGAAGAAGTCCGCGATCCTAGCCGCATCTGCGAAGTACTGGCCCGCGTTATCGCAAAAGCCAAGCGTCTGTCCGGCCCTGCCCAGATCAACATTCCGCGCGATTTCTGGACACAAGTCATCGACATCGAATTGCCAGAGCCGGTTGAGTTCGAAGTCAGCCCAGGTGGCAGCATGTCCATCACCAAAGCCGCAGAATTACTTTCTTCTGCTAAATTCCCAGTCATCTTGAACGGTGCTGGCGTTGTTTTGGCCGAAGGCGGCATCGAAGCATCCCGCGTTCTGGCTGAAAAGCTCGACGCGCCGGTTTGCGTTGGCTACCAGCACAATGACGCGTTCCCGGGCAACCACCCGCTGTTCGCTGGCCCGTTGGGCTATAACGGATCCAAAGC
>Ga0213868_10005628_pt1 | contig 11210 bp, 6 predicted proteins | sample PICome_9_FD_160087 | JGI IMG/M metagenome (GOLD analysis project Ga0213868, IMG submission 160087) | Coastal seawater microbial communities near Pivers Island, North Carolina, United States - PICO127 | ecosystem: Environmental > Aquatic > Marine > Coastal | place: USA: North Carolina | collected...
CCTCCGCGACGGAACCGCTCTCGTCTGCTTCTTCTCCCGCATCCTCCTTTTCATTTGCCTCCACCGCACTCGGATTACTCATCACCCCGAAGGACAACGCCTCTAAAAACTCTAACGCGTCCTCTGAACTCGTCTCGCCTTCCACTTCCACCTCGATCTCGCCTCCGCTCGTGGCTAATATTTGAACCACTTTCCCAACCACCATTCTCGTGTTCCAATCGAGAACGGTCCACCCGAGCCACCGCGCGGCATCTGCGAGCTTTATTCTTTTCGAGTTTTCGTTTAAAGAGAAGATTACTGGCTCGATGGCATTTTCGGGATGCTCTTTGTCTTCTTTGTCTTCATCTTCATCTTCTTTCAAAGCGCGCACAACGTGACTTCCCCTAATTGGACGACGACGACGACGTCGAGGATGATTGCGAAGAAAAAATGACGAGGAACACCTTTTTTGGGTGGTGCTTCGTTCAAAAGATACCGCGAGGTTGCGCATTCTCTCTCTCTCTTTCTCTCTCTTTTATTCGTATTCTCGACGCGTCGTTTACGTTGACGTCGTGGTCGTCCTTGTCTTCGATATCATCTTAAAGGGGAAAATTTTAGGGGAATTCCTTCATTTCCCGAACATATAAACATATAAGAAAAGATGTCAACGCGCGCGCAAAGAGGCGATCGAGGCAAAACGCGAGGCGCAGGAGGCATAGGAGTAGGAGCATCGGGAGTCTTCTCTGCCAAGAAAGCGGGAGGAGGAGGAATAGGAGGATTACAGCAGCAACAGAAGAAGAATACATCGCGGTGGGAGTTACAAAACATCCATTGGGGCGGGGAAAGTCTCCCGAATTCGACGGCGTCGGGAGTGGCGGCAGGGGGCGGGAAACCGGTCGTTCCTCAGGAAAAAACCGCTTTAGTCACGAAATGGGTGAAAAGAATCGAGAATATAAACAACGGTGAGAACATGGAGACGAAGGAGAAAGAGGACGTGTTCGTATTGGGAGGAGGAGGAAAAGGAAAGAAACGGAGGAAGTTGGAGGTGGTGAAGCGCGTCGGGTACGAGGTCAAAGTAAAAAGGAACCAACAACGAGCAGCAGAAGAGCAGTAGAGCGTTTGTGAGGAGGAGGTGAAGGAAAGAAACGGAAGAAGTTGGAGGTGGTGAAGCACGTCGCGTACGACGTCAAAGTAAAAGGAACCAACGACGAGCGGCGGAAGAGCGGTAGAGAGAGTTTTGTAAATTTGAAGTGTACGATAATTAGACTTAATCAAAGTGTCTTCCCAGGTGTCTCTCTCTCTCTCTCTCTCCGCAAAGCGCTTTTGCACGCCGCGTTTCGCGATTTTAAACGTTTTTATCTCAACTCCCTCTTCTCTTCTTACCGCCGGCGGCGGCGGGCGTCGCCACGTCTTGTTTCTTCACTTCCAAGTTCTCCTCTTTTTTCATCAACAACTTCGTGCCGGTGCTTAATATCGCGATCGAAGCCGCGGTTCCGCAAAGGATCTGAAACCACGATTTTTCGACGAGAGGAGTTTGGCTGCTACTGTCCGACGCCTTCGTGGTTGAATCCGCGGAGACGTTCAGCGCGTCCTTCTTCTTCGATTGGACCACTCCAGGGGACTCGGGAATGGGCGAAACCACCGCTTTTGCTTCTATCGTCTGCGCGGAATCGTGCGTCCCAGCATCAGCCGAAGAGACGACCGAGGACACAGTATCCGCCCCTCCCGTCGTCGCGGTTGTTCCTTTCTTTTCTTTTTTCTTTAACTTCTTCTCCTGTTTGCGCTCTTTCCGAGCAGAACTTCCGAGCATGATGTGAAACGAATGTGATTTGTTCCCTAACTTCTTAATTCTTCTTTCTCTCCAAACTCTTTCTCTCGCAAAGATTTGAAGAGGACGAGTTGTTGTTCAAGTTTTTCGTGGATGTTTCTTCTTCCTCCTCTTCTTCAGTTCTTCTTCTTCTCGCGGTGAAACGAAGACGACTTAAACACAAGGACGACGGTTTATATCTCTTTCTTAATAACGAGTTTGACCGGTTATTTTTGGTCAATGCAAAAAATACGAGTAGATTTATAGATCAGGAATATTTTTGTTATATCTCTACGAACTTTTTGTTTATGTAGTACACCTGCTGTGCGCTGCGAGAGATGATGACGACGCGCGCGCACGTTGAATTGAATTACTCTACTCCTTCCGCCCCTTCCCTTCTTCCGTAGCGCGGCTGCTCTTCCTCTTTGCTTTTTCCACGACTCGTTTTTTCTCCTTTCTCGTTTTCTTGACATCCAGTTCCAAAGGTGGGGGCAAACTCCTCGCGATGAGCGCGCCCAGGCCGGTCAGGAACAGGATTTCGACGCACGTCGCGATGGCGCGCTCCGCCATGGTCGTCGCTAAATTTCTTTCCTCTTTCCTTTCGAGTGCGGTGAAGGCGTTTTTACTTCGCTCTTCTTGGTGAGTTTTTTCTTCTTTTTCTTCCCGGAAAGTATCTCTTTTGTTTTTTGCTTCTTCGTTGGGATGCTTTTGTCGCGCGCGGAGAGGAGCTTCTTGGCGGACTTCTTCCCTTCGCTGTTTAAGTTCGCGCTCGAGTGTTGGTGCTTCGGGTAGTTGCTGTCGTTCGCGCTGGTTTGTTTCTTCGGCGGCGCGTATTTCATCTTCTTTCTCAACGCGTTTTAGAAAAAGTGAAGAAGAAAGGAGAGTGACTTGAAGAAGAAGTTTGTGTTTCACATGATGTTTCTCATTAGAAAGCTCGTATCGAATTTACAACAAACAAACAATATTTCTCTCATATAACGGTAGTTGTAATCGTGGTAGTACTCGTATCGGTGAGTAAATGTATCGGAGAGTAAGTAGAACGTATATCAGTCAGGCGTAAAAGAGAACGCTCGGGAACCCTTTGTACGCGAACGATAAGCGCCTTTGAATTGGACCGAAAGGCGCGTTGACGCCGACGGTGCGAACGCGCTTGACCGTGGCGAAGAAGACTCGTGAGCTGCTCGTGACAGATTGAACGAACGCTTTGTCGTTGTCGATATACACAGCGCCGAGATAATAGGAGAAGTTGTCGATTTTCTCGGAAAATTCCATGACGGCGGTGATGACGTGTTCGGTCGATCGACTGGAGACCGCGACGAGTTCGGGCGGTTTCCTCGGCGGCGGAGGAGGAGGAAGAGGAGAAGAATAGAGAGGAGGAGCGATGTTCGGATTGGTAATGAACCGATAGTGCGATGAAAATCCAGACGTCCATCCAGGGTTGTTGTTGACGCCGGGCGTTTGACCTACGGTCTTCTTCGGGTTCGATGGATCTTTGACCTCTCCGACGTAACAACTCGTTCTCGCCGAGTCGTGCGCAAACGCTTCGCAAGTTTTTTTAGCAGGGTAATCTTGGCCGTCGGGTGCGCTGTCGTGGCACAACCGGCAACACTCTTCGGGATTGTCTACGTCGTTGTATCTCATGAACGGCGCGATATCATACCGCGCGTTCGTTTCAATCTCATCGCACTCTTCCTTTTTCTTTACAAACGGAGGAACGAAGGAAGGCGGCATTTCTGGTATGAACGGCGGAATGAACGGCGGAGGAACGAAAACATTCGACATCGTTGCAGATTTCAGTATCGCTTCGATTTTATCGTGATAAACCTTCACGATGTTCAATATTGGTTCGTGTTCTTTGTCTTCCACGAACACGCAATACCCGTCTTCGTCGTATTGTTTCTTCAAAAGAGAGCCGAGATGCCAAAACAAGATTCCGCCGGCGCTTGGAGAGAGAGAAGTTCTTTGCTCAAACACTCCTCCTTCTCTCTGTATCATTGCGACTGTCGCCTCCGTCGCCAACTCGTACACTCTCTCATAGTAGGATGCCCGAACGCTGATCGGTTTCTTCTTGCCAAACTCTTCGAAAAGAATAGGCAGGCCTAACGCTTCCGCGTCTCGAATGTGCTGCCGTACCCACTGATCAGTAAAGCGTAACTTCTCCTCTTCGCTCGCGTCGCTCAACCAATCGTCCACCCATAAGTGCACGGTCAAAAAATCAAATCCGACAGAGTGTTTGATAAAATCGACGCCCCAGTTTCCGGCATCCGAAAACGGATTGACGTTCGCCGAGTTGGTGAAAGAAGAAGAAGAAGAATAAAACCCCTCCGAACCGAGCGATAACATGTGATTCATGTTCACCTCTCTGAACGCCTGAATCATCTCTTGACACCACTCGCTCATGATTGCATCTCTCACCATTCCATTCTCTCCTCCCCCTGATTCCATTCTCGGCTCGTTGATCAGCTGAAACGCAAACACGCTCTCGTCGTCCTTGTACCTCTCCGCGACGTATCGCACGTACCTCTTATACGCCTCCTTAATCCTCACATCACGGAAGAACTCACTTTTCTCTTTCACCCCGAACCAGTCGCAGTATTGCTTTACCCCTCCGTAATCCTCCCAAAAGTTTGTCAGCGTCAGCAACAACCGAATCCCTCTCTTTTCGCATTTCCGTAACAACCGATCCAACCCTTGAAAATTCTCCTCCTCGAACACTCCGACGTCTTTTTGCAACGCTCTGCCATCGAAATCTTTCCGATCGCCGTCTAAAAACGCCCAAACTCTCAACACGTTCGCCCCGGACGTTTTCGCGCCGTCCAACACCCTATCGACCATTTGCTGCCCTTCTTCGCGTCCGTTCTCTTCGTAGAGCAACGCGAACGCGTTCGCGCCGAGCGCGAGAAACCGCTCTTTTCTCTCCAAACCACCACCAGAAGAAGAGAAAAAAGAAAACGACGCGCCGTCGCGGCGGATGAACCTTTTGTTAAAGCTTTGCTGCGCCGAGGACGCGCGAAAACAAACGAACAAAACGAGAACGAACAGAACGCGCGCGAAAGCGCCGTGAGATTGCCCTCGCGAGGATGAGTTTACAGTCATAATATAATACGCGTAAAAATACTGCCGTTTTTGAGCAAAAACACACACAAGAGCGGCTTCAGAATTTAACAAACTTTCGACTCGCAAGAACAACACACAACACGTAACGCGCGAAGAACAGAATGGCGAAAGACCAACACGTACCCCGCCGTTCATTTTCGCTGAAAAACACGCTCGAAACGTTCTACAGAGGCGGGCCCATCTGCATCGACAACGAGCTTCTGGCGTGCGCGAATGGCGACGAGGTGACGGTCGTGGACGCGAAGACTGGCGGCGTGAAATCCCGAACGGAGGGAGATACGGAACCGATCACCGCGATGTGTTTCAGCGCGAACGGGAAGAAAGTGTTCGTGGCGTCGAGGTCGTTAGCGATGCGAGAGCTGGACGTGGAGAGCGGGAGATTTATTGGGAGGAAATGGAAACCGCACAAGATGCCGGTGTTGGCGGTGTCGGTGGACCCGAGTGGGCAGTTTTTGGCGACGGCGAGCGCCGATCGGACGATTCGGGTTTGGGACATCGAGAGAGGGTACGCGACGCACTCGTTCAAAGGTCATACGGCTATGGTGACTGCGGTGCAATTTCACGAGACGAGAGGGGTTTTGAAGCTGTATTCTGGTTCGGATTGCGGAGAGGTTGGATTTTGGGATTTGCGAGGGAACAAAGCGGACGCGCCGATGGCGAAAGATGCGCACGTGAGTGCGGTGACCGCGATTGGGATTTCGACGTGCGGGAAGAAGATTTTGAGCGCGGGGAGAGACGGTGTCGTTCGCGTTTTTGGTTTGAACGGGAAGGTGATATCGACGACGAACGTTGGAGAGGCGGTGGAAGCCGCGAGAGTGTTACCGAGGAAGAGCGCGTTGTACGGCAAGTCCGGAGAAGATCGCGAGGAAGACGGGAAGGTGAGGTTTGCGACGGTAGGGAGCGGAGGCAAGGTAAAGCTATGGAAGGAAGGCGCCGGGAAGGCGTTTTTGGAATCGAAAACGTTAACCGGTGGGGTGGAGAATAACGCGAAATCGAACACGGATTTCCAAGCGGCGAGCGGAACGTTCGTGGAGTGCCGATTAGCCGAGGATGGGGAGATGTTGTTGGCGGTAACTGGAGATGCTCGAGCACTCTTTTTTGAAACAACTGGTGGTAGTAGTAGTAGTAGTAGTAGTAAAGGAAAGGATAAGAACAATAGTAAAAAGGGTAGTAAAAGTGGATTGACGATTGCGCGAGAATTGATTGGCGACTGCGACGAAATCGTAGGTTTGGCATTTGCGAGAAGTTCGTTGGAGAAAACCGTGTACGAAAATGAAATCGCACTTATCAGAGATTACAACGATCCCGAAGATGAGAAAGCAAACAGCGACGACGATGTAGACGGCGACGATGACGCGAGAAAACGGAAATCGTTGAACGATGCCAACGCAGATAGGGAAACGTTGCCTCCACCTGAATTGTTGTGTGCGGCGACGTCGTCGTCGCCTTTACTTCGTATTTTCCAAGCGCATAAGGATAGGAACGCTGGTTTCACGTGCATTGCTGCTTTAGCTGGACACTCAGAGGCCATTTTATCCGTAGATTGCGCGCCGAGTAAAATAGTGAATGATAGAGAAGAAGTAGCGGTGAGTTTAGCGGCGACTGGATCCAAAGACCATATGGTTCGCTTATGGAACGTCGAAAAAAGGGAATGCATAGCGTTCGGTAAAGGTCACGTGAGTGCAGTAACTTCCGTTGCTTTCGCACCGAGAAAGAATGCACCGTTTGTAGTTTCTGGAGGGCAAGACCGCGCCTTGCGAATATGGGACGTGAACGCAGCTTTAGAATTGCACGCCAAAGCTAACGACATCAACAACAAGGAGGACGATGAAAACGATGAAGAAAATGTAGTCATACGTATGCCAGCGATTGCAGCGACTGTGGCGCACGATAAAGCCATAAACGGCGTGGCAGTGTCGCCAAACCATTTGCTAGTCGCGTCAGCTTCCGCAGATCGCACGGCAAAGCTTTGGAAGATGCCGGATTTGCTCTGCGCGGGCGTCTGTCGCGGGCATAAAAGAGGCGTGTGGGCGATTGCATTTTCTGATGCGGATAAATCCGTTGCAACTGCCGGTGGCGATAAAATTATTCGCTTGTGGGATTGTTCCAACACGACTGGTGGCGATTTGCCGTGTTTGAAATCGTTCGAATCGCATTCAGGCGCCGTGTTAGCGGTGAAATTTTTATCGTCCGGACAACAGCTCGCCTCCGTCGGCGGCGATGGGAAGCTCCTCGTTTGGAACAATAAAAACGGGTTAGCCGTGAAAGAGTTCGAAGCGCACGAAGACAAAGCGTGGGCGATGGCCCGAGGTGGCGACGGCGCGTACATCGCCACCGGTGGTGCCGATGGATCTTTGAAACTTTGGGAAGACGACACGTTGCTTGCTTCGAAACATCGCGAAGATAAAATGCAACTCGGCATTGAGAAAGATCAACAGTTGCAAGACGCGGAGGCGATTGGAAACGGGAGCGAAGCTTTAAAATTGGCGTTGAAACTCGATCGGCCGCGCGCGTTTTTACGCGTAGCTTCGCGTATGACCATGGAACGTGGCGAAAAAGGGATGCAAATTGCCAAAGGAGTTTTCAAAGAACTCGATACGGAAGAAACCGTGCGATTGCTCAAATACATTCGCGATTGGAACACAAACTCGAAGACGAGCGGCGTTGCAAATAAAATTTTAAAGTGTGTGTTGACGGCAAAGCCTTTGGATGCGATGTCAAGTCTGCCGGGAATCATTGATTTGTGCGCCGGATTGAAAGCGTACGCGATTCGACACCAAAACCGCGCGCAGAGGATGTATCAGAGTACATTCTTGATCGATACGGCTCTGACGAGAATGGGCGGCCTGAGAGAAGAAAGCGAGTTAATGCTTGATATGGATGAAGAAGAAGATGAAGAGGAGGAGGAAGAGGAGGAGGAGGAGGAGGAGGAGGAGGAGCGCATCGCAACGCCTCCCAAACCAAAAAAATCATCGACTGCGGCTACAAAGACGAGGAAGAAATCGCGAGTATGGGAGACGGAAACGGTAATAGCGCCTTTGGAGAAGGAGAAGAAAGGAGGCGACGCGATAGAAGCTTCCGAAAAAGAGAAAGAGAAGCCAACCACGAAACCACCTCCTCGAAAGAAGAGCAAAAGCCCGTCGCCGGCGCCTCCGATTGAGAAGCGACCGACTCGCCGAAGCACGCGATCACAAACGCCAGAAGTAGAAGAAAAAGTAACCGCCGCGAAAGAAAATGAGAAAGAGAAAGAGAAAGAGAAAGCCGAAGAACAACAACAACCGTCGAAGAAAAAACGCGGTCGTCCTCCGTCCAAATCAAAATCTCCGCCCTCGCGCGAAGAAGAGGAACGCGCTGCGGAGGAGCCGCCCCCTGCGAAAAAGAAGCGAGGTCGGCCGCCCAAAGTACCACCCGCATCAGCGACGAAAAAGAACGCGACGACGAAGAGTAAACCACCACCACCACCGAAAGTAGCGCTTCGTCGATCGCTGCGTTCTCGTTCTCGCTCGCCCACGCCAATTTAGGGTAGTAATAGGACCAAGTAGCATTTGAAAGTTGAATTCGAAACGCCACACACGCTGCTCACCTCTCGAGAGTACACACCCCATGCGACATCATCAAATTCCTTTCGGCCGGCGCTGGTGCTCCTCCCCTTCTTCTTCGTTGTCCACCTCCTCCTCGTCGTCTTTACCGTCGAGCAACAAAAGAAGACTCAATGCATTGGGGAGGAGTATCTTCCCCAATGGAAGAAAAACGATCAAAGTCCAGGACGAGGTTGAGAACAACAACAGCGACGCGGCGATGATGACAACGACGATGAACACGAAGAAGAGAACGAAGATCACTTCGACGACGTCGACAAAAGTGGCGTTTTTTGCACTCGGCGACAAAAATAGACGGAAGAAGTGTTTCGTCGTCTCCAGAGGATCCTCGAGGAGAGGCATGATTGTTACCAAAGCCTCCTCTTCGTTTTCGGGGCGAACGACGAGCGGATCTGGCGGCGAAAAGAACGAGAACAAAACGGGGTTGTTTCAGAACGTTCCAGAGCCGTACAAGTCTATAGTTGCCATCGCGTTGGCGACCGTATTCGCGTCGTTAATTGCGAACAGCGACTTGTCGATCGCGTTTCCGTACTTGGCGCCGGTGCAGAGAGGGTGCGAAATTGTGAGCGTAAACGCGATTAAAACTTTACTGTTGGTTACGGACGGCGCGTTGGATACGGCGGAGTGCGCGTGGATTTTATTGAATAAGATGCGTGCGCCGTCGCAAGAAGTGGTGTCTGGGATGATTGGGATGCTTTCTGGAGTTGCGGCTTTAATTGTTGGCGCGGTTGGTACCGGGGCGTCTGCGGTTGGCGCGGCGTTTGCGTTTGTGACGTCCCGAATTGCCATGTATCTCGCGACGCTTGTCGTGTGGGCAGGTACAGGGAGTCCGGCGTTTGTTTCTGCGGTCGTTGCGAGTATGCAAGGGTTGTCGACGCCGGTGGTGGTTGCCATCACGGTTGGCGCGACTATCTTGATACAGAACGCGTGGAAGATGTGGAGAGGCGACGGAATTGAAAGTAGCAGTAGTAATACAGTTGCGGAGGCGGTACCTCCGCCTCCGCTCAAGGCGGAACGGGTCATTCGATCTGCCGCGGCGATTGAAACGCCGCCGCCGAGACCCTCGCCGCCGCCGCTACCACCACCACCACCACCACCCGTTGTGTCTGAACCAGTGGTGGCACAATCGGTTGTATCTGAAGTCGTCTCGACGCCGGCTGTTGCATCCAGCCCGCCACCGTCGACGCCGCGAGTGGTTGACAACGAAACCGAGGAAGTCAGAAGAGTCTTCGAACGTCTCAAAGCAGAGGCGGAAGCGAACGCGAACATCGCCAATTTGAATAACAAAGAGAAAAGGGATGGGACGAATAGAGTTGGCTCCAAGCAGCGATTCCAAGCATTTACTTATCTGGTGAAGGAAACTTTGGACTCGATCAAAGGTGTTACGAACAAAGACGCAGACGAAGTTCTCTTCGACGCGAAATTTCAAGCGAAAGAAGTTGCCAGCATCACCTCAAAGAAGTTAAACGAAACGTTCTCCGATAAAGAGCAGTTTGAAGAAAGGTTGAAGAGAACGTTCAAGAAAACCACCAGCATCGCCAACGAAGCCGTCCTCGCCGCGACGCCGGTGTTCAAAGAACTCTCTCCAGTGCTCTCGAAATCAGCGAAGAGAGCTGCTCGACAGTTACGAAAGGTTGACGTGAGTCAAATGTCGACTTCTTCCGTCGAAACTACTAAGTTTGACCTTCCGAAAGTAGAGATGCCTGAGATGCCCAAGATGCCCAAGATGGAAAAGCCGAAAGTTGACACACCAACGAAAGAAAAAAAAGAAACAAAGAAAGTAGAAGAAAAGAAAGAGGAATCGCCAAAACCGTCAGCATCATCATCTGTGATTGAAGAGAAGGACACTAAAGCCATCGAAGCCGCGAAGAAAGAAGCGGCCGAGAAGGTTTTGAAGGAGATGGCGGCGTTGGAAGAGCAAATGTCTCGAGACGTTGAATCCGCGCGCGACAAGGTCACGGAAGCGGAAAGGGAAGCCGGCGAAGCCTCTACTTCTGCATCTTCCAGCGACGACGTAGAAATCTTAAAAACTGCAGACGGTATGTTGCGCTTTTCCGTCGACGATGACGAAGAAGGCACCGTCGCGCCGAAAGTATCAGGAGCCGCCTCCTCCAAAAAGCTCAACGTCCCTGACGTCGAGCTTCCAGCAGGCACGAAAGTCATTCGAGATTCCGAAGACGACGGCGATACGAAGTAGTCTCTCTGAATGGTGTTGCGTATACAGTAGTCTTTTCTAGCAAGCGTGTCTTCGTTTACAAATTGTAAATATTCTTTTGTAGTTAACGAATTCCTAATAATAATACTAAAAAGAGCACATCCTCTTTCAAAAACCCAACACTCGAAGCACTTCATTAAAATCAAACGCAGGAAAAACGCGAACAAATATACACCATGACGACGACGACGAAACGCGCGGCAGGGGTTGTCGCGCGTGTGGTGCAACGAGCGATGGTGACGTGCACCACCTCGCCTCGTCCTTCTTCTTCTTCTTCTTCTTCTTCTTCGTTGTGGTATTCGTCGACGACTTTCGTCCCCACTCGGGAGAATTTAAACGTCAGGACGGAATTCCAATCGTCGTCACCATCGAGAAGCGCAACAACGCCAAAAGGAAATAGGAAGATAAAAGGAGAGCATTTGGATTGCGCGGTGGTCGACGCGATGAGCGCGCGAGAGATGGTGTTTTTTCGTCCTCGGTGCTCGGAGCAAGA
>Ga0213868_10005632_pt1 | contig 11204 bp, 6 predicted proteins | sample PICome_9_FD_160087 | JGI IMG/M metagenome (GOLD analysis project Ga0213868, IMG submission 160087) | Coastal seawater microbial communities near Pivers Island, North Carolina, United States - PICO127 | ecosystem: Environmental > Aquatic > Marine > Coastal | place: USA: North Carolina | collected...
CCCTCAAATCGCTGTTGCAAAAACGCCTCTTGCTGCTCTGTTAGTCGACTTGGGTGAATATAAAATGGCATACGAACTTGCTAAGGATTCAGTTGATTTGCGCTCGGAAATTCTGGGTCCTTTGCATCCCTACACTGCGTTTTCATATGACACCCTTTCACTCGCTGAACTCGGGCGAGACAATGTCCAAGCCGCACTTTTTGCTGCCAATAAATCCATATCGATCCGAATGGAGGTCTTAGGCCCGGATCATTTTCGTTGCGCACAAGCGCACATGACCCTCGCTAAAGTCAAAGCTGCTTTGGGTAGAGGGAGAGACGCAATTGACGAAGCGAAGAAAGCGCATGAAATCAATGTCAAAGCTTTACGAGAGGGACACCCGTTCGTGAAAGTTTCATATGACTTTTTAAATATGATACAGGAACGACATGTATTTGAGAATGTTCCTTAATATTTTTTATAATCTCTGTATGGGATTTTTGATAATAATACTTAAAGGGTTATGATCCAGAAAGTAACACGTCTCATCTGATTCAAGAAGCAGCAGCATTCCATTCACCGAAAAGAAACGTACGATTTATATGTAGAAAATACTGAAGAAAGAGCTCAAGATTGTAGAGAGTTTTAATCATTTAGATCAAACACTTTGGACATGACAAAACGAGTCACTCCAGGTTCAGTTGTAAGTGGTAAGATATCACGTCTATTGTAATCGCCGCCATTCATAGAAACATCGCCGTCGCGCATTTGCAGCGATACTGCACCTCGAATTTTGATTGATCTCTTCGAAAACCTTGACTCTAATCTCGCCCCTCTGTCCATGAACCCTTTATATTCTAAAATCGCTCCGTCTTCACTAAGTACCTGAAATGTGCATGTATCTAAATGAGTTGGACCTGGGTCCAGTCTCCAACGAAGCCCTCTCAATGGGGGATCAACACTTACTTCACCCTCGGGTTTAAAAACAACTGTTGATGTCCCAATAGTTTTACCTCCTATCTGATCTTTCACTTGCCATGAACCAATAAGATCGGAGGGGTAGTCAGAAACATCTGGTTTAGCTTGACGTAAAGAAACTTCCCACTCTCTGAACCGTATGAATTCTTCCTTCGGGGTTTTTGGCGGAGAAGCGAATTTTTTGCCACTGTTGATTGGTTTCAAATAACCACTTCCAAATTGAACAAGACTTGCAGTAAGTCTTTCGTATGCATTGATATAACTTGAAGATAATGGCAGAGGTGGGTTCATATCCGTCACGACTCCAAGTGTGTATGCATTTTTTAACAATCGTACTATACAATTGTAATATTGCACTCCTGGTCGTTCTTCTCTCTCTGGATCACTGGCGAGAGATGTCGAACCTGGGTACCACCGCTTTATGAATGCCGGCTGATCAGCCTTTAGTGTTTCAGATAGTACCAATAGTTCTTGATCGCCACCGAACAACAAAGCTCTCTTAACAATATTGGACAAAACATTTAACTGTCTTGTCATGGTTGGCTCATCTGCGCTGAGTAAGACTCCACCAAGATCTTCTCGCTTGATCAACTCAACATTCTCAGTTTCAGTATCGACTTCAGCGATAGGACTCTCATCGTCCAGAGTCGGAGACACGGTTTCATCTTTCTCGTCCTGTATTCTGAAGAAGGACATTATTTTTTCAGCAATTTTAATGCGTTTCCTTTCCTTTGACAGTGTTTTTTTCTCGGCATCTGAGGATCCAATATCTTCACCGCTAGACAAGGAAATAGAATCTTGTGACAAAGTAGATGGACTACTCGTTTCATCGTTCTCTTTCGATGCATCTTCAACACGTGCAGTTTCTACTTCGATAGCTTCCCACTTCCCTCTTCCGCTCTCGAAAGAACTCTTTTCGTTCTTAAGATTAATCTTATCCACCATGGATAAGCAAAAGTCTTGGTCAATAATTTTCTTCGATATTTGCATTCTAGGATATTCCAATTCTTCTGCTTCTTCTGTATCAGAATCAACCTTTTCAAATATGACACCAACACTTTTTAGTACTGCTATCAGTCTACGATAGGCATCCTCGTATACTCCATCATTCATAACATCTTTCACTCGTCTAGATTCGATACTTTTAGTTGCAAGACTTAAAATACATTCCATATATGCTTCTGCATAGTTAAATCCCGGTACCGTACCATAAGTTTCCTTAAAGCTCTGCATTTGTTCCTGAACCCATTGTTCATCACTACGATTTTTAAAGGTCGGCTGAGATGACTGTACATTACCATCTGTAACAGCATCCTTCTTTACCCCTTTACCTTCATTATCATCTTCTTTATTCATCAATTGTCCCCTCATAATGACATTTAAAATTGGTCTAGGAACGGGACATTTAGCAGTACTTTCTTCAATCTCGGGTAAACCTCCTGTAGTACCTTGATTCGTTAATCCAGAAGATGGGTTGGGAGTATTCCCTGATGTTTCTTTGGCTAGAACTTGACGTAAGCTTAAATTCAAGGCTTCAGAACTTGGCCAACTGCGACTTAATAAGATTCGTCTAACTGCCCTATTGGATGCATTGTTGAGTGCTCGCGTCATAGACATGGTAGGTCTTTGAATGTTTCCTTCATTAGTACCGTGTAAAATTTCATCATCGTTTTCTGAGATATTCGAGTTCAAAGAAGACAAAGAATTCGATGAAGAAGATGGTTGATACAAACGAGAAAGAGAAAAGTCGGAAGGGGACATACAAAAATCGATTTCATTGACCTTCCCTCGATTTTTTTGATCAGGTATGGATGGAAAGGCTGAAGACTTTGCGACCGAATCTCGGAAATCAGCTACATCCACCACTTCCTCAAAAGATAATCCACCTGGAGGTGCTTTAGCCCTCAATAATGAGCTATGGTGTGGATCGCAGCGCGCAAACGGTGTAAACGCTTGCGTAACACTTAACATCGAGATAACCAATACTGATGCATGTAACTTCATATTTTAACAATGATATGTCTTTGCAAACTAGTTATCCCGCACAATTATGTATCTATATATGCATATATCTACTAGCTAGGTGTAGATAGATGAAAAAGATTCCAAGGTATCTACTTGTAACTTGTGTTTGTGAATATTGTTGCAAGTTGCATGTTGCATTTGGAAGGGTTTCCGTACGGTAAAATCATGGGATCATAATGACGCACTCCTTTTCGCATTACCCTGTGTCTGTGTTTAGCGAAAACGAGGAGTCTGAAATCTGAAACATCTGACATCTGTACATTCAACCAGTGAGTCAAAATACCTATCTTCACTCCGTTCTCCGTTCCTCTGAAAATGATACACTTCATTTATATTCATCTCGTCATAGGTATACTATTCTGGACGAAGCAGTGCCATGGATTCATTACGAATCAACCAAAACCACTCTTCTTGTTCGGAAAGAATACCTTGGTATCTTTTCGTCCAAATGCGGCAGCTCCAACTTCAACATCTCTATTCATGGAAAGTAACACCTACTCTTCGACCTATAGCGGTAGCAATAACAGCGATATCATAAAAAGACCATTGAACCAGCCTCTACCAAATCAAATACCAAACCTTGACTCCTCCGCGTCAAAACTTGCGAAAGAATTCTACACGATGATGGATGAATTTGCGCAGTTTACACCCATCGATATTCAATCGGTAAATTCACCACGATATAGAGCACTCTATGAAGGTGTTTTAGCAGGTGCGAATGAACCGAAAGTGATGAATGCTTTTTGTATCGTCTTTGAAGATTATCTACCCATACGTTTGGCTGGTAGGATGATATATAAACATCTCAAAAGTGTCATGGCGAGGAGTATACGAGAAAGGGAAGAGATTGAGCAGAAACTAGTTAATAATATTGGAGTTGAATTACATACGATCGATAATGGAAGACGTTTATTTTCACTTGCCATTATGGATGATTTAGATGAAGCTGATGGGAAATTATCTTTACAAGATCTAATTGATTCAGGGATTGTAGAGATGGTGATAGAACTGTTAGAATTCGAATCTTTTGATGCCTTTATTGAGCAAATCGAAAAGAATGAAGATGGGAAGATAACGTTTGAGAGCTTTATGGTTGGATTACAAAAATGCACTTCAAGTACTGGTAGTGATGACGAGTGTGAAGTGATTTGTGATTTGGATGAGGTCTTGATAGAGGTTGTGGCAAGAATGGAGCCTAAAGAGAAGGCTAAGAGACGAGAGAGTGCCCCCGTGCGTGAAAAGAAACATTCGGATCAGTACGATTCCATGGTCAAGTCTTTTGAACAGTGGGAAGGGCTCATTCCAACTTCAGGCGATGGGAGACTGATTCAAGTTTTGGATGGTTGTTTTTCCGGAGCCAAAAATGAAAAGATTGTGGCTGCTCTGAAAACTGTCTACATGGATTATTCTGCTTTAAGAATTGGAGGTGATTTAGTTTTTAAATTGATGAGAAAACTTGTTGAAAGAAAGTAAAACAGACGCTAATAGCTAATAGAAGATTTGTATTTCAAAACGATTTGCATTTTCCAAAGTGTATTACGAAGTGAGTTGCAGCGTTAAAGTGATTTTCAAATGTTTTCTACCACATCCTTCAGGCAACGGGTTAGTAAGATTACGTGAGAAGATGTATTTCTCGGACAAATGTTCGTTCATAAACTAAAACAAGCTCTATGTGTCGTCATCGTTCATCGTCATCACAAAGAGATCTTGTTGCTTTACCGTCCACACAACAACATCAAGAGATATCTAAGTCGATGCACAGCCACCCAAGCTAGTGGAACTACCACACATGCCTGGAATAACATTTCGTTCAATACTAGTCCAAATCTGCCTCTTGATTTTGGCTGTAAAATCGTCTTCATCTTTTACAAACAACAACAAAACTTTGTCAAAAAGCTCTAACATCACTAAAGGTCACATGACGGAGGGCAGTAACGAATCGCAAGAGTCCAAGCGACTGATTAAAGCTCAAGCTGGAAAGATTGAGCAATTGAAACAAAAAGAAGCAGCTCTTGCTCGACTTCTTGCCTCTGTTAGAATGGAGAAACTCGATGCCTTACGCTCACGTCCTTTAAAAATTGGAATTATTGGTTTTGGTCGTTTTGGGCAGTTCATTGCCCGAACGTTTGCAAAGCACGGTAGTGTAGTCGCCACTTCTAGAAGTGATTACACAGATTTAGCTTCTGGGATGGGTATAACGTATATTCCATTGAGTAACCCTCAAGAATTCTTAGAAGAGGAGCTTGATGTCATTGTTTTAGCTACCAGTATCGTAAGTTTTGAACATACAGTGGCAGATCTAGTCCCTCATCTTCAAGCTCATATTCAAAAGTCCGGCACTGGTCGTGGACCTTTAATAGTCGATGTCTTGTCAGTTAAGGAGCACCCTCGTCAAATTTTACTTGATCAATTGCCAAAAGAGTGTGATATTTTGTGCACTCATCCCATGTTTGGACCTGACTCAGGTAAGAATGGTTGGCATGGACTGAACTTCGTATATGAAATAACTCGTATCGATGGTGTTGTTTTGGAACAAGACGGCCAAAAAGTTTCATCAGAGCGCGACGAATCGTTTGTTGAAGAAGGTGGAAGGGTTCATTCGGTTCACGAGCTAAGCGAGTCTCATATTGAAGGTAAAGATAGAATAGAGAGGTTTCTTTCTATATGGGAAGAAGAGGGGTGCAAAATGGTCCCTCTTAGTTGTAAAGCTCACGACGCTTATGCGGCAGATTCACAATTTATCACCCATTTAATGGGGAGAATTCTAGGTGCTCAAGGATTGGCACCTACACCTATTGATACCAAGGGTTTTGATTCTGTACTAAAATTGATTGATAGCACAACAGCAGACAGTTTCGATTTATTTTATGGGCTGTACAAGTACAATCAAAACAGTATGGATACGATTATTAAGCTAAGAGATTCAATGGATGACGTTGTAAAGAAACTTAAAGAAATGGAACGTAATGATAAGTAAGTCTCATCAATCATTTTTTGTACTCTATATATATTTTAAGAAATATATAATTTCTCACGGCTCTATAATGTAGTTTAAATGTTAGTCTGACAAGTCGATTGTAGTTCGTTTTATAGAGAATAGAGGATCATAACTTGAAAGACATTTTGAAAGTATTTTTAAATTAGTTATTGTACCATTTTGATTCTACATAATTCAGCTTCAACGTCGGTCAGTACATCATCTACCTTGATATTCATTCCATTTCGAATATCCATTGTTGGCTGATGTATGATTGTCCGTATCGCTGCACATTCGTCACTTTCAAGTTTCAACCCAGATTGAGATACCATTTCGGACACCTTATAACGAAAATCTGATACATCCAGTGCTCTCTTCATACTTTGAAATTTACTACAACACTGAGAAACCAAAGGTTCGACGGCAAATACTTTTGCACACTCTGCAGCTTTTAAGGATAGATCCGGTGGTCCATCTGCTCCTTTCGAAACTAAGCGCAATTCATCTAGAAGCGGAACAACCTTTGAACTTCTGGAGGCTTTCCCACTTTGCAAAGCTGCATCGAATAAAAGTTTACAATATGTAGAAGATGATTTAGATCCATCTTGGCTAGATTTCACTGTTCCTTCCAATGATCTTTTCATTTGTGAAACAATATGTGAATCCCTCGCACTGAAGGGTCTAAAAAGTTGCCGATCCAGACCTGATGCCATGAAACACAATCTTCGACATATATCTTGAAATTCGCGGGTTACAACAACTGATTGTGATAAAGCGCATGTCATATTTTGAATGTCCTCTAGCCAGTCGTCGCGAATATTTCCATTGTAAATTCTATTCGGGTTATCTCTTGGTGAAAATGGTAATAACTTAAAGCCAATGTACTTCATCCTTCTTTTGATGTAAAAGTAATTTAAATCCTTCCCTCTTGTCTTACACCGAAATGCGGTTATTTGCTCTGAGATGATTTCTAAGACCAAATCACGTACAAAAGGATGAATCTCTTGCTGTAAACTTTTCATCTCAATTGATACCAATACTTCAAACCTTGCACATGTAGATAACACAGTTGTTTCCACTTGAACACTGCTATCATGATAGCGTACTAGTAATGAATTCACAATGGAAACTGAAATATGTTTGTTCAGTTCTCGAAGAGAATTTGGCCTTTGATCAAAGTATACACCGCCATCGCCTAAGATATAGGTCTTCCATCTTCTCATTAAGGTATTATCAAAAGATGCTTCGTTTTCATGATTATAAAGCTCCGGGAATGAAAGTAGAATTACGTTCACATCACCGTTTCTACATGTATTTGTTTCAACTTCAAGAGGATAACGACATTCTCCTGGCGATAACGAGAAACTATGCACATATATAAACAATAGTGAGAACAGAAATATTCTCATCTTTGGTTGAACATGAAGGCATGGACATATGTTTAGTTTTTATGCTACGGCGTTAAGTTGTTGGTTGTTGGTTGTTGGTTGGTGGTTTGGTATCTCTTGAGAGAGAGGTAATGTTAGTACTGATCAATTTGTCCGAGAAAAGAGAAAATGCGAACACCCAAAAAATCCGACCGATTGGAATGTTGTTGATTGGAAGAACAACAAAGATCGCCCATAAAATATATTGCTTACATAAAAAAATAGATTCTTACAAAACATAAAATCAAAATTATGAAAATCGTAATCATAGGTGGTGTAGCCGGTGGAGCCAGTGCCGCAGCTCGTGCGCGTAGACTTGATGAAAATGCAGAGATTTTACTCATTCAATCGGGTCCAGATGTATCCTTTGCATCTTGCGGTATGCCGTACTTCATCGGAGGGGAAATCACCGATCGTAATCAGATGTCTGTTCAGACTCCAGCAAGTTTGAAGGCCCGTCTCAATATTGATGTTCGAGTCAATCATCGCCTTACGGAAGTTGATGTTGCAGCGAAGCTCGTTACTATTAAGAATGAAAAGACAGGTGAGACTTTTACTTCCGACTACGATCACCTTGTTCTGGCCATTGGAGCCGAACCATTCAAGCCTCCCATCAAGGGTATTGATAGGCCAGGCTTGTTCGCTCTTCGTAATCTAGACGATATGGACAATATTGTCAAGTGGATTGAAGACATGAAGAAAACAACGGATGCTCAAATGCACTGCGTTGTTGCAGGAGCAGGATTTGTTGGATTGGAGATGGTTGAACAATTGATGAATCGAGGAATGAGAGTATCAATAGTTGAGATGCAAAATCAGGTCTTGGGTCCATTAGATTTTGAAATGGCTGCCATCATTCAAAAAAGTTTAGAGAAGCGTGGTGTGAATGTTATCGTAGGAGATAGCATTTCAGAGTTTTTGCCTGTTGAAGGCGATCCTAATAGCACGATTTTGAAGCTTGCCTCAGGTAATCTTTTGGAACCTGCGCAGATGACAATTCTAGGACTTGGAGTTCGGCCTGATACCAAAGTTATCTGTAACTCTGGTATCGAATGTACCCCTCGTGGGCATATTATGGTAAATGATTCGTTGCAGACATCTGTGGATAATATTTGGGCCTGTGGCGATGCTATCGAGGTACGCAATCCAATTCTTGGTGGGTCTGAAATGTGGTGTGTTCCTCTTGCTGGTCCAGCAAATCGCCAGGGAAGGATGGTCGCCGATAACATTTATGGCAAGAACAGAAAATACAATGGAACATATGGTGCATCAGTAGTTCGAGTATTTGAACTCATTGCGGCATGTGTAGGTATCAATGAGAAAATGCTCAAGGCAAAAGGCATTCCACATGCTGCAATTCATGTACATCCTGGCTCTCATGCTGGATACTTTCCTGGTGCGAAAAGTATTAACTTCAAGGTCATCTTCAATCCAGAGGATGGGACCATTTATGGTGCTCAAGCTGTTGGTGAAGATGGAGTTGAGAAGCGCATCGACGTGATTAGTACAGCTATGCAAGGAAACTTAAAAGTAGATGACCTCGCTGATCTGGAGTTGTGTTATGCACCGCCAGTTGGAGCAGCAAAGGATCCAGTCAATATGGCGGGAATGGCGGCTCAAAATCTAATCGATGGTCTTGTGAAAATCGTTGACTGGAAAGATCTTGATGATGAAATCACAGATGAGAATGTCATCGTCCTTGATGTTCGCAATCCAGGAGAGGTTGAAAGTATGGGACAGCTTCTACCAGGAGCTGTGAACATCCCGTTGAATGACCTTAGAAGTAGGATTCATGAGCTTCCAAAAGATAAGAAGTATATCGTTTCATGTGCCGTTGGACAACGCGGTTACTATGGATGTAGAATTCTTTTACAGAGTGGTTTCGAGCAAGTTTACAACCTATCTGGAGCATTCAAGACATATGACTCTGTTAGGTCTATGAAGTAGTAGAGTTGGAAATTCAGCATTGAGATCATTGTCGATTGTCGATTGCCGTTTTTGAGTTAACTTATTATTCACAATTTCTGTCGCGTTTTTCGAACAACCTGTCAATGGTCAACCATCACACGGAACACGCGACGTCTCACATACTAACGAAACACTGTTTGTTTCGATGTAAAACAGTTTAAATTTAATTCAGAGAATCAATCCAATTGTTAAATCCATGAGCATATATCATCATCTTTTATTAGGAAGCATTCTTTTATGTTCCTCGGTAAATGTTGTTGCATTCACTATTCCATTTCCGAGGGCTATTACTAAGAAAACAAGTGTCTTTCTCCAAGATGACAGAATACAATACTCTGAAAATGATGATGATGACGATATGCCTGAGGAAGCAAGAAAGTTATTTGACAAGATTGCAAGCGATTTTCTCAAAGAAGATTACACCGATTTTCCATCAGCATTACCACCCAAAAATCCATTTGGTAAAGGCATTGGTGTTTCCGGTGGAAAGGGTTCACTTTACAGTGACGACGAGCTAAAAACTCTTTTGGACGTTCATAATACAATATCTGATGAATTATTTGATGACGATGATAAAGTCAGTGTGAGCGATGTTGTTGAACCATTCTTCATTCACGATTTAGTGACCAATACACTGGGGGAAACGTCATCCGACGCTATTAGTGAAAGATTTTCTTTTCCGAAACTTAATTTGGATTCAGATATGAAAGCACGGGTACGAAATATTCGAGCTATCGCATCTGATGTAGATGGTACCATTCTCTCTCATGATCAGACTATACATCCACGAACACGATTGGCCTTGATCAAAGCTATAAAATCGGCGGAAAACAAAAATGGGAAGATTCAACATTTCTTCCCAGCGACAGGTAAATCGAGAAAAGGGGCACTGGACAGCATTGGAGTAGAAATTGGGAGGATGATTAGTAAATCATGTGCTGGTGTTTATCTTCAGGGTTTATTTTGTGTCGATCCACAGGGTCGTGTCATTTTTGAGAAGAAGCTCACCGAGGACGCAATCATTGCGACCGAGAAGCTTGTGTCGGAGACTGGAATATCCATTGTCGCTTATGATGGGGATGATTTATACACGACAAATCAAACAGATATAGTAATTCACCTTTCCACACACTATGGAGAGCCTATGCCCGTCTTACTTCCTCGAAATGATGTACAAGAAAATATTCGTCCCCTTTCATCGCATGAACCTTCAATGCATAAATTACTTCTGATGGATGAAGATGTTGAGAAATTAAACAGTATAGTAAGGCCTCAACTTGAAGAATTAGCTGCTAGGTATGATGCTTGTGTTACTCAAGCATTACCTACTATGTTGGAGCTTTTGCCAAAAGGTTGCAGTAAAGCGCTTGGTGTAAAGAAGGTGTGCGAAGCTCTCGGTATTAATCCTGAACAAGATTTACTTGCAATGGGTGATGCAGAGAACGACGCAGGTATGTTGAAAATGGCTGCAATTGGTGTTGCAGTTGGCAATGCGTCTGATCCAGCGAGGGAAGCTGCAGATTATATTATAGACTTGAGCAATGACAAAGGTGGCGTCGGTTTGATCGTTGAAAACTTTGCATTCGACTAGGATATTAGACTCCTTAGGTCATCTAGAGCTAAAGGTTACTTCTTTCATAATCACTTCTTTGTTAGGAAATTGTTCGATCTTTGTTTGTGCAATAGTATAGTTCATCAAAGATGTGGCTCCTGGCTCCATCATTTGATGCATTCATTTCTAATTTTGCTCTTTGAACCGTCATTTTTGTCAACCACCAAGTCATCACGGTTTCAACTCTCTCATCATTCATCTCTCATCGTCTTTGCGTTTGCACAGAGCTGAATTAATA
>Ga0213868_10005642_pt1 | contig 11197 bp, 10 predicted proteins | sample PICome_9_FD_160087 | JGI IMG/M metagenome (GOLD analysis project Ga0213868, IMG submission 160087) | Coastal seawater microbial communities near Pivers Island, North Carolina, United States - PICO127 | ecosystem: Environmental > Aquatic > Marine > Coastal | place: USA: North Carolina...
GTTTAGCTCTGCCTGGTTGGTTAACATGTTTATCTAGATCAGTCATTTTTGTTTCACCCCTCAATGAATTATAATTTATTCAAAGGTAGCTGAAATTTTTATTAGTGTCTAGGCTTGAAGTTTAACTCCAAGGGAACGGACTGTTCGATGTAGGGTGAAGTTCACCTTTCTCGTAACGGTTGAATCTAAACGGTTTCAATAAATCACTCTCAGTACCAAGAATTTCTTTTGCAACAAGTTCACCCACACCTATCATTTTATAACCATGGTTAGCATCAGCGATCATGTAAACGTTTTCTAAAAATCTATCAAAAATTGGGAATGAGTCTGGCGTCATACATCCAAGACCACCTGATGGTCCTTTTCTATAAAGATCCGATTTGCCTTCAAATCTTTTTTGGCAATGAGCTAAAGCTGAACACCACATGTCGTTAAACGCTTCTGTAGTTTGAAATTCAGGTGACTCTAATCCATATGGATCAACATTTACTTTATCAAAATGTTTATCAACTATATAAGGAGAAGTCCCACCTTGAACACCTAAACCTTCAATGTCGGGTTTATAATAAATTCCCCAAATTTTATCTGTAATTAATTTTTTAGTTTTGTCTGAGTAAAGAGGCGCTGTAGAATCAACATGGATTACAGGAGGTTGCTGACCATTATTCATTTTTAAAAAATCTGCATCAACACCAATTACACCTTCTTGAAGCATCCAATATGTCCACATATCGGTTTCATGCATTTTACCATCTTTACCTTTAATATTTGCTGTTTTTGGAAGCTCTAACATGTTCCAAAAATCTCTTGCCCATGGCCCTGCGCCAACAACAACTTGTTCACACTCTATAGTTCCTTTATCAGTTTCAACACCCGTAACTGCCTTGCTATTACTTCCTCTTTTAAAACCTGTAACTTTAACACCTTTCATTACCTGAACACCATTTGAAGTAGACTTACTTTCCAGAGCTTTAATGGAGTCTTTATTAAATGCATATCCACCTTTTTTTTCATGAAGAACTGACGTGATACCTTGAGCTTGCCAATCATCAAACATACCTTTCATGTACTTTGTGCAATCTTTTTCACCCTCAATAAATTCTGATTCGTAACCTATTGCTTTTTGTTGTTCATAAATTGTTGCAACATCTTCATGCATAACTTCTGGTGAGATTTGCAAATAGCCAACAGCATTATATTTAAACGCTTTAGGATCACTTTCCCAAACTGAAACCGAATGAGCCATTAACTCTCTCATAGCTGGTTGAAAGTAATTGTTTCTAACAACACCACAAGCAATACCACTTGCACCAGCTGCAATATCTTTTTTTTCAAGAACTAAAATGTCACCAGGATTTTTATAGGTTTCTGAAAGTTTCCAGGCTGTACTTAAACCATGAATACCACCACCTATAATTACTACTTTTGCTTTTGATGGTAACGTTGACATAATAAAACATTAATTTTTGAAACAAGATATTAATATAATTTTTTATAGAACTAAAAATTATATATAAAAAATATATATTTTAGATTATTTAAAAATAAATAGCTAATAGCTTATGTTTTTAAGTGTATCTAAATATTCATTAAACTCTTTGATAAAAGAAGAGCTGGGCACAATATTTTTAATTCTCTGATCAGCTGAAGTTTTTTCTAAATGAAAGAATCCTTTTTCACATGCCTCAGTAATTATAAGAGCTGATTTTGGTCGAGAAGTTTTAAATAATTTTGTTTTAAGTTCTTCGACTGATAGTTTTTGTTCTTCTTTATGAGCAGACATGACCAATAACATCATATGATAATGTGAAGGAGATTTTCTAAAAAAATAGTTACTTGATGTATGGGATTGTTTCATTTGATCTTCCCAAAAGTTTAGAAGTGTTTTTTTATTGGTAGCCATTTATCTAAGCTCTTACCCTTGATTTTGTTGGATCATAGAATGGAAAAGCAATAACCTTAGCACCAATTCTTTTTTGATGACCGTCTAGTTTACCGATTTCAACTTCTGTTCCAATTTCAGAATATTTTACATCAATTCTACAAAGAGCAATATTTTTACCAAGTTTTGGCGAAAGCATGCCACTAGTTATCACACCAACTTGAGCACGACCAACATGAACACAGTCACCATGAATAGCTGGTTCGTGACCAACCAATTCTAAACCTACCAATTTTTTTTGTGGGTTTGCTTTTCTTTTTATTAATTCCTCTTTGCCAATGAAATCATCTTCTTTAGTTTTAAGTGGAACAGTAAAACCAATTCCAGCTTCAAAAGGATCTGTTTGGTCATCAAATTCATATCCATAAAAAATTAAACCAGCTTCAATACGAACCATATCTAAAGCCTCTAAACCTAAAGGTGTTATATTAAATTCTTTTCCCGCTTCCCAAACTTTATCCCAAACTTCAGCAGCATCTTTTGGATGACACCAAATTTCGTATCCAAGCTCACCAGTGTAACCCGTTCTTGAAATAACAATTGGAGTTCCTGTTTCATGATCTATTCGTGCAATATTAAATCTAAACCATTCTAGCTCGGTTACTGATGGTTGAATTGGTGCATTCCAAACAAATTTTTCTAAAATTTTTCTACTATTAGGTCCTTGAACAGCAATGTTATGAATATGGTCTGTAGCAGACTTAATCCAAACTTTATAATTTTTCTTTTTTGCTTGTTCTTTTAACCATTCTCCACTGTACTCATCTCCACCAATCCATCTGAAATTATCTTGTCCAAATTTGAACAAAGTACCATCATCCAACATGCATCCATTTTCATAACACATGGCAGTATAAACAACTTGTCCAATTGATAATTTTTTAACATTTCTTGTAAGAGTATATTGCATTAGGTTTTCAGCATCTGGCCCTAAAATTTCAAATTTTCTTAATGGTGAAAGATCTGTTGCTATCGCACTTTCTCTACAAGCATTATATTCTTTTATTGTTCCAGAATTTGTAAAATTATTAGCAAGCCAAAATCCTTTATACTCAACAAAGTTTCTTGTTAATTCTGATGTCTTTTTATGAAATCCAGTTTCTTGAGTGAGTTTTGGTTCTGAGTCTGTTTTCATTCTAAATGCAGTAGCTTTTGAGTATTTTTCATTCTTTGCATAAGTTCTAACAAATATATCTGTAGGGTTCCAGCCATTTGCAGCATCAACATCACAAGGACAAGCAGATGATACGCATGTTAAATCTTTTAGCGCTCTGAACAAAACATAATCCCCTGGTCTTGACCAAGGCTCATCAAATGTTGCAACATTGTTAGCATCTATTGCTGTGTTAAAAAAAAGATTTATTGCCGACCAACTTTTACGAGCATTTACATCATATTTTTCTAATTCTTTGTTAAAATTATCAGTGCAATTAATATGACCCATATACCCAATATCTTCATAATACTTTGAAGTGCAGGCTAGATTAAAAGTATCATGTCTTCCAACTGTATCTCTTACTACCTCAACCATAGCTTCATGATCGCCATCATAGAATTTTGAAAATAAACCTGGGCCAGGGTAAGCACTGCCCATAAAAGTTCTAGTTGCCTTATCATCAATTATACTTTCAATTCCATCATTTAATTTATGAGTATCAAAAGCTAAAAAATCAGAACATTGTCTTCCTCCTGTATCAATAATTTGAATATATTCTCCAGCTTTAACTTCGTATGTTTCAGCAGTTCTTCTTTTAACAAGTTGTTCAACTATTGGATCACTCAAAGGATCTGGTAAAATAAATTGTTCATCTGTTTTTGAAAACTGTGCTTTATTCAAAAAAATTGTTAAATCAGTTGGTGGATTTTGTTCATGAACATTAAGAGGATTACCTGGAGCTGCAATTAAAACAAAACATTTATCTTTTGAAACAATAGTTATTTTTTCTCCCATTGAACAATCTTCATCAAAAATTATTGATGATTTAGCTTTGTTTAGATCAAATTTTTTTTTCTTAAAAATTTTTGTAATTTTTTCATCGTTTGCAATTGCTCTTTTAGAGAATTCTGCATTTGCATTTTCTTTAAGGTTTAAAATTGATAAATCAGGTTTACCTTTATTATTAAAAACTATAATTTCACAAATTTGTTTTCCTTCATCATTAATAATTTCGATTTTATCTTCAGGAGAAACTTCAATTATAGATAAACCACCACCTTTAACATAGTATCTTTCAACCCCTGGTGGTAAAACTCTAAGACCAGGATTTTTGATATTGTTACTAGTACTTAACATCTTCAATGCTTATTTAATATTTTAATTTAGCATAATATAATCATAGGGGATTGACTATAAATTTAATAAGTGAGAACATAGTTTATTAAACTTAATATTGAGGGAGATAAAATATGAAGAATAAATTACCGTTAATTATCGGTGCGGTGGTAGTTATTGTTGCCGCAATCTTTTTCATGCAAGGTGGAGACAAAACTGCCAAAAAAGGTGGTGACAGTGCTCAGCCTATAATCATTGCTACTCACAACTGGTCAAGTCAAATTGTAATGGCTCACGTTATTGGTGGTATTTTTGAAAGCATGGGAAATAATGTAAGTTATGTAAACACAGACTCTCAAGCTGTATATGAATCAATTCGTATTGGTGATGTGACTTTAGCTCATGAAGTTTGGGAATCTGCTTTTGGTAAATCGTTTACTACAGCGATGGATAAAGGTGGAATACTTGATTGGGGAGATCATGAAGCAAGAACTCTTGAGGATATGGGATATCCGAACTGGGTTGCTGATAAGGGTTTATGTCCAGGTCTACCAGATTGGACTGCGTTACAAAACCCAGATTGTGCTGCAAACTTTGCAACTCCTGACTCAGGTGGAAAAGGAAGAATGTTAGAAGGCCCACAAACTTGGCACGGAGATTTAATACCTCAGAGAGTTGATGCTCTAGGATTAGGAGATCTTTGGACAGTTAAATTTGCTGGAAGTGCAGATGCACTTTGGGCAGAGCTTAAAGCTGCCGAGAAAGAAGGAAGAGGAACTATAATATTCAACTGGACTCCGAACTTTACAGATGGAAAAGGTTTTACATTTATAGACTTCCCACCATACACTGCTGGTTGTAGACCAGAAGATGGGGGTGATGGAAAATGTGGATCTCCAGATGGATATTTGAAAAAAGCTGTAAATGCAGACTTTCCTAATACTCATCCAGCTGCTGCAGCAGTTTTCAAAAAAATGTCATTCTCAACAAGTCATATTGGAGCAATGGCTGCTTTAGTAGACGAAGATAAGATGACACACGAAGATGCTGCAAAAAAATGGTTAGCAGATAATAAGAGCGTTTGGGAACCTTTTACTAAATAAGTGATAAAAAAATAAATTAGAGTCTCCCCCAACATAGTTGGGGGAGATTTTTTTTAATTAAATTTAAATATGAATAAAAAACTAATAAATTGATTAATGAAAAAATTTTTTTCTTTTATTTTTATTAGTTTGTTTTTCTTTAATTTTTCAATTGCAAAAGACATAGATATTAAAGAAAATATAGATCTTAATTTTTTTTGTGAATTAGAAAAAAAAATTATTAAAGATTCTAAATATAATTACCAAACATTTATAGCTAAAGATTCAGATAAAATAAATTTAGATACATTTAAGATTAAAGCAAAAAAACCAAAATTATTTTCTACAAATGGATTATCAAATTTTTTTACAAATACTTTGAAATTTAAAGTAACAGTAGTAAATAAAGATGTAGTTTTATTTAAAGCTTTTGACGAAGATGAAAATTATTCTGAGTCAGCAATCATAAACAGAAAATCAGGTAAATTAGTTCATGAAATAACAAAAAATTTGAAAAGTAAAAACTTTGAAAAAGATATCTTTTTTTATTTATGCAAAAAAAAGGAGAAAAAAGTCTAATTTTTTTTTAACAAAATATGTGTAAAATATTTATATGAAAAAATATTTCATAGCAATTATCTTAAGCTTTTTAATTTCATCCTATGCATTAGCTAGAAGTACAGGGTGTAAAGAAGGAAATTGTGAAAATGGTTATGGTAAATGGGTTTATACCGATAAAACAACTTATGAAGGTGAGTGGGTAGGAACAAAAAAACATGGTCAAGGAATTGAGACTTGGCCTAACGGATATGTATACAATGGTGAATTTCAAAATAGTGAGTGGAGTGGTGAAGGAACATTAACATTTCCTGATGGATCCACTTATACAGGAGCGTGGATGAATGGTTTTATGAATGGTGAAGGAACATTTACATGGTCTAATGGCAAACAAAAAAAAGGATTTTGGAAAAACGGTAAATTACAAGAATAATGTCGAATGAAAATTTTATAAATAGATTAAAACTTCTACCAAATGTTGTTAAACAATTTGCAACTCTTACAGGTATTATAATACTAGTAATATTATCTTTTTCAGTTTTAAATAATTTTTTTAGCGATGGTGATGAATTAGTTGCCAAAATGAAGATTGAAGAAAAGCGTATTGAAAACGAGAGAAAACTAAATGAATTAATATCAAGTTTGCCGTCTGGAATCCTCGTAACGTTTGATGGAACAGATCATTTTAAATTATCAGATGAATTATACAAAGCTGTTTGTAATGCTACAAAACTTATTCCGCAGCGTGCAATAATGGGTGCTAACTTTTTAAATTTTAAAGCACATAATATTTATACTGCTAATGGAAATTTAATTGAAAAAACCTTCGTAAAATGGGACGAAAAAAAAAATAAATGTTACGCTAGTTTTTCTGTAAATGGAAAAAATATTGGTGTGGATGAAACCGTTACTGTTAGTGGTGAAGTATTAAGTTTTTTAAGCACAGGAATTGATACAAGAGTATATTTTATTAAAAATTTTTGAAAGATATAAGGATAAATATTATTAATATGAAGTGTAATTTGTTTGTATTTCGTATAACTTGATAAAAAATTATGAGCGAAGCGGTAATTAAATGTGAGTCTGTTTATAAAATTTTTGGAACAAACGCTGCAAAAATGCTTAAAGAAGCCAATGGCAGCGTAGACGCTAAAACTTTTCAAGAAAATGGATGTATTGTTGGTGTAAACAATGCATCATTTGAAGTTTTAAAAGGTGAAATGTTAGTTGTGATGGGGCTATCTGGTTCAGGTAAATCCACATTGCTAAGATGCATTTCAAGATTAACTGATGCAACAGGTGGAAAAATTTTTATAGAAGGACAAGATTTACTTTCATTAAATAATAAAGAACTAATAGATCTTAGAAGAAACAAAATGGGGATGGTATTTCAGAGTTTTGCTTTACTTCCTCACAAAACAGTCCTAGAAAATATTGCTTTTCCTCTTCAAATTAAAGGAATTGAGGACCAAGAAAGTATTAATAAAGCTATGGACATGGTTAAACTAGTTGGCCTTGATGGAAGGGAAAATTATTTTCCAAGAGAGCTTTCCGGAGGACAACAACAAAGAGTAGGTATTGCTCGGTCACTAGCTGTTGAACCAGATATTTGGTTTTTAGATGAACCTTTTTCTGCATTAGACCCTTTAATAAGAAAAGAAATGCAAGATGAATTTTTGCGTCTTCAGGAAAAATTACAAAAAACAATTATGTTCATTACACATGATTTTGATGAAGCATTAAAGCTTGCAGACCGTATTGCAATCATGAAAGATGGAATAATTGAACAACTAGATACTCCAGCAAATATTGTATTAAACCCAGCTACAGAATACGTTAGAAAATTTACCGAAGAAGTGCCAAGAGAAAAAGTATTAAAAATAGAAGATATCATGGAAAAACTAAATACTGAAAACTTAGGTGATTTAAAAGTTTCCAAAAATGAAATAATCGAAAATGTAGCTGAAAAGATTTTAACACAAGAAAAATCTGTAGGTGTAATTGATAAAAATAATCAAATTGTAGGAATTGTTCACCCTTCTAAAATAATTAACACTGTTTTTGGTGGAAAAAGAAGTGATTAATAAGATATGGAAATTTTAAAAAAATATCCAAAATTATTTCAGTGGTTATTTTTATTAATTGTATTTTTCTTTTTATGTTTTGCGATTGATGTTCCTGAAACCTATAAATTTATAAGAGGTCAAGCTGAATTTATTAAAGATCCAAATCAAAGTACTTATACATTGTTTGGTGCAGAAGTAAGATATTATGCATTTGATGTTTTTTGGAGGTTACCACCTTTACTTGGATGGTTACCTATTTGGATTAATGACTCTTTATTTTTTTTAATGAATGAATGGATGCCGATGGAGTTTTGGAATGAAAATACTCAATCATATAAAACTCGACCTTTAGTGCTTCAATTAACAAGAAATATAACTGCGTTTATGACATTTCTTATCGAGTTAATTAGAGAAGTTATATTAGGAGGTGTTAAAACAGTTGTTGCATTTACTAGTTGGGATTGGATAGGAGTAAATCCATGGGCAAAACTACCTGGTTTGCCTTGGACAATTGTTACAGCAGGTGCTGTAATACTTGGGTATAACTTAAGCGGAAGAGGTCTAGCTTTATTTGCTGCTATAGTTATGATCTATATTTCCATTTTTGGTCAATGGAAACCTTCAATGCAAACTCTTTCATTTATACTGGTGGCAGCACCACTTTCTTTTGCTTTTGGTTTAGGGTTGGGTATTGCAGCTTATAAAAGCAAACGAGTTGAAAAGGCTTTATACCCAATACTTTTGGTTATGCAGACCATGCCCCAATATGCTGTACTAGTGCCAGCGATTGTTCTTTTTGGAGTTGGTGATCATGCAGCAGTGATTATAACAATGGTTGTAGCAGTTCCGCCAATGATATTATTAACTTTACTAGGTTTAAGAGGCATACCCCCTGAAGTGATTGAAGCTGGCAGAATGAGCGGATGTACTAATTCTCAACTTATGTTCAAAGTATTAATTCCAACAGCAAGAAGAGACATTTTAATTGGAGTAAACCAAGTGATTATGGTGTGTTTCTCTATGGCTGTTATTTCAGCTTTTATAGGTGCCAAAGGTTTAGGTTTTAATTTGTTGCTTGCATTAAACCAGCTCAATATTGGATTAGCCCTTGAAGCAGGTTTGTGTATTAGTTTGATAGCAATATTATTAGATAAAATGTCTTTAGCTTGGGCAAATAAGCAAATAGATTATTTTGGTAATTTAACTTTTTTTGAACAACATAAAAATAGTATATTTTTTGCTGGGACAGCATTAACTGGAATTATACTGGCTTTGGTTGGGTCCATTTTTTTTAAGGAAGGATTTAATTATTTATATGAAATTCCACATAACAAAGGAATTTCAACAGCAGATTTTTGGAACAAAGGAGTTGATTGGATTTTTGATACATTCTTTGTATATATAAAAGCTTTCAATACTTGGTTAATTGTAGAAGTACTTCAACCCATGAGAGCTTTGTATTTAAGAATGCCTGCAGTTGCTACTTTAGTTTTAGTCATAGGTGCTGGGTATATAATTGGTGGAATACGTTCAGCTCTTGTAGTTGGTGGATTAACATTATTTATAGCTTTAAGTCCATGGTGGGATAGAGCTCTAGTCACAACATATATGGCAACATTTGGTGTTATAATTTCTTGTATAATTGGATTTACCGTAGGAACTTTATGTTTTCAGAATAAATACACTACAAATTTTATGTTAGGGGTTTGTGATATTTTTCAAACCTTTCCTTCATTTGTATATTTAATTCCAGTAATGATGCTTTTTGGGGTAACAGATACATCAGTATTAATCGCAGTAATTGTTTATGCAACAATACCAGCTACAAGATACACTATTGAAGGATTAAGAAGTGTTCCACCTAGTTTACATGATGCTGCAACAATGTCAGGTGTTAATAAATTCCAAAGATTATTTAAAATAGAATTTCCATTAGCTTTTCCACATATGATGCTTGGATTAAATCAGACAATTGTATTTGCTTTATTTATGGTAATTATTGGAGCCTTTATTGGAACAGAAGATTTAGGACAATATATTTTAAAAGCTTTGTCAGATAAAAAAGGTGCTGGAATAGGTTTAACGCTTGGTATTTGTGTTGCTTTTATAGGTTTAGTGTTTGATCATTTAATTCGAACATGGGTAGATCAACGAAAAAAACACCTTGGAATAAATTAGGTTAAATATTCCACTTCAGAAAAACGATCTGTTGGAAAAATCCAATAAAATTCTAAAGTTTTTTTTCCATCATTTTTTAAAGCATGTTTTTCATTTTTGCCAATATATACAACGTCACCTTTTTTGATTTTTTCTAAATCACCTGATTTATTTAATATACCTTCACCATTTGTAATCACATATATTTCATCAGGAGAATGATAATGAAGAGTTAAATCACCTCCGGGTGCTATTTCAGCATAACCAAGTGATAGTCCGGTACTTCCGTTAAAATCTTTATCAATTAAAAATTTCCATCTTACTCCTGGATACTTATCTGTAGATGTCCATTCTTGATTAGAGACTCTTTCAAGATTATTAACAAATATCATATCAATTATCCTATAATTTATTTTTTAGGCTGATCTAGAAAAACCTTCAAAGAGTCGTCCATCGCAGTTTCCCAAGGTGTGTGATGAGCTGGTCCAATTGACCCTGTTACTGGTGAAGAGAATGATTTATTTCTATAAGTCATAATATCTTCAACTTTGTGATGTTCCCATTCTTTAAAATGTTTTCTGATTAATTCAAAATCAATTTTTGGATAATCAGACAAGCTATGAAGCTCTTTTGTATATTCAGTTTGAAAATCAATCATCTGATCAGGATTCTCTAATTTTTCTTCCATTGATACCCATTTGTTTATATCTTTTTCTATTTCTGTATCATTTGGAACTTTTATTTTTTCCATAATTACATCTCTCGCAAACCAAGCTTGACAATCAAACATATTGAAAGTGTGAAACTGGTCCTGCATACCAAGGTACATTAGTTTATGATTATTTTGCCAAACAACACCTTTATATAATTTAGGTGGATATAATCTGTTAGTCGTTTGAAGCTTAAGATCCTCAGATATAAAAGGGAAATGATGAAGGTATCCTGTGCAAAGAATTATTGCATCTGCCTCTTGTTCATGACCATCTTTAAAAATTGCCTTATTGCCTTCAAGCCTATCTAAATGATAAACTTCTTTCATACCTTTAGGCCATTTAAATCCCATTGGATTATGTCTATATCCAATAGTTACACTTTTTGCTCCATATTTATGACATTGTAG
>Ga0213868_10005645_pt1 | contig 11194 bp, 10 predicted proteins | sample PICome_9_FD_160087 | JGI IMG/M metagenome (GOLD analysis project Ga0213868, IMG submission 160087) | Coastal seawater microbial communities near Pivers Island, North Carolina, United States - PICO127 | ecosystem: Environmental > Aquatic > Marine > Coastal | place: USA: North Carolina...
CCTATGTAGGCAGCGGGCATTGAAAATAGTAGGACCAGACCGAGAATTTTCCAGGGCATGAGGCCTTTGCGGGTAAATTGAATGCACACCAAACTACTCACCAATACATTTAGGCTAAGAGCAATGGAGGGGATCATTAGTGAGGGTACGGCTAGGATAACCATCCATGCGGTGTAGGATGATCCGCCACCCAAACCTACACTACTATGAAGTAGCGCAGATACAAAAAAGACGCTAATAAGTAGGCTATTTAAAAGCCAGGGATCAATTAGCATTATTCAGAGCACAGTAGATGGTCTACAAAATGGCAGGGCTTGGTTCGTGAATCTAACTGTTCAGCAATGATTTTATTCCAACCGGTTTTGCAGGCATTTTGTGAGCCTGGTAAACAAAATATGCAGGTATTATTAGCCATGCCACCAAAGGCTCTGGACTGAATCGTTGAGGTACCAATTTCTTGATAGGAAATCGCTCTAAATAGCTCACCAAAGCCTTCAATAGGCTTATCAAATAGTGGGCTGATTGCCTCGGGGGTGACATCGCGCGAGTAAAAGCCAGTCCCGCCTGTGGTGATAATCGCATTCACTGAACGATCGCTAATCCAGTTTTTAACAACTGCCTTAATGCTAGGAATATCATCTTTAGCAATTATCTTTTCATGCAATTGCCTGTGGCCTAGAGAACAATCCTTTTCTGATAGCTGTAATCAGCTAGGTGTATTGGGGCCAGTACCAGGAATCTTGGGTAGCTTTCAAGCATTGGAGGCAATTAGGATTTTGGCGGGATATCACAGTGCTTTGCAGGGGCGTCTATTACATTGTGATTTTTTAAGCTATGAGTTTTCAGTATTCGATGTGCCAAAAAATAAGACCTGTGGTCACAGTTTGTACGACTTAGATCTTGAATCTGATTTCGATATTTATCTTGCGGGCCATGTGCCCAGAATTGATCAGTCACTCTGCGAGAGTAATATTTTAGTAGATATTAGAACTAAGGATGAAATGAGAGACGAGCCTTCTGCATTTTCAGCGCTTCATATTGAGCCGCTGAAATTGGCAGAAAATCCGCACAAATTTTTAGAGAAAAATTTACAGTATTTATTACTTTGTTCTTCGGGAAAAAGAAGCAAAAAACTCTGTACCGATTTACTAAAGGCGGGTTATAAAGTCACCGCCTGCCGGCTTCATTAAATTTGCCGGCGGGCGCTCTAATTAAGGTATAACTTTTTCGTTAAAACTCAACCTTTGCCTGAACGTAGAGGGTGCGCCCCATGCCAGGAATAACCTTGTTAACAGCAATTTCACTGCCGCTGTTACGATTAACAGAATTTAGATGATTGGCATAGTAGCGATCAAATAGGTTGGTGATTCCTGAGTGAACCTGAAGCGCATTATTCATAGTCCATTGGGCGCTTAGATTCACAATGCCATAACCTGCTGTTGCTCTTTGAGGCTCGTTGGCGTAGCTCGCTACATGTTTTTGTCGTGCATAAATAATGGATTCTACACTTACTTTGAGCGGTGCCTGCGCTGCTTGATAATTAACGCTAATGCGTGCGTTAGTGGGTGCGATACGATATAGGTTATCTTTAACTTCGGTGCGCTTGCCACGAACATAGCTAACAACACCATCCGCTGACCATTGGTTATTAATGCTTAGGTTCCAGTTGGTATCAAGACCATAGATTTCGGCGTTGGTATTGCTGTAGATAAGCGCATTCTTTTGATCATTGTGATCATTGTGATCATTGTGATCATTGTGATTCATACCATGGTGCATGTTGCTCATATCCTGACTAAATTGATTAGCAATTGGATTATTGCTGGGAACACCCTGTATATAATTATCAATACTTCGATAAAAGATCTGCGGTTGAATACTAAAGTTGTCTGTATTTTTGTTGAGCCCCAGGTTTATTTCGCGCGAGGTTTCCGGTTTTAATGCAAGATTGCCAATATAGTTACGACCATCCGCTAAGCCCCCAGTAATAGACATGGGTAACCATAGATAGGTTTCGCGGTATGAGGGTGCACGCTGTTTTATTCCCAGGTCAATGCTTAAAGCGGTGTCTTTATCTAGAGCACGATTTAATTTAACAACCAGGTTATTGGTATTAAAATTTATTGACCGTTTGGATTGGTTAAATTCGTCTGATAATTCATTTGCACAGGATTGCATGCCTGCGCATGGCCCTTCCATAGGCATAGACATAGACGTAGAGTCATGCATTTTCATCATGGCACCAACTTCCTCGCTATTGAGTTCAATACGATTGTGGCGATAACCCACCTGATAGTTCCATTTGTCATGATTGCCACTAAGCTCAGCAAAAACACCCAGACTGTCTCGCTCGCTGTCGACAAAGTTGTTTATTTTAAACTCATGAGCTTCTGGGTTGGTAACCACTGAATTATGACTTTGATCATTACCGTCAACTCCTAGTTTTAATTCACTAGTAGCCAGTGGGAGCTGAGCATCAACAGACCATGCTAGGTTTTCTGCATTGGCTTGATTATGTCTGGGGCCCATGGCGGGTTGTGCGCGCAGGCTATAGTTATCCATACCATGATCCACATCAGCCCAAGAGAAGGCAATATTGAGACGGTTAACCAAAGAACTATCCAAATTACTGCTGAGATTAAAGCCAGCCATATCAGTATTTACATTGATAATATCCATGGCTAGGGCGGGAGTGCCACTATTGGCAACATTATGTCTTCCAGCAAAGATTAAAAACTCATTAGTACTTGTTTTTGACCCATAGGCTAGGTCATAACGCTCACGCTGATACTGGGTGCCATTAACAGTCTTATTGTCGCCGGCAGAAAAATTATCGCCCTCATTGTAAGAGCCTAGCAGTGAAATTTTATGCTGATTATTGGCATTCACCAATTGAACATCAGTGTTGGCCTGTTGACCATTATTGTTTTGCTGAAAAACGGCGTAACCGCTGGTATTAAGTTCTTGGCTTTGGGTAAAGCTACCACGATTTAGTTTTGCCACCATATGGCCGCCAATGCTTTCTTGCGCTTGCCTGACCGGGGTAATACCTCGGTATATTACGAGGTCACTTAATAGGCCTGATGGGGCATAGGATAATGGCGTGTCCATCGCATTAGGGCCGCCCGTTAAGGTCGGTGCTGAATCAAGTTTGACTGAAATTCGATCACCAAACATACCGCGATACTGGGCTATGCCGGTAATAGGGCCATTGCCATTAGAATTGGCGCCGGGCATTCTTTTTAGGACTTCTGCACTATCAGCACTGGGTGTTGGATTGTTGCTTAAATCTGTGCTTATTTCATTAGATAGCGGAAATGCTTGAATAGTAATTTCTTCTAATGATGAGTTTTGATTGGCTTGAGTGAGCGATGCTGAAAAAATAAGACAAAAAAGAATTTTGTTACGCATAAAAAGGATACCGACACCTAATGAATTTAGGGCGGCATACTAAGGTTTTAGGCGCTTAAGGACAATGTGACAAATTGTCGCAGGTCTTTGTGATAAATAGTTTGAATTTAGAGATATAAAATTTCAAAGTTGGTTTATGTTAAGGGTTGAATTGATAACCTGGCGCAAGGCTACTAGACGTGTAATTAAGAAAATAATTTTCATTGCCGTTATCAACCTTTTCAAAAGTCAGCGTTACCAGGTCGGCATTTTTCATACCTGGCCAGTCGCCCGCTACAGACGCCCAAGCAAAAATTACATGTGAATCAGTGATGGCATCACCATCATTAACATCATCACTATCAGGTTTGATTAACGAATCAATAGATACATCATCATTCTCTGGATTTATAATTATCACATCGGTAGTTAAGACATCATAAACATCTGTAAGCTTCATTGAATCGCTATCAAAATGAACTCTAACTCCTAAACCTACTGTTTCTGAGCTATTGGATAAGTATCTGACAACAGCGGTACCAGTATTTCCATTCCATACGATACAGTCGTCATAAACAATTTGATAATTTGACTGCAATGCTTCTGTATTTATAGGGTTGTCGGTGCAATAAATTAGGTCTGAATTAGGAGAATTTGGTATTTCGAGTGGAGCAGAGGCTTCTTCACCCAAGCAGGCAACCAAATTGATACTGAGAAGGATAAGAAGTAGTGATGAAATTTTCATGGACAGCTTCATTGTAATTATTTTCTATTGTAGTTGGGCTATTGTATTCAATAACTGCCCAAAAGTTAATTTTAAAATTCTCGGGTTTCGCCAATTGCTAATACCCAGCTATTTTTTTGACCCAACTGTTCTTGCGCCGCCTGTTTAAATCGCTGGGGTGGTTCGTTGATAGGCTCATCCGCTAGATCAAAGGTTCCAAAATGAATTGCTACGGCTTTTGAGGCCTGAATATCGAGAGTTGCCCGCACCGCCTGCTCGGGGTCCATATGTGAGGATTGCATCATGGTCTGGGGTTTATAGGCCCCTATAGGCATTGCGGCTAAATCAAAGGGCCCTAAAGCTTCGCCAATCTTTTTAAAACCGTCGAAATATCCGCTATCACCGGCAAAATAAAAACGCTTATTAGCTGACATAATGGCCCATGACGCCCACCCAGATTTATTGGTATCAGTCAAGCTACGTTTGCTCCAGTGTTGGCTAGGTAGGCAATGAATAACCAGATTATTAAATTCTATGCTTTCTCCCCAGTCCATCTGTTGGATATTTTTGATGCCATTTTTACGAAGAAGCTTTGCGTTATCCATAGGCACAAAAAATACGGTATCTGGGTTAATGGCAAAGAGTTTCTTTAATGTGGGAACATCCATGTGATCATAGTGATTATGCGAAATAACCACGAAGTCGATAGGGGGAAGATCTCCAATAGTCAGTCCGAACTTCACCAATCGGCGAGGGCCAATGGGGGGAATAGGGCTAGCAGTTTTTGACCACATAGGGTCGGTTAAAAAGTTAACGCCATCGATTTGCACTAACAGTGTCGAGTGACCCACCCAGGTGACTGTGGATTTTTGACGGTTAGCACGTAGCCATTCGCCATTGTTGGCGACATGTTTTGGTAGGCCCTGATAGTCGCGAAGAACCGTGCCAAATCGTCGTAGTAAAAACCCGATGTTTATCCCAGTGGAGCCTTTTGACCAATTTGGATCTTGGTTGGTATAGCGACCATTTTCATCTTTGGGTGCCGGCTCAAATTGACGGTTTGTTTCTGCATTCGCCGAAGAAAAGCAAAACATAATGAGCGCTGTGTAAAAAATATTTTTGTTCATTTCCTAGTGGCTCTGTTAGGCGGCATGTGCGAATTCCTGTAAAGCGTATTCCATTGTTTGGCGTACTGTCATATATTGTTTGATAAGTTACGTATAAATACTCAGTTTGGGAGTAGTCTGAGTGAATAATAATAAAAATCGGCTGTTATTATGTGCCGTACTGTTACCAGCAATTTTGGTATCAATGATTTTTATATCAAAGCTTTCTGGTGCTCGTCTTTTCGTAGATGAGCCCGCGAGTAACCCTTTGCCTGGCGTCAATCTAAATACCCTGTTTGAAAATGATAAACAGAATGCCTCGGCTGTAAAAAAGACAAATACCAAAGCACTCGTTGGCAATGGATCGGTAAATTCGGGTGCTGCGCTTAATCAAGAAAAATTAGAAAAAATAGCTAATACAATTCGTCAGAGTCGCACATCAGGCGCAGGCCAAGCAGAATTATCTGCAAATAAACAGCAAGAATTAAAATTACTAAAGCAGGAATTTAATGCTAGTGCTGAAAGTGATCTGAAGTTCGATGCAGTAGGTCGGGTCAGAGCTATTTATGATGCAATTGCTTTGTCTGGGGTGGATCATCATGTGCCTACTGAGCTAGCAACGAAAATTGAAGAAATCACACTGTCCTATCCTAATTTATTTGGCATTGGTGATAGAGGTGATGTCGTAAAATCAAAGGCCACCTGCTCGGATGATGTTTGCGCCACTAAGTTATCAAAAAGCTTTTATGGCTTGCCTGCTTGGGACCATGAGCTAAGCATTAGTACAAAGGCCAATAAGATATTCGCTATTACCGGTAACTTTTATGCGCCTAGTCTAGTTGCGCCAAAACAATACGTGCCTGATCAATCTAAAATCCGATCTTCAATTGCTCGCTATTTTTCTAAAACAACTTTGGATGTTGTGATTGCTGATTGGGGTGAATTAGGTATATCGAGAGTCGGAAATCGTGATATTTACAGCTATAAGCTGCCTCATGTTTTAGTAAAGAATAAAGCATTCGATATTATTATTTCTGCTGATACGAGCAAGGTTGTTTCAGTTATTTCATTAATCTGTGATTTATCGGTGCAAGGCTCTGGCGAAGACCTGAATGGCGATGTGGTGAATTTTCAAGTGGAGCAGGTGGGTTCTCTTTACCATATGATAGATACCCGCTTCCCCTTAAATTACAGTACCGAAGTCTATTCGGCCACTGATCCAAGTAACCCAATTTCTTCGCTGTCACCCGATTCAGGATGGCCTGCAAGTGCAGTTTCGGCGCTAAATTATGCGAAACAAACCGTGGATTATTACAGTGATAATCATAGCTACAATGCGGTCAATAGTGCGGGTAGTAAGCTATATATTACAGTTGATGAAAATATGGAAAATGCTTATTGGAATTCTGGTTCACAGCAAATCGTTTTGGGTATTGGTGAGGGTGTTATTGCGCAGCAAGGCTTAAGTTTAGCTGCTAGTGCTGATGTTATGGCCCATGAAATAACCCATGGTGTGGTGAGTTCAACCAGTGCGTTGCAGTATCGATATCAGTCAGGGGCACTGGATGAGTCATTTGCGGATTTCTTTGGATCTATGGTTGATGGTGATGACTGGTTGATCGGCGAGGATTTGTTGAGCCCCTCAGGTCTGCCCTTGCGCAATATGGCAAACCCCGCTGCGGGCTTTTCCTCTCAGCCTTTTCATTTTGATAACTATGCCTATTTACCTAATACCTCTCAGGGGGACTGGGGTGGTGTGCATGTTAACAGCGGTATACCTAACCGAGCCATGTATCTGTTGGCAGAGGGCCTAACAGATGAAAATATTGGTACATCAATTGGTAGAACAAAAACAGCTGACTTAGCCTTTAAAACCCTATTATCGCTGAGTGGAAATTCTGTTTTTAATGAAGCCGCCGAAAATATGATGGCGTTAGCGACGGAGCTTTATGGTGAGGATTCGGCTGAATATGTTGCTACACAGCAAGCTTGGTTGTCGGTAGGGCTGCCCCAGCAAACAATTCAGTCATCTGGTACAACTTCTAACGCAGTGATACCCGATGATGTGACGGCAGTGGTTTCGCTGTTCCCCATGGGCGATGCTGAAACTACAGTCAAAGAACAAAACGCCTACTCCGTTTATGTACAGCTTTTTGATAATACTAATCCGCAATATATTAGCGAGCTTGACTTTGGCCCCATGACGGCCGAGCTATCTAATTATCGTAGACCCTCATTAGTGGTGTTCCCGAATAGCGAATTTGAAATAATCTATCAAAGAATAACCGGTGAATTTTATCTAACCAACAGCAACAGCATTGGTGAGGAGCTTTTAGACGATGGCACAGGGATTGCCAATATCTCTGGCGACCATCAGGGAAAATTAGTCGCTATTGCTGACCGGAATCAACCGATTATTAATATCATCAATTCTGAAACTGGCGAGATATCATCTTTTGATGTGGTATTGCCCAATTATGGCCAGCAAGCTATTGAACCCGCGGTAGAATTTATTGATACCCTGCGGTTTGATCCCACTAGTCGTTATATAGTTTTTGACTATTTAACCTGTGCCTTGGGTGCTGTTGGCTGTGGTTTTGATAGTGAGGACTCTTTTTGGGCCATTGGGATTTTGGATATAAATTCTGGCGCTCTGACGTTCCCGTTTCCCGCTCAGCCCTTAAGAGTTGATATTGGCTACCCTGCTTTTAGTAATCTAACTGACCAATATATTACCTTTGATATGGGTGAGTATGCTGAAAATGGTGAGGTTAACTCCTCAGTTATGCTGTATTCCCTGGAGACAGGGCAGTCGCAAATAATTGCAGACCCCGATGGCACTAGCTCTCAAGAAGGCGCATGGGGTTCGCCGTCATTTACGGCGGATGATTCTGGCATTGTGTTTTCTTACTCTGAAGACGGTGGGGAATTTACCTATATTGTTGAACTCGACGACTATAGTCCGTCAACGAATAGTAATGCAGTCAGAGAAATTAACCCGTTCTATGCATTTATTGGCTTTGCTTCATCAGAAATACCTACCAACATTAAACCTAGCTTGGAATTAAATACTGAAATACTTAACTGGGGTGCCATTGAATCGTCTCAGCAGGCTTCTTTAGAGTTTTGTTTAACCAATAATGGCGAGTTTCAAATTGAGTTGTATGACACAGTGACACCCGATGGCGTTACTTGGCTGGGCGATAATGGCTATCTGGAGTCTGGGTCTATGCAATGTTCCAATATTGTTTTGGATACTACTGATTTATCCTTGGGTGAGTTCACCGATAGCTTTTCCATTATTCACAATGGCGCTAATTCGCCGACTCCAGTCACTTTGGCGGCTGTGATTGATCGTGATTCAGATAATGATGGCATTCTCGATCAGATAGATATGGATGACGATAATGATGGCGTCAGCGATAATGAGGACGCTTTTCCTTTTAATGCGAACGAAAGCCTAGATACGGATGGCGACGGTATAGGCAATAATACTGATCTAGATGATGATAATGATGGTGTTATAGATATCTACGATCACGCACCGCTTGATTCTACTGTGGGGCTATTAAATAGCTGGGATCTTGATGGCAATGGTTCGGCGGATGCCCTCACTGATGGCCTATTGATGTTGCGTTATATGTTTGGTCTTCGCGATGAGGACTTACTTGATTCTGTGGTTGCCGATGATACGCCATTGACCGATGAAGATATTAAAGCCCGCATTGAAAATATGTATCAAAATGCGGATATTGATAACAGCAATGAGGTGGACGCCCTTACCGATGGCTTATTGTTGTTGCGGTATCTGTTCGGCTTAAGAGGTGATAGCTTAATCACGGCTGTGGTTGCAGAAACTGCAGAGCGATCAACCGCCACAGCGATTGAAAGCTATATCCAAGCTGCAATTCCTGATTAAAGTTTTTAACTGCTTAACATGCCTTTATCTATAATAAAGGCAATAATATCCTCTAGCCCTGTGCCATCATGCAGGTTACTAAAAACATAGGGGGTGTTGGGTCGCATTCTTTTGGTGTCACTGTCCATGACCTCTAAACTGGCTCCTACATAGGGTGCGAGATCGATTTTATTAATCACTAATAAGTCTGCCTTGGTAATACCGGGCCCTCCTTTGCGGGGAATTTTTTCACCGGAGGCAACATCAATCACATAAATCGTAATATCTGCCAGCTCGGGACTAAAGGTCGCGCTGAGGTTATCGCCGCCACTTTCAATAAAAATTAAATCGAGACCTGCATGCTGATTGCTGAGTTCTTCCACCGCTGCCAAATTCATTGAGGCATCTTCTCGAATGGCAGTATGAGGACAGCCGCCAGTTTCTACGCCAATAATGCGGTCAGCTTCAAGAGCTTCGGCGCGAGTGAGTATTTTTGCATCTTCTTGAGTGTAAATATCATTGGTCACCACAGCTAAGTTGTAGGTGTCTCTCATAGATTTACATAGGGCTTCAAGCAGGGCGGTTTTACCGGAACCAACAGGGCCGCCAACGCCAATTCTGAGGGGTGCTGTGGAATGATCAACTGCAGACATGGGTTTTTCCTTGTTTATGATCTAAATAATCGGGTGTATTGAGTTTCATGGCGACTACTAGCAATAGCCAGTGCCGGTGTGGAGCTATGAATATCAAAGTCTTTAATGGTCATTGCCTGTTGCACTGAGGCGGGAATATGTTCAGCTAGTTCAAACATGATCTGTTGGCCATCGGTTTGGCCTAAGGGAATCAGTTTTACACCGGCTAATACGATATTTTCTAACCAGCCCCAACAGTAGCCATAACAGAGTTTATGGGTGTCAATTCCCCACTGGCAAGCGGCTAGCGCAAACCCAGTAAGCTGACATTTTTTGACATAGGCGGCTATATTCTCTGGAATTGAAACCCCTAAATTGGGTAATAATCGCGTGAGTGCAGCGCCTCGTTGATGCTCTTCTTTACGTAACTCTGAGGTTTCTCTGCAGGCAATTAACCACTGCGTCCAGCGTACAACACTGGCATCGTCTTTTTGCTTAAAAGCTTCCATTAGGCGAATTAACACGGGTAGTTCAAGGGTCATAATGCTGTGATTCAGCATGCTTTGTAGCCAATGCTTGAGGCTTGGAGTATCAGTTATCCACTGCGCTTCTATGGCCCACTCTAAACCTTGGGAGTAGGTAAAACTCCCAATGGGTAATGAGGGGCTAATAAGCTGATAAAGTCTCAGCTCTGCAATATTACTGTCGGTCATTGTTATTGTTGAGTCTGGTTTTTTCGTAACAGTATAAATAGACCAAGACCGGCACTAATAGCTATGAAGCCAAACAGATGCTGTGGCTCAGTTAATAAGTGCATAAGATGAGTTTCTGCTCCATGGGCCCCATGAGCATGGGCTACATGACTAAGCAAATAGGTCGCTGTAAAAAATAAGCTGTTCACAAGTTTTTTCATAATTCTGCCTGTAGATTTTATAATTTTGGGTTAATGATGATGGTGGCCGTTAGCGCTACTCTGATAGGCGCCAGCCTCTGGTTCAAAAGGTGCAGTTTCAGTTTTAACGGATAGACCTAGGCCTTTAACCATGTCATCTAAAACATGATCGTGCAGATAGCGAAGCCAGGTTGATTCAACCTGTAAGGGTACATGGCGATTGCCCAGATGATAGCTAGCTACAGCCAGCGCATGAGGGTTATCACTGCTAACTGTCGAGACTAATTCGGGTGCGGCTTTGATTTCAACCACTAGGCCCTCTTCGCTAACCACTAGGTCACCGTTGCGAAGAATTTTTCCTCTTGGCAAAAAAAGTCCGGCTTCACGGCCATCATCGAGAGTCACTTTAATGCGACTTTTGACGCGGGAATTAATCGGCAGGCTAAGCGTTGCTGAGGGCGAAGCCTTGGATTCAAGTATTTCTGTAATACGTATCATAGAAGCTCAATTAAAATAAGAAATAGCGTTGTGCCATAGGCACTTCAGTGGCGG
>Ga0213868_10005646_pt1 | contig 11191 bp, 7 predicted proteins | sample PICome_9_FD_160087 | JGI IMG/M metagenome (GOLD analysis project Ga0213868, IMG submission 160087) | Coastal seawater microbial communities near Pivers Island, North Carolina, United States - PICO127 | ecosystem: Environmental > Aquatic > Marine > Coastal | place: USA: North Carolina | collected...
CATAGTACAGAAAAAATGGACCTAAGAACCACACTTCAGAATCTTCTCGGAATCTCCCGTCCCGGACGAAGCCTCGAAGAAAGGACATGACCGTATTTCCCATGAGATCCATCCAATACTGCTTCAGACAAACAGATCGAGCAACTCTCGAAGCCCATTCGGAACCCTGTCGAGTCGAGACGGCTTCAATCTCGCTTTCTAGCGAACCCAACTTGGACCCGTACCCATTCGAACTAGCAAAAGTCCGTCCCAAACCGACGCAAATCTCCAAGCCAATCCCGCCCTCTTGTTGCCCCAAGAGCCCCCCCATAGCTCTTCTCGAATCGATTGAAAGGTTACAGTGGTTAACCCCCGCGACGGACGCCTCAAGCGTTTCGATTTGTTTGAGAGAAAAGAACAATGGGGACACCAAAGTGAGAGGTAATGACGACAAAAGTCGCGCGTGATCGATGAAACAGCTGCTAAAATTCCATTGCTTCTTTTGAGTATCACTAAGCAGATGAGGTGTTGGTGACATGATTTACTTTCAGATGAAGGAGTCCAAGGAATATGTAGATATTGTCAGTGCACAAAGAAGAGAAGGAGAACAGAATTTATAAAGGTATGTTTTATGTGTTATGTGTTCTTTCTTTCATTTTTCTCAACACAATGTTCGGATTTACTTAAACAAGTCTTGCGAGACTCATTTCAATCCCGGAACCTTTTCCAAATTGCCCCAACATTTTTAGAAAAAGTTTTTCATCCCCGGCGGACAAAATGTAAAACTCTATAGTCTTTTTAAAAAAAAAATATAACAGTAGCTAATCTTTCCAATCACTGTTCCCTTTCTATGGATTATTGTTCCTCATCATTTACAGAGTCTTTCTCATTGGTAGACCTCGTCCCTTGGACTTCGGCATTTCTGAATTGGATGAGCTTGGTGGTGGATCTCTCTTCGTGAGCCATTGAGCAGCAGCTTTAACCATATCATCTACTTCATCCTCCCCTCCATCCTCCCCTTCGTTATCTTCAGAATCATCTTCTTCAGGATCATTGTCATTTCCTTCCATCTCATCTGAATCATCTTCGTATTCTTGCCCCTCCTCTTCCCCATCATTTTTCACTTTACTCCATTCGCGACTGACGTGCAAGCGTTCCCAGATCAGTTTGAAAAAATTCATCTTCCATTTACTATCCATACCTTCACTTTGCAGTTTTTCTCGATGAGATAAATATGCAAGTGAACTCTTAATGCTCTCAGGACATTTCGCACAACTTTGGATGTGGGACAATAATTGATTGGTGGTCGTATCCATCATAACTTTAGAAGACATGGGAAAAAAACGACCCAAGTTATTCTTTGACGCACAATGCCTGCAGGCCAACCCTGGAAACCCTAAGGCTCTATCCTTTCCTTTTGATCCACCGCCACCCCTTCGATCACTGTTCTTAAAGCGGCATGGACGAACTTGCTTCATTAGCAAATACAGTACATCAGTTCCCTCATCGATCGGGCGCACAAGACATGTAAGATCGTCATCCGCTGTCTGGGATTTCTTTTTCGGAGAACTACGGCGTTCCTTTTCTACCATATCGGCGGGACTTTCCTTCTCAGGATTGCGATAGAATCTAATACCAGGAATATTATTCTCCATGTTTGCTACTCCCAACTCTCTTGCGGAATCTATCCAATACTGCTGTGTCTCACCTTCCGCCTTGGCACCAAATCCTTGCAAGCTCTTGAAGGATTTCTTAGCCTCGTCGCTCAATTCACTACAAGACATGAAATGCCGTCTTTGCAAATCACTAACGCTTTGATAAATGGTCAATAAGGAACTAGGGAAGTACGCATGGCCATCTGGACGTTCATCAAGGGGTAACTTGGCGCAAAAGGTGCATCGCACTCCTACTTGGCCCACTAACACATCTTCTTCTTCTACTTCATCTTGATCTACCGAAAACATTTCCACCATATCACTCCTAACAAAACACATGAGGCTGGAAAGCCACTTGGAATCATCCTTTTTAGACAAAGGAACACAACCATGAATTATAGATGAACTATCTTCAGGTTCAACGGATTCTTCTTCATTACTTTCATCATCGCCAGAGACTTTGATACGAGACATGTTACTCGACTTCTTTTTCTTCCTTTCAGAGTTAATGCGCTCTTCTTCGTCCTCCGTCTCGGTGTTGTCTTCTGAATCAGATTCAGATGATGAATCAGATGAGTAAGACTGCATCCTGTTCTTTCTTTTCTTAGAGGTCAATCCAAGTAGAGTCTTTCGATTTTTGGCACCCTTCTGTCTACCAATTTTTGCTTCCATATCCTCAAATTTATCCATCGGTACACATTGAATTCTGCACCAAAGACGATGAAAAAATACCTTACGCCCTCCATGTTTGGGTTTATCCTGTTTTTTTCCATCGGAGCCGAATTTGGAACCTCTCATGAGCTCAAGTTGATCACGAATCTCTAGCGGACATCTTCTGCAATTGCGGACATGATTGAGAACAGTTTGGGAAGTTGTAGTCTGACTGAGAGATGCTTCAGAGGCAGGAAAGTATCTACCACAACCGGCTTGGCCTACACACCACTTACACGCTAATCCTCGAAATCCTATCTCCCTTCCTTTATAGCAACCAACTTTATCTGCTTCCATGAGCTTACATGGTTCCATTTGCTCCAATGTAAGGAAAAGATAATCTGATATCAACTCCTTGTCCTCGGGAAGAACTAATGGGTAAGCTTCTTCCTTTTGTCTCTTAATTTCATCTGAGTGTTCTTGAGTTAAAAAAATCGGATATTTGGTTGGAGACCCTTCATCATCCTCCTCATCACCATCATCATGATACAACTTCATTCCAGAAATACTATCGATGGGAGGCAAAGGTCCACTTGGATCTCTTGCAAAGTGAATGCCATGAGGAGTATCCACAAGACCCAAACGAATGGCAGAGTCGATCCAATATTGCTTACGTCCACCTCGACTGCTGGAAGAAGCACGTAGGGTTTCAATTTTTTCTCGGCACTCTTCGGGTATGGATGTACAGCAATCAAAATGAAGACGAAACATTTGCTGTACAGAATTATAGATACCGGATATTAAAGAAGGGTAAGAAACAGCCTGTTGTCCTCGCTCCATAGGTGGTAGGTGTTTACAGTACATACAGCGGATACCAACTTGACCGAGAGCAATAGGTTTATTTCGTCCATGCATCGGAGCGGTGATATCCAATTCAGTGGCACCAAAAGCTTCAGCAAAATTGGAACGAAGGTAAACTTGTAATTCGGATAACCAAAATTGATCTTCTTCTAAACCCAGTGGAACACATCCCGAGTACCATACTGGAGAATTACCGTTTTCGTCTCCAAGCATACCGGAATGGATTGGAACGATTGTTCCGTCAGGACCCGTTTTAGTCAGAGACATAATACCTTTAGCCTTTCCACCCCTTCCACCTCTTCCTGCACCTCTCCCCGTTCCTTTTGGCCTACCCCTACCTCTACCACGAGCTGATTCAGGAGAGAGACGATTTCCAGTGGTAAGAGAATTGATAATTTCACTAAGGGAGTATTCTTTGTCATCGGGCGGAGGCCACTGCATTCCCATGCCATGCATATTCACCGCTGCCATAGATTTGGAAGGAGAAGAAGCCCCTGGTTGATCTTGACTATTGTCCATTGGATGATTATAGTCCAAAGAATTGCTCGGTTGTGTAGGGATATTTTGAGGATTTGCGGAATTGCCAGGTAATCCTCCTCCCCCTGCTCCTGTCATGGAAGGAATATTCATCATGGGAAATCCACTGAATGGAAATCCAGGAGGGCGAAGAGGAGGAGGTGCGCCTCTAGGATTGAAAAATGGATTCATAGAATTGGCAGGATTGTGAAAGGGGTTAGTATTACCCATATTGGATGACCCAGCTTGCATCTGACGACGACGCAATTCTTCTTGCTGTTGGACATTGGTAGGAAGATTTCCTGCTGAAGAAGGTTGGGGAACTGGAACTGGAACTGGAACTGGACCTTGACCGGTTCCACCTTGAGGAGAATGAACGGGATGGCCCGGATGGTGAGGAGGCATGCCTTGGAAGGAAAATTGCTGACCAAACTGGTTGGGAGGCCTAAACTGTGGAGCCATGCGATTGTCATGAGAATGAGAGGGCATGTTCATATTCCCTGGAGGGCCTCCAGGATAATTCTGCGGCGGTCCCATGTAAGGACTTCTAGCATTAAATGGCGGAGCTGGATTGGCATGATGATGCGGTGGTCGATAGCCTCCCTGTCCGAACGGGGGAATGCCAAACTGGTTCATTAAGTGATTCTGCTGGCCCTGGTGCATGTTGACGTTAGCGACTCCGTTAGGAGCCCCCCTTTGCTGCATGGGAAGTCCCATTTGCTGCTGCATGTTTGAAAACATATTGATATGCCCAGAGGGATTGTTCATGTTGTTGCTGTTGGTCGATCCGGGGATGGGCTCCTCAGAAGCACTCATCATCTTAAGGTTAGTACTGCCAGTCTCAGACTGGCCTTGCACGCTCTGGGTCTCGGAAGTTCCCTGATTTTCAACCTGAGAAGCACCAGCTGCAATAGTATTTTGAGCACCCTCCACTTTTGATTCGACGGCTGCGGATCCATGATGATCTTGTGGTTGGTCCAGTGAGGACATGCTGCGATGAAAGTATCTTTGTTTCAAAGTCACACAATTCTATTCCGGTTACTTAGGAAGGGATTGAACGATACTACTACGACCAAGCCTCTTCAACCAAAAAATAAACAGTATTTTAGCAAACGACGGAACTATGGAACCCGATCTGGTGATTCGAAGTTAATACAAGAATACTGCCGTCAGGGGGAAGTATGAAAGAAATGGAATCACACAAAAAAGGCAACGCACGCCTCACATTGTGGAGTGAAAACCATGTGTCGGGCGCGTGGGGCTTAGGCTAAATATATGCTTAGCCTAGCCCATCAAGCACATGTAGCCCTAACCCTATTTTGTAAAAACGCGCCAAAATGGACAAATGCAGGAAGTTCTGCAATATATTTATAAAAAATTAAGAAACACTATAAACGCCGCTCTACATCATCATGCACAAGAACTCAAACACAGTTATCAACACGAGTTTTATAAGGAGTGACTCAAGTGCAGAAGGTGAGCAGCAGAAGAAGCATGAAAGCATGAAGAACCCTATGTATGAAAGGACTAAGAACGTCTTTGGCGACAATTCTGTAGTTGGTCTCCCGAAAGAAATAATTGTGGCTCGAACGGATCTTTCTGCTCATAAGAAGAGGAATATTGATATGCTTGTTAACAAATTTATACCAAAGAAGCCAATCTCTGAAACAAATAAAAAAATCTATGGTTCGATAAAACCAATCCCCTTAGGTGTACCAAACACAAGTCAATGGAGGATTTTCTTTAAAGCTATGGAAGCAGCCGGAAGTAAAATGTTGTGGGTGCATCGCAAATACGACAAAGTCCTTGGAAATATCCACACGATTTTAAAATCAATTATGTTGCAAACATATACTCGTAGGGAGATGTCAGAATCAATATTTTCAATATGAGGAGAGTTTTCTACATTTGGTACACCACTGTGTTTATGCAAGAAAAGGGACCTTTTGAAAAAATAAAAGTTGGTACTCGCAAAGGACGAGGTTTGTTATACAGCGAAGATGAAGTGACGGCTTTGGACACTGGAATGTACATTTATCCTGATAATGTTCCAAATCGTTTTTACTATATTCGAAACGACGAAATGTTTTCTGATGTCTTTCAAAAAAGTAGGACACCATATAATTTATACGATAAGGTAAGAAGTCCAAACTTAGATAGACCCTGGGAACAGTTGTCTTTGTTTTACGAACTTCAAGAGATATTGACAAACGAAACTATTGCTGAATTTGGCATAAATGGAAATGGGGACAGGTAAATATTTAAATGGTATTTTGTATTTTCATCCTCCACTGTCATACCGCCGGTATTTAAAAGTTTTAGCCCCACAGCCCGCAATTTTTTCACTTCTTTTTTCCTGAATTCGGACATCGGACACACATCACAAACAACACATGAATGAATCTCAATCTCACATTTTCATGTTATATTATTTTGTTTATGATTCATTATGAAAAAGCAGATTCAACATCCGGAGTCACTACAATCGTCTTATGCACCTCTCCTAGTGGCGTATAAGATCCACTTCCACCATCTGTCGCTGTACGAATACTAACAGCCTGTTGCAAAAATCCACAAGATAATCCATTTTGCAATAACATTCTCACTTGAGGAGTCTTGCTATCTGTCCCACCCACTACCAAATAAGCTTTGCCTGATTTGTGCACTACAATCTTTCCATATCGTCCTGTAGAGGCATCTTTCAACGTGTCGTCATACAAATGGTTCGAAGAGTAAGTATTGTTTGTGCGTGATGTAGAAGAAGAATGATTCAGTTCTGTCGATTCGTCGTGGAAATAGGATGATGAGACTGTATCTGGGACAACATTCGTAATACCATACGTATCTGACGTCCCATTATGATTACTAAGATAATTGTCATGAGCAATCCCCAATTGTTCCGTAGATTCTTTTGTGGCCGTGTTGGAAGTATCCACTTTAGTTTTCCCACCATTGGATGTAATGCAATGAGGTGCCAATCGAGGCAAACGTGTAGGAAATTTGAAAAGCATCCATGATGACTGTTCTTCTGTCTTATCGTCTTCATTGTTCAAGATCCTAAATGGAGCTACGGGGGGTGGATCTGTATATGTAAAGTTTTCTTGTATCACCTTTGGACTCTTTCCCTTTTCAGATGATTTCATGTCGTAATTTGTCTGGCACGCATACAGATGTTCCAGCGTATGAGTACCAATGCTTCTGGGTGGTGGAAATGGCAATCGTTGTGGATGAAATGCTGAGCTTTCTTGCTCATCATCATATTGTTCAGATGAATCCGAATCATACGTATAGTCATATTCATGGTTGGTATTCATATTAGTATGATAATAGTCATCATTGTGATTCGAAACGTCATAGTCCTTGTTTCTACTACTACTGGTTTGAGTGGAATGGAGCACATCATCCCCCTTCTTTTTCTTCTGATGAGAATGATGGTCTCCATCACTGTCATACTCTATATTCTGATGATCCCCATCCAATGTTCCAACAATGACTTCTTCTCCCTCTCCCCTTCGTGCCAATGCAGAAGCCAACATCCGTTCTTGCGCCGTATGACCAATGACATTGCCAGTGTCCATGGAATATTTACCAAGTGTCGAGTCAAATGCAGGAAGGACGACACCCATCGATTCCATGTTACCACTATTGACTGATGATGGCACATTCTTAGGCTTGGAACGATTCGAAGATGGGTTTGTCTTGGCGGTTCCTGTAAAAAATACCTGTCCCTTCGGGGTACTGTTAGTACTACCTCTAGTTCCTCCTCTGCCACCTTTGGAATGTCTCTGTCGTCCTTGTGTTTTTACTTGTTCCTGTTGTTTCGCTTGCTTGTGATTGGATTCTTCAGTTGCATTGACACTGATGCCAGGACTTGTGGAATTCGACGCAGCAGATAATCCCCTTCCTGACGAGGATGTTTTGAGTGTGGCTGCTTTGCGCGGTTTGAATCTACCCGCTTGTTGGGGTGGTTGGCTACTAGAGGAGTTGGAATGATTCGTGGGAGTTGTCGTTTCATGCGATGACATGATGATTTGTGTTATGATGAGGATATTATTATATTTGCAAAGTGACGTAGTTCAAGTGGTAGGAATCAATCCTATCATCTGAGATGAGGATAGATGATACCAAGCCTTGGTACAAGAACAACTTTTTCACGGAAAACTAAAACGAATGGTGATCTACGACTTATCACTGAACCATAGCTTCCAACCCTAATACTGATCAGTCCCGCGGGAAGTACAGCCCCGCACATTGAATGACAAGAACGAATTCAAGAGAGGGTTATGTGTGAGTGGATTTAATTATTGGCGAAAGGTACACACTTTGGCAGACAGGTAAACGAGCAGACAGGTCGTAAACGAGAAGACAGGTACCCAACGAACCTTTTCTTTATTCCTTCAAGATACACAAATCCAATGAGTACGACTCCCCTCCAAAATGGCAGCAAGGACTCGCGGTTGTGGAACATGTTGCTTCATGAAGAATGGCTTGAGGCGGCGGCTTTCCTCAAGTCATCCGAGACTTCTAGCGAAGAGAAGGCTCGAGCAGTGAACTACATCAACACAGACGGGTGCAGTACGCTCTTGCTGGCAGCCCTACACGGGGCACATCTGAGTCTCATCAAGCAGATCTTGAAGATTGGAGACATTGACGTTTTGTTAAAGGGTACGGCAGGCAGTGGCTGGACGCCTTTGATCATCGCGTGTGACCGATATGATCATAGTCAAGTGGGAAAGGATCATTTAGACTTTATTAAATTACTGATTCAAGTTGGTGGTAAAGATTTGGTATGTCGAGTGGATGGAAGCTTGAGGTACGTCTTTTTTAAAAGTCTTGTTGTGATGTGTTGGAAAGTAGGCACATGCATACTTGCTTGTTTACGACAGCAGGTAGGCACATTTCACTTTATTACTATCATCCATTCATTCTCTCAACTTTCATTCAAATGCATGCGTCAGAACGGCACTCCATTGGGCATGTGATAAGGTTACACCGTACAATGAAGTCATACGTTTATTACTGGAGTGTGGAGGAAAGGATCTTATGGTCAAGGTTGACTGTGATAACAACACTGCACTTCACAACATTTGTATGCAGCTCAATGCACCCATCGATGTCATCAAATTCTTGATTGAAATGGGAGGAAAAGATGTCTGTAGAATCAGAAATAAAAAGGGAGAGACTGCTTTGCACTTATATTGCAGAGTCAAATGCCCTGTTATTGAGGTTGTAGAAGATTTTGTGTCTGCTGGTGGAAAAGACGTTTTGAATGCAATGGATATGAATGAGGTGAGTTTGCTCCATATATTGTCCTGAACCGTCCTTTGAGTTTCATCTTATATATATGTAAATATGTATGTAAATATGTATGTACCTGGTTCCATTCCTAATTCTTCAACACAGCGCAAAGCCATTGATGAAATCATGGATAACAAACACATCGATAACGATGTGAAAGAGTTATGGAAACGTATTCTCAGTAGCGGAAATACAGTTTTATCTATAAGGAACAAAAACACTGAAGCGTCCATTCAAGCTCTCACTTCACAAATGAATAAATTGGAAAATCTCATCATGTCATGCAATGAACGGATGATGGAACGTTTGAACAATCTGGAATTACTGGTGGGTGGACGCGGAAAAAGAGAGTTGGATGAAGCAGGATCGTCCACTGAAAGTAACAAGCGAGTTTGCGTCTAATTTTGCTACGACGACGAAGCGTAAAAATGATAACTACTTACTTATCAACATGGTCTCGAAATAATAACTACTTATCAGCATGGTCTCATAATAAATGTATAACTTTATTCATCACCTGAAACTGGCACCAATCGTAATTTTGGTACAATTCGTCTTCCTTTTTTCTGCAGCCTTTTTACCAACATCTGCTTCACAGTCGCCTTCTAATAAAAGTTCTGATTGATAATCTGCGGATGTAGGGCGTTTGGTCAATTCTCTCAACAGAATAGTAGCATAAGCAGAAGGGGGGAGTGTAAAACCAACTTTTAAGCCAATAAGAAGTTTGTCATCTGCATCAAATGCAGAATCTGTTGGATCAGTGACATCCAAACAATCAAGAGATACACTGTGGAGACTCATCAAGTCTGTTTGTACCAGAGGTTGAAGTGGATCTTTGTACAGCTTAATTTGAAAGTCAAAATCAGTAGGTTTGCAAATGAGCCGTCTATAATCACCACCCAAGACGAGATTATGATCGTCAACGTTGGCGAAAGATTCTTTTGATAATCCATCTTGAGCCAAAAGTTCATTCAAGTATGTACCATTGCTGTTTGTTGGATATTGGACTTTTGTACCGACCAATGGAATAACAACATCGGTCATCTTGTATTTGCACAATTCAATGTCATCTTGATCGACCTCTTTCACTTTTTTGCCCTTCAGCCCACTGTTTTCGAGGTCGCTATCTTCGACCAAGACTAAATCTCCGAGGCAAACATCTTGAGATCCAAGTTCTGAAATTCGGTGAGAAGCCATTTTATTCCATAGAAAACTTTGATAAGCATGGAAAAACATGCTTCTCATTGGACGAGTGATGCTCGCAAAGGCACGTTTGTACTCTCTAGGATAACGAGAAAGGCTATTGACAATAGATTGCTCACAATTCATAAATCTTCCTAGCTCACCCGCGACCACCTTGGCGGCTTTCATTTCTGCATCTTTTACAGACCTTTCATCTTGCATATTAATACCCACAAAACGGTTCGCCCATTTCGTTCGAGCATCAATATTTTTTTCGTGTTCATGAGGTTTTAATCTCATGATGATATCGCATGCCTCCTCAAAGTTACCACTGAGGGCTGCAATACCAACCAAATGTGTATCTTTAAATTTACCGAACCTTTGCATACCGAAATAGTTGATAAATCCTGTCTCTTTCAAAGATTTTGCAGCCACTCGAAGAATTTGGGTCGTTTTGAGTACTCTTTCTTCACTTGAAATAATGACAGAGCTGTTCAAACAAACATTTCGTAAAACGACATCAAATCTATTACCACCGAGACAGCCAATACGTAGGTCTGATTCAACATATTTAAAATGCCCAACTCGCATAAGTGCACCTCCACCTGTGTTAGAATTTCCACCTCCATGCTGTTGTCTACTACTTTGATTGCGATCCTGATTTAAAACTAACATCTGCTCCGGTGTTTTCCTATATACGGTACAGAATTGTGATGTTACGCCTCTTTTGTCTTTCATACCAGCATACCCCATAGATCCACCCTTGTTGTGTTTTTGATGCTTCCATTTTGGATTATTCCCTTGAGGTGATTTAAGTCTGACTATGTTGGCAATATCTTTTGCAGCTGTTGCCGTATCAATGTTTTCCTTATACAAAACAAACTGAAGGTAATCGGGTCTGTCTTTCGGCCATTTTTCCTTGAGTCTCTTTTCATGCGCGGCGTCCCAGTGTTCAAATTTTCCATAATTTGGCATTTCCTTTTCAAACTTTCGGTGCCATATTCGAACGTGCTTGTCTAGAGTATCCGCAAGTACGAATGCATTCATTA
>Ga0213868_10005647_pt1 | contig 11190 bp, 7 predicted proteins | sample PICome_9_FD_160087 | JGI IMG/M metagenome (GOLD analysis project Ga0213868, IMG submission 160087) | Coastal seawater microbial communities near Pivers Island, North Carolina, United States - PICO127 | ecosystem: Environmental > Aquatic > Marine > Coastal | place: USA: North Carolina | collected...
ATGCCGTATGACAAAGTAGAGCAGGTCGAGTATCGAATGGTTCTGTTGTTGTCGAGAAGGCGAAAAGACCGAAGTTCTATGCTGGACGAATATTTCTATTTCTGCGTTGACACAATCATCACGCTTCAGATGTGTATCATGCCTCATATACACACTATATCAGATAGCAAGCATGCATGCACAACTGTTGTGTTGTATATGCCGTATGACAAAGTAGAGCAGGTCGAGTGTGGAATGGTTCTGTTGTTGTCGAGATGACGAAAAGACCGAAGTTCTATGCTGGACGAATATTTCTATTTCTGCGTCGACACAATCATCATGCGTCAGAGGTGTAATCCCTCATATACACACTATGTCGGATTGTAAGCGTATATGCGCAACTATTGTGTCGTATATGCCGTATTACAAAGTAGAGCAGGTCGAGTATGGAATGGTTCTACTGTTGCCGAGAAGACGAAAAGACTGAAGTTCTATGGAAATAGAAATATTTTTTCGGTTCAATCCCTTTCTTATCGAAACGACTATGAGATGGTCTCAGGCATGAGTTGTTTCCCAATACCATGCTATGCGTCAGATATATATGTTACGAATCTGGATGGTTTTAAAAATGATGTATACGAAGGCAACGCCTTCGGAAGTACGTAGTAGAACGAGTGACATAGAAATTTTAAAAATATTTGTCCAGCATAGAACTTCAGTAATTTCGAATTGTCTACATTTATGGAATGGTCACAGTCATGTTCAAATTCACAATACTACTACATGCATAAGCTAGAGTTGTTCAGAGGAAAGGAATTATAATTCTAGTAGTTAGTAAGTAGTCTTGATTTGTTTGGTTTCTCGTTTGAGTTGTTCGTGCGTCTAAAAACATGGGGACACTGGCCGGATTTGGTCCAGGTTTTTTGTTTGATAGCCAGGTGCCAGGTTTTTACAATGCGTTTTGCGTTTTCTGTTGACTTCTCTGATGAACATGGGGATTAGATACTGCACAGTTTAGATCATGCAAAATAATTTTGAGATTGCTTAATATTTAATGCCTTCAGTGGACTCGCGAAGAAACTTAGTCAGTGATGAGTTATTGTCACGAAAGTTCTGTTGGAAAACTGTCCCTTTCAAAGTTGCGACGACAGAAACGGAAAGATCACTGTGGAACTGAAATTACACCAGCAGCAAAAAAGACATCTGGACCTCGAAAGGATGATGGCGATTCTGATAAACAGGAATCAAATGATTGTATCATTGAGATTCTTTCATCTGATGAAGAGAGTTCAGTCACATTCAATGTTCAAACATCAAAAAGTACTCCAATAGACAACACATTCGTTGATACAGAAGTCAATGACCACGACACACTTCCCCGAAGACAGAGATCATATTATCAGGATTCTGCGTACGTTCAAAATCTCGCCGAAATTTCTTATGACATATTGCATGATGCACGTTGGCGCGTGACAGGAAATAGACTTTTCCGATGGGAATTGGGAGATGATTTGAATGCTGTTTTACATTTTAGTCGCTTTTTCCATCCACGCGAAGACATGAGTGATCACGTTATGGAAGAAGAATATTCGCGATGCATGCATCTTGTAGCAAGGTTGTTTTACAGAAGAGGTCCTTGGTTTTGTTTTTCAGATGTATTCATGCGATACTATCACCGAGACTACCGTCGACGAGAAGCCTTTGAAAACAATGAAACGAAGACAGTACAATTCGATGATATTGTTACAAGTCTCAAAGATTTCTTAAATGACCTTCATCGGTTAAATCAAATGGGTCTCATAAGAACGTATGAATCAGAAATTGAATGTGGTACTATTGCTGGTAGTTCATACTCGAAGTTGTTGACAGAAAAAGAAAAAGAAGCGGTTTTGAAAAGAGTTGGGGGAAAGAGCAAGAGTATCAGCAACAATCGTTCTCTTGCACACGATCAAAATCAAATTCTAAAACAAATGAGGAGCCAGAGAGGTATTTTCTCGCAGAAAAATGGTGTATTACCTATACGAAAGCATGTAGATATTGTATTGTTAGATTCATTTGCAGAGAAGGTTCAGTCGGTTCTGTGTACAGACTCGAGGGTTAGTAAAGCGACGATTTTAGACACGGTGAAGGATATCTGGAGGCATTTGAATATGAAAAACAAATCCAATACGCCTTTGATGACAACTTTTACTCTTCGAGAAAAACCTTTACTATGCCTTAGACGCGCGGCACGATTATACCTCTGTGCTGGTGAAGGACCCGGCTCGATGAGATGGACTGGAAATAATCCTTGGATAACAGTTTTTGACTGCGATTCTCCAGAGGATTTTCATAAGATTTCTATGGACGAGAGACGTTTATTGAAAGGCATTTGTTCTCTTCCGGATCCACCAACATCAACTTTATGGTACCAGGTCGTCTTTCCTGGCCTGAATTCGAGAATGGGATTAGAGTCTTTCTCATTCACAGAGAATTATAGTCGCCTTCCATTTTCGGAACATGGCTGCAATGCGTACATGGAGATCTTTGAGAGTTACGAAAGCTTTCGTTTGTTTGAATCAGGTGTAGAATTGCGTTGTAGTTTAGATTACTTAACTGAATGGAACCGTCTTTTCCTGTACGCGATTCGAAAATTAAAGTTGCGGAATTCCGACAGCGGAGCAACAGATGTTTCGAAGGATGTTGCAAGTCTAAAACCTTGCTTGTCTAAAATGATGGATCTTCTTTCGACAGAAGGTCGTCTCGCGCTGCTAAGAACGTTTTCTTCTGGCCTTTCAAATGTCTCTATTGTACACAATAACGTTGAGGAAGTCTTACATTCTTTCAGTTTAAATGAAAATGGCGATTCCTTTCTGTCAGACGCAGAGCGTGCTATTGTTTCTATAGGCCTTATTTGTCAATATATACTTCTGGATAGGTTTGAATATATGAACAAAGATTATCATCAACACTTTGTAAAACGTCCCTGGCTTCGCCATTTGAACATTGATAGTATCCTTGCTTACATTGTGTGGGACACTGTCGATATCGTTGAGAAAAGAGGATATCACGATGTTGCATGTAGAATGCTTGATACGATTTTATTTGGCTTCACTTTCGAAAAAACTTTGGTTCCTTTTGAGAATTACGAGGAAAAAATGAAAGATGAAACGAGCCGTTCACGTTATGTTCAATTACTTCTATCAAGGAGAGTAAGGGGAAAAGCATTTGAACGTCTATCTGTAGATAAAAAGCACTGTAAACGAAAATCTGAAGCTGTAGAAGCCCTGACGATCGCAAAGGTAAAACAGAAAAAGAACCATGCTAAAAGCAGAAGTTCTGAGGTCGTTGATACTTTCACTTCTAAGTGTCTCGATATGTTTTCGATACAAGGATCTATTCCCTTTAGTTTTATTCGAAAATTTTCAAAGCGGATCAAGAGACCACTGATGGATACTACTTGTAGGAATTGGAATTTAGAAATGCTTGAGCTTGGAATTCGTGTGTCGAACGAGGGTGATTGCGATCAAGACAATGAACAAAATGCATGGACTCCAACAGTAGATGAATCTATTGCGAATGCTATCAAACAAGATTCTTTTAATGGGCATGGGGGACGTTGTTCATTCGTCGGCCATGAAGAGAATAGTAATGGAGAGCATCACCGGTCATTAAATGTTGAGGAACTGGCAATTCAAGAGTATTCAATCGGACGTCTTCCTGCCGATAAGTCTCACAATTTGAATCAACAATATCAAGGAGGATGGAAAGGTTGGCACGCTGAAGGATTTCACGTCCGTCTCCTTTTTAGACTGCTATGCACGAAAGATTTACTTGGATTCAATTCAGTGGATGATGAATTGATAAAAGATGAACAGTACTCTGTGTTTCTGAACCCCTACCAACGTTCACCACTTGATTTACACGTGGCTCATGGCATATTATACGCTCCAGAAAATAGTCATCCAATAATGGTGCGTAGCTTTTTCGAGCGCCGAAAAAGTTTCATCGAAGATTTACTATCAAAAATATCACAGCTTTCGGCACAAGGCCTTTCAGATTTGGTTCATAACTCGATATCAAAGAGGCTTGCCTTTCATGAGAGTAAAGGAAGAAAACTTAGACACGACCCAATATTGTGCAAAGATATCAAGGAGCTAAAAATCATATCAATGGTTGCTAGTGGGTTCGGTGGGAAACTTATCTCGTGTATGTTTCGATGCTTATGTTATGACTACAGACATTACGGCGCTGGTTTGCCTGATCTTCTTTTAGTGCGTGCTTTAAAAATTGAGAGTAAGCAAGGACCATATTCCTTACTTGATCTTAATGAATGGATCGGAGAAGAAATAGCTGATAGTCTATCTGGCACGATGGCATTATCATCTAGTAGTAGAGATGATGAGTTCCTCGGTGGAATTATCAACGAAAAACAAAGTTTGTCGACTAAAAAATCACAAAAGAATAGTAATGATTCTAGTGATATTGACATTAAGTTACCTGATCGATTAAAACTTGTTCACGGAGAGTGTGAAATATTGGTCGAATGTCTATTTGTAGAAGTAAAGAGTGCAAACGATAGGCTGGATGAGAGACAAGAGGACTGGCTCAATATTCTCGATAAATTTGGACATGCAAGGCTATGTCAATTTAGATCTTCAAATGCACGGAAGTAAAGATATTTATGTAAGTTCAATTTTTGAAACATCTCATAAGAGCAAAATAAAAATGATCGTTAAAAATGACGACCAAGAGTGTTTCCCTTTTAAAACCGTACTATCTATACTGTTAATTTCCGCTATCTCTCATCGCTTACGTCATCATACGTGTGAGGCGCCAAAAAGAAAAAAGATATCGCTCTATCGTCAGATAGATGAGGAGACACTTACTTGGATGCAATTGAATAACTCAAAGTTGAACTAAGGAATCATATTCTTCCCGTGCAATACTGAAACAGATATGAAATTTTGCCGCCTAGCATTGATTTGTGTGCTGGCGAATGGGGTAGCTGGATTCAGTACCATTAAACCTAGGACATTTTCAATTCAAACAACTCATATTCCTTCTCGAAATGCTTTTCTCCAAATGGCAGACCAGTCGGAGGCTGAGTTGACGCCACAGGAACGGCAACTTTTGGAAATTGAGGAAAGTCTTAAAGCAGCTGCCCAGCGACGTATTGAACTCGAGGCGGAACTTGCTGCATCCGAGGCAGAGAGAATTAAGATTCAGGAAGAGGCCGCATCCGAGGCACAGCGAATGAGGATACAGGAGGAGGCCGCATCCGAAATAGAAAAAGTTAAAATTCAAGAAGAAGCTGTAAATGGAAGTGAATTTAAGCAGGAGTTTGATTCCATTAAAACCAATCCAAATACCTTACAGCCACAGCAGCGTCAAACGAATAAGACCTTTTCATCGTTATCAGGCGTAGATATGAGTAAGTATACCTCTGGAGTCATCGGGGGCCCAGTGGGAATACTCGGAGCTGTTGGTGTTGCTGCTGTTGGTACTGTAGCTGCTCGAGAAGCTCTCAAAGATCGATCCGTCAAACAAGCAGAGTTGAAAAGACAAGCCGAAATGGCGAAAGCAGCTGCCGAACAGGAGGCCAAGCGAAAAGCTACAGAAGCAGCCAACAAAGAGAGGATTACAAAGGTATGTCTTTTTCTTGTCAATTTGACATTTATTTCATGTAATAAGTATCTTACTCTCGTAATTGCATCTTTTCATTGAATTGAAAACAGATTGCTCCGTTTGCAGGTGCCGGCGCTGTGGCAGCAGCAGCATATGTAGCCATAAGTACAACCGATACATCGTCTGTTAAGGATAAGTATAATGCTGAAATATCATCTCCTTATCCACAAACTACACGTATCAAAGATAAGGAAGGTCAGAAGGTCGGAGATAATTCGGCTGGTTACTTTAGATCATCAAAGACTGCTGTAGAAAATCAGAAAAAATTCTCTGGAATGAGTAAAATTACGTCACAACCAGGCGCACCACAGGTACTACCAAGTGCTAGTACTGAATTAAATACTGAGAGCTTAGAGGCAAAATTATTGGCATCAGATATAATGAAGGAAAAACCTTTGAGTATGAGTGCGAAATCCAAAGCTGAGGCTGAAGCCAAAGCTAAAGCTGAGGCTGAAGCCAAAGCTAAAGCTGAGGCTGAAGCTAAAGCTGAGGCTGAAGCCAAAGCTAAAGCCGAGGATGAAGCTAAAGCTGAGGCCGAAGCAAAAGCCAAAGCCGAGGCTGAGGCTAGAGCCAGAGCTGAAGCGTCAGCTGCCGAAGCTGAAGCGAGATCAAAAGCCGAAGCCGAAGCCAGGGCCAGAGCCGAAGCAAAGGCCACTGAAGCCGAGGCGCGCTCCAAAGCAGAGGCAGAAGCAAGAGCTAAAGCAGAAGCTAAGGCTGCTGAAGCTGAGGCAAGATCGAGAGCAGAGGCAGAAGCCAGAGCTAAAGCAGAAGCAAAGGCCGCAGAAATAGAAGCAAGGTCCAAATCCGAAGCCGAAGCTAGAGCAAAAGCCGAAGCAAAAGCTGCAGAAATAGAAGCAAGATCTCAGGCAGAAGCGAAAGCCAGAGCAGAAGCCGAAGCCAAAGCTGCTGAAGCTGAAGCAAAAGCCACCGCGGCAGCACAAGCTAGAGCAGAAGCCGAAGCCAAAGCAGCTGAGGCAGAAGCAAGATCACAGGCTGCTGCACAAGCTAGAGCAGAAGCAGAAGCAAGATCTCAGGCTGCTGCACAAGCTAGAGCAGAAGCAGAAGCAAGATCTCAGGCTGCTATTCAAGCTAGAGCAGAAGCAGAAGCTAGAGCCCAAGAAGAAGCGAAGTTAAAACTAGAAGCCGAGGCAAAAGCTAGGGCAGAAGCGGACGCGAAGTTAAAAGCAGAAGCCGAGGCAAGAATTAGAGCTGAAGCTGAAGCGAGACTAAAAGCAGAGGCCGAGGCAAGGTCTAGAGCTGAGGCCGAAGTCAAAGCAAAGGAGAAAGCGATTGAAGATGAGTTAAAGAAAATTGCGGTCGAAGAGACAAACCTGAAGAGAGAGGCAGAAAATATTTCATCAGGATCGGGATTTTCAGACAGAATCTCACAGCCCATTCAGTCATTTTCAACGAAGACTTCCACAAGTTCTTCAACAAGTTCAAGTTTGTCAACTCAAAGTACGTCTCAAGTTCCACAACCATTTACAACAAGGACATCTTCAGTTTATTCAACCATACCGAGGTCACAAACTTTGTCATCACTTGATCTTCCGGAAAATGCTGCTTTGTACGCTGGCGGCGCTGCTGCTGCTCTGTTCACCACTGGACTTGCCGTCTATATAGCCAACCAGGAAAATGAAGAAAACCTTTCAGATGAAACACAAAAAGTTAGCCCGGAGCCTTCAGCTTCAATCCCTCCAACGCCTCCTCCGCAAGCAAGTGTTCCTGACGGCGAATCGAAGAAAATGGAAGAACAACCAAAGTTGATCAACAACAAAGCGACCGACGTTACATCAGAGTCCTACATCGATACAATGCCAGGCGCACCTAGTTCAAAAAATACAGGAACAGGTACTGGGTCGTACGTGGACAATATGGGATCCTCCCCACAGTCCGCCACTAATTACAGCACACCCTCGTTCCAAGTTCCACCCACTCCTCCTGCTCCGCCTCAACCATTTTCTCCCAAAGTTACTCCATCCTTTGTCGAGAAAAAAGAACTTACTAGAGAAGAAAAAGAAAGGTTGGCTGAAATGAAAGTAGAGAAGGCCGTCGAAAAGATATCTGAACAATTGGCAGAGGCCGCTGCTGAAGCTTCTGCTGAAGAGGCTAGTCAGTCTGACGCAGAAAATTATAAATACTACTAGATTCTTATATAAGGGATTCTCATAGAATTTTTAAGTTAGAATTGTATTCTTACTGTCTCATTTGTTAGGAGAGTAAGGAATAGAATTGTGAGCGCACGACGTCCAAAACAAAAAAAATTAGAAAAGGACGGACGACGGACGTGACGAGAGAGGAGATATGCATGAGATACAAACAGTATACGACAAACGAATATTGCAGCGCAATATAGCTACAGAACCACTGAAATAGGAATCCACTTCGATCTGCGTGAAGTTTGATTTGTGCATGCTATTTTCGTACCACCTTTAAGCACGACGCACGACTATATAGAATAAAATGATATCGTCAAGATACATTCTATCGTCGCAAACAGTGCGTCAACACGTAAGAAGCCGCAATAAGTCAGCAACCTTTGAATTTGCTGACTCTGAATATTTTAAGCTTTACGTGAGAAGAATATCAAAGAGATCTACACCCATACAACCCTCCGATAATATTGAAAAGAATGGTTCCAAATTACATGTAGACAATGTGATATCTGAAACTTCTTTAAGTTTGATGAATAAATTACCGCGCTACCTGCAACCTTACGCTCAACTAGCCAGAGTTGATAAACCCATAGGTACCATGCTTTTGTTATGGCCGTGCTATTGGAGCACTGTAATTGCGGCTGGGCCTCTTTTGACTTCAAAATTGACCCAAGAAGTACACCCTGAAATTGAACTTTCAACAATTATTGGAGATCCAAAGCTACTTTTTTTATTCGCAACAGGTGCATTCGTAATGCGCGGAGCCGGTTGCACCATCAATGATATGTGGGATGCAAAATTTGATCGTAAGGTGGAGAGAACAGTCACCCGACCGCTTGCCAGTGGAACTCTGAACATGTATCAGGCCGGAGGATTTTTGGGATTGCAACTAGGTGCTGGGCTTGGAGTTCTTACCAGCCTTCCTAATGTAAATTATTGCTTTTGGTTAGGGGCAGCAAGCTTACCATTAGTTGGACTGTATCCATTAATGAAAAGATTTACAAACTGGCCACAATTAGTTTTAGGCATGACTTTCAATTGGGGTTCGTTCATGGGATGGGCAGCAACTCACGGTAGTCTTGATGCCTTTGACGGACTATCCGTAGTTCTTCCACTCTATATTGGTGGGGTTTCATGGACGTTAGTTTATGATACTCTTTATGCTCATCAAGATAAAAATGACGATGCTCAATTGGGATTGAAATCAACAGCACTTTACTTTGGAGAAAGTACGAAACCAATCTTACTTGGTTTCTCAACACTGTCTACCATTAGTTGGATGTTAGCAGGAAAGAATGTAGGGTATTTGGAACCTTATTACTACTTAGGCATAGGTGCTGCTGGTGCTCATCTTTATTGGCAGGTAATCACAGCTGATCTGAACGATGCGAAAAATCTGGCAGAACGATTTAAGAGCAATAACACAGTTGGTGCAATTTTGTTTGCATCATGTATAGCTGGAAACATTAGTGCCTTACAATAGGCATGTCCTACAATACTTTATTAAAGATTCAACTCCTATTTTCATCTAGCTCTGCTTTCCTTTCAGACATTCGCTTTTCCATTGCAGCTGCATTGGGTTCACCTTTTTGTTCAACAAACTCTCCTTTCGTAGCAGTTACGATAGCATTGATCGCTTCATTCTCTTCCAATCTATGTTTTGTCCAATACATGTCATTAATCCTCAAAACTGGAATATCCCACTTGTACATATCATATATATCAGTCTTGTCCTCGTCTGTAATATCGACAGCCTCCAACGAATGGGGATAATCGTTACGTATATGTTTGAGAACGTCAGTTACCTTATCACATAATGTACACCCTTCTTTTGTGAACAACTTAACGATTGGATATTTGGACCTATCGCCTTCAGCATCATAGATGCGACCAGTTACACTTCGTCTTTCTCCATCTGGAATGATGGGCGCGATATGAATAGAAGTTTGTGAAATTTTAAAAGATCGATGATGTCGGATACTAGAGAAAGCTCTAATACAAGTAACATACATGGTCATAGATAGAAGAATACATTCGATCACTTTCATTAATAACAGTTATGGTCAATCAAAGCAGTGTTTGGATGGTGTAGTAATGAAAATGGTACGTGGTTATGTTTCGTATTATTTCTCTATTTTTTTATGTGAAGCCATTAATTACGTTATTAATGTATTTTGTAGTAGAAACTGGTTATATGCCATATCTCAACAGATTTATCAAAGAGAGAACGCCAAGTATCATATGTACAGCTTCATGATTGATCTTTGCTCAAAAAGGTAGCAAAGTTTGAGCGTATCAAACGTTCACATGTGTTCGCTACGAGATTCGTCCCGAACATGTGTCTCTGTCCCATGTCAAAACAACTGCTGCAGATTTTAGAAATTTAGCTCGAAGAATTGGAAATGGATACCTTACCGTGATAATGAAATGGATTCATTCAACTATGATTTTACATTTTTACTTGATAGGATAAAATGCTAAGCTTCAAATTTTATTGAACATGAGATACTTTAGATAACGGAACTTTTTATCTCCACACCGTTAAAAAAAATTGTCCTTCCGAGGCTCATAACCTCTAAGTGCGACAAAGTGCCACATCTTCTTCAACTGGTTCAGAATTTAGATAGAAGATAGAAAGTCACACTGGGCTACTCTTAAACAAGCCATATAAGTTATCGTTGGGTATCCCGAAGTACCTGACAGTTAGTTCTATCGAAAGCACATTGACTTTTGTAGTGGATATTGATTTCTGTTATTATGGTAAGGTTCTGTTAGGTTCTGTTTTGCCTTCTTTCGTTCTCCCCTCCTACTGCCGCTGGTGATACTGACACTTTTTACGACCATCACTAACACCACTTATGAATTCATCTTTTGACCGCTCTTCTACAGAGTACCACAAATGAAAGCAACGACGAGATCATGATTGAGGGAGTTGAATGCCCTCATGACAATGATACAAATGAAAGCAACGACGAGATCATGATTGAGGGAGTTGAATGCCCTCATGACAATGATATTCTTCTAGGCCGGGGCGGAAAAAATAACAAGCACATTGGAAATGCAAAATTTCGTCTGATGGCCCTGGACCGTGTGGAGATGTATAAGAAATGCTCCAAGACGGAAAAAACGGGAATGGTCAATGAATTGGTCGCTGCAGTAAGAAACCTTGACCCACCAGGAAGATTTCTTCGTCGAGTGTCCTCAGGTCTATGGTTTGATGCCGGTACCAAATTTGCGAAGGAAAAGGCATCTCAAGTCTTCCGTGACGCGCTGGACAAGAAGTACAACAACATCAACAAGAACAAAAACAAGACGAAGAGAAATGGCGACGTCCAAAATGGTTTTCTTAATGGAGCTGAAATCTCTGGAGCTGAAATCTCTGTTCCGA
>Ga0213868_10005651_pt1 | contig 11187 bp, 8 predicted proteins | sample PICome_9_FD_160087 | JGI IMG/M metagenome (GOLD analysis project Ga0213868, IMG submission 160087) | Coastal seawater microbial communities near Pivers Island, North Carolina, United States - PICO127 | ecosystem: Environmental > Aquatic > Marine > Coastal | place: USA: North Carolina | collected...
CCCGCTAAGAAGGCTGCCCCCGCTAAGAAGAAGTGAAATTGGCACACGCTAACACTTAATCCTCCTCAGTGAAACCCGTTCCCTCTGTTCTTTTTTGGAAAATAACGAATTCAATACAACCTCGTTCTTTTTGTCTTTTCCAAAATGCTCGTACAATTGCTCTTTGATTTGTTTCTGCTTCAGGGGTGCCTTCACAACTGAGGACTTGTATCGGAGAATCCCCTCCTTCGTGTTGAGGTCTTCGATGTTGTTCTTTTCCATGAAATTCAGAATTTTCTCGTTCAGTGACTTCTGCATGTTCTTTCGCTCTTTGACTGCTATTTGTAAGCGCTTTATCTGGGTATCAAGGTCCATCCAGAGTTTCACCTGATTCTTGAACTCTTCCAAAAGAGCTTGGTCAATTCCATCCTGTGGCTCTGTACCAATTCCACCATATACCGGGTAGCTCTCTCCGTTAAGAACATCGTTTATTGGGTCATGTACCATGTAGTTATTAGCTGGGACTATGGCAGTCTCATACTGGCCTTGACCGCCTTGGACTTGGTGGTAGGCCTTTGCCGAGTTTTGCTGTTGCTTGAGATAGTTTTGCATAAATGCACTCTTCGAATCCATTGTTCTGAAAGAAAACGCGAGGTTGTGTAATATTTATTGACATTAAAAGACTTAAATAGATAACAGCATTAAAAACTTAAGTTGGGGATAAGTTACAGTGCCTCTAAAACTAACGAGTGTATTAATTAGAAAGGCCGATACAATATGCAGCTTGTTATTGTAGAGAGCCCCAGTAAATCGCAAATTATCAAAAAGTATCTCAACGAATCTGCGGAACTTGAATCTATCGGCCAATTCGAAGTTATAGCAAGTTTTGGACACATAAGGGATCTTCCAAAGAGATGCAATATATCGAAATCAAACAGCTTTGAAGTCGAGTACCACGTTCTCGACGAGAAGAAGAAATATATAGCGCATATCAGGGACTCGATTAAGAAAGCAGAGCACGTGTGGATTGCCACCGACAATGACAGGGAGGGGGAGGCGATAGGGTGGCACATCGTTGACTACTTCAAAGTTCCAAAAAAGAAATACTCAAGGATAGTGTTCAGGGAGATTACACCGTGTGCTCTCGTGAATGCAGTATTGTCACCATCTCAACTAAACATTGACATGGTTATGTCCCAACAAGCCAGAAGGGTTATCGATAGGCTTGTTGGGTTTGAAATAACAGGAAACATGTGGAAGTATTTCAGGTCTTCCACGAACTCCAAGTCACTGTCCTCTGGTCGAGTTCAAGCAGCAGTCTTGGATATAGTCGTGTCCAAAGAGAAAGAAAAGCAGCTGGTAGACCAAACAATGGGCAGTTATTGGAACATGGTTGTGGATGTTCGACTACCAGGAGACAACCCAGATGTGGACAAGGTCTTACCCGGAAGATTTCTATCTTGCGATCTGGTGGACAGAGAAATGAAACAAATTGCGATTACACTCGAGAATGAGTTGGATGGATACTTTGATAACTTGATATCAACAATGGTTGCCCATGAAATGAAAACAACTTTGAATCATTTCAAAACAAAGGAGAGTGTATCTGCTCCTCCAGATGCATACAAAACTACAACATTGCAACAAGACGCTTTTAACAAGCTCGGGTACCCTGTTGCAAAAACTATGAAATATGCACAGGACCTGTATGAGAAAGGATATATCACTTATATGCGGAGTGACTCAACAAAACTCTCCGAAACGTTTAAGCAAAAAGCCCTGTTGTTTATTGGAAACAAGTTCGGAGAACACTTCATATCTGCAGATTCATCCGGGGCCAGCGAGTCTAAGTCCAAGTCGACATCAAAGTCCAAGGCGAATGCCAAGAAGTCAAAGTTCACTCAAGAAGCTCACGAGGCAATACGTCCGACGACCATAATAAGGCCATGTGACATTAAAGACATGGATGCGACACTCGTACCATTGTATGAAATGATATACAAGAGGTCAATCGCGTCTCTGATGACAGGCTCTGTTTCAATAGTATTGGAACTCGTGATGTCTTTGAAGGACTCGAAAGAGCCATTCTACTTCCGCGGAAGCATAGAATTTCTAAAAATCATCGGATGGAAGGCAATGTACTGTCCCGACACAACAGGTCCACACGGTGGTTTCCGAGGACTATCAACTTACACAGAAGAGAGTGTGAAAAACATTGCAATAAGCATCGGGTATCAGGATATTCCGGCGACAAGCATCAAAACATCTCACAAGTTCACGAGGGGTCTTCCGCGGTACAACGAGGCAACATTGGTTCAGAAAATGGAGAAAGAGGGCATAGGTCGCCCTTCGACATATTCAAACATCCTGGATAAGCTGTTCGCAAAGAACTATATCGATAAGTGCGACATAAAACTGCCTGACAAACGTGTCAAAAACTTTGTCTTTAGAGCCGACGACTTGGTTAAAGAAGTTTCCGAAGAGGTTCAGACTGATCGGTGTGAAAAGAACAAGATATCGCCCACAAAATCCGGGGAGGTTGTGAACGAATACATCAACAAGTATTACCCGATTTTTGCAGATGTTAAATTCACGTGTGACATGGAGGAGCAGCTTGACCTAATAGTTCAAAAGAAAGCGACATATATGACCACAGTTGATAGTGTAAACTCTGTGCTGGAAGACATTTCTTCCAAGATTGAAGAATCTCTCTCTAGACATGTAGAACATGACAGTACCGTTGTTGTGAAGCTGAATGAAGCATCGGACCGCTTTCACGATTTTGGACAGACGCGAACGATGACGATCAATGGGGACACCGTAAATATAAAACAGGCGAGGTATGGTCCTGTAATCCAAGTGAAAAACAAGTTCATTTCCCTCATTCCATACCTAAAACTAACGAGAAAGGGACTAAACGAAATAGACGAATCGGATGTCCGGCTTCTGGTGTCATTTCCCAAAGCTATAGCGCACAAAGACATAGTCGGTGATGCTAAGATATGCTATGGGAGGTATGGCTTTTACTTGCAAGACGGGGAAAACAAAAACATTAAATTGAAGAAGACCAAAAACATGATGCAAGTGATAATGTTAGAAGACTACGACAGTCTTAAAACCATAGGTGCAGGTACAGGCGCAACCAGTCCGAGCTCTTAGAACTTCATCGTGCCTACGAGAAGATAGTACCCACCGAAAGTGCTTGTATACGGATAAATGTACGGCACTACGTATTTGTACTTCAACGACATTACCTTCATCGAGTCGTTGAAAGATTTGATTAGATCCTCGATTGATGTCGAGTATTCTTGAATACCATCACAACCTTTCGTCACATATACCACACTTGCAAGTTTCCATAGAACAGTGATTCCATCACAGAAATCTCCTGTTCCAACTCCGGAACCGTGCTGCGCAGCGCTACCCTGTTTCTAGCTCGCCTTGCATCTTTTTGTTTTATTTTCATGTAACGTTTTGACAACGTGAGCTTTTTTCCTTCTCCAGAGTTATCCGACCAAAGAGTCGCTTCACGTGTGTCATATAGAACTCCATTCCATTCGCGCAATTTTCATAGAACCAGTCCCTGTCCCATGGGTCGAAGCACTTAATGCAACACGAAACGTTGTCCTGTTTAGAGTACGCTTCGCACCTCAAACAGTATAAAATCTTCTTGTCTGCGATGCCATCTTCGCAGCAGTTCGAATTAGTATATCTTTTTTGAGATATGAGTTGTATTAAAAAATAGTCAGTTTTAATTGTATTTCAGAACTGCACAAAGTTCGAAGGTTTGCACGAGGAGTACTTCGGGTTGAACCTGTTCTTGCATTTCTTCACACAAGGAATGTCTACGCCATGAGTTTTATTGATTTGCAAACCGCGGAACTCCTGCCAGTTGTTTCCGGGTCTAACGTAGTTTGGGTACTGATACAGTGCCGACTCTGGAGCACCGGCCGACCTGAGTGATTCATTGATATAGGTGTGTGTGGACGCAGGGATGTATATGCTTCCCCAAGGCGCGTCCTTCTTAAAAGGCTCTCCTGTGTAAAGACCGGCGTTCAATTTTGGCCCCGGGGGGAACTTTCCAAGGTCGTCTTTAGGGTACAAGCTAAAATCCATTACGGAATACATCAGTTTACATTATACACACATATTATTGCAACCTTGGCTTGACATATTCGTTAACAAGTACCTCCCCTACCTTCACCGAAGCGTCATGCTTCGAAATATCGTTCTTATCAATCATGTCCCTGTATTGGAGCATGAACTTGAGTTTTTCAACATCGAATTCTTTCTCACACGAGGATTCGAGAAGAACTTTGAAGTTCGAATAAAAGTCTGCGTACTTGGTCTTGTATTTCTCTATCTTCTCCTCCCCGTAGCACGAGGAGTCCGTAGAAATTTCGTCCACGATCTGGAGCACATTCGCGGTGTCAATCATCGGTTTGCCGTCATCTGCATCGGGAGCAGACATCCTATCAATGTATTCTTGCGGGGCGTTCATCATCTTGTGTGGCGACGGGTGAGAATTCTTGTTCTGCGTTAAAAAATAATGGCAAATTGCTTTTAAATGATATTGTATGTTCTGCACCACTTCATGCACTTCTCACGATGCCTGTCTTCGATTGCATTCAGAAACTGTTTTTGCAGGTTTGACTTGGTGAAATTGTCTATAATGCCAATCGTTTTTGCGATGTTCGTCACCTGTTTGTAGACACTGAGTGTGTTGTACTCTAAAATCCCAATGATAGTCTGCTCATCAAGAACTATATTGTCGATACAGTGCTTGTGCTTCTCATAGTCTTCAATCATTAATTTCAAGATGTTCCTGTAAGTGTTTCTGATTCTTGTGGAGGTGCTGTCAAACCCGTTGCATACTATGTATTTTTCACCGTTCGCGGGCCGGCTCGTGTAGGGCTTTATGATGCTAATCGAAGAGTAGAAGTGAGTCAACAGTTGTATCAATCGCATAGTCTCGATGCTCAACGTATCGAACATCTTGCACACGAAAAGACCTCCTGATTTCTGGGTGTTGATTGCGATGTATATCTCCGATATGAGGAGCTTAATTATCTCGGTCTCCTGAGAGTTAAAATTGCTGCTGAAATCAAAACCACCGTCCGCAGTAACAATGTCACACTTCTCTCTGCCAGCAGTGTTTATGAATTCCCGAACAACCCCATGGTTGTATATGTCCCCGGTGTTGTCTTTCCCGCTAAAAAGCCTGATGTTGTTATCTGTCAAGTACGCGTTGGAGAATTTCCAATCGGGGACCCGTTTGCCCCCACAAAGGAGCGTAACACCATGCGCTGCATCTATTGTGGTATTATGCATGCTCGCGTAATCAACCATGGACTCTATAAATCCACCGGGCCCTTCCGCAATGTGGCATGTCCTGATAGCACGACCTCCTATCTGTTTGTGTATTTCCAAGTCATGGAAGATCTCCCACAACTTGTAGTAAGACCTGCTAACCGGCGGTTTTGACCTCGCAATAGTGTTGTTTTGCTTCTTTTTAATCATGGTTTGAACCATGCAGAAAACCATCTCATATTCATTTGTGTATTTTTTGAAAGTATCCCACATGTTCATCCTGTCATACATGCCGATCACGTTCTTGTAGTTGCACAGCATTCCTGATATGTGGTTGTTGTAATTCTTGCTTTTTTCGATGAGGGTGTTGTTCTCTGTTCTGATGTGGTTGTTTCTATTCCGTTCTGACGCTGAGGATAATTGCAAAACAAATTTCATACTAATCCACACAGTACAGGTACTTGTGCCTGTACCATTTGAGTTGTTTTTCTATAGTATTGTGTTCTTAAGTCATGTAAGCTTCTTGTACGCGAACCATTTGTTCAAGAAGCTGTACTCCTTCTCCGCGGCCGTCATTTCGAATCGTGAGGACGTATTTCTGTTCGAATCCTCCCATTCCTGGTAATAGTCGGCGAATGATGTGCTTGTTCCTGGGCTGTCCGGGACCATGTTGTATTTGGCCATTGTTTCATCAAGGGTGCTTGAATTCGCGATGAATTCTTTGATGGTTTTCCCGATACTGTGGACATACACGTCTATCTCTTTTCCGTACTTGTCTTCATCGGAAACTGGAGCGTATCGCTTCGTGATCCTCCATATGATATCGTCTGCGTGTGTTCCAGAGATTGAATCTCCTGGGCCCAGGTTGTGCTCATCGAATTTCTTCTCCAGCAGCTCACCGTCGATATGGGTGCCTATGAACCTGCCACCTGGTTTGAGATTCTCGCTGACGTTTTTGCAAAGCATATCGAGCGATTCCTCAGACTCGAAGAAGTAGTGCACTGCGAACTGACAACTGACAACATCGAACTCGCCCTTGTTCATACACCCTAAAAACCTCTGTGGGAAATCGGTGAACGGTGGATCGCGATCCGCTCCAAACAGTGCGTTTAGTATTTTCGTGTTGTTTTCGGAGGCGGTGTTGTCTGCACCATCCCCTTGTTCCAGTTGTGCCCTCCAATCGGTGGATCCGTCCTTCACTGCAAACACGCACTCTGGGATGTTTCCAAGTGCCGCGACGTTCGTTTTACAGACTTCCCGTTTGTACCGCATATATGCCCCATTGATGGGGTTTACGATGTTGTCTTCGTTGATGTCGAAACCGACGACCATAGACAGTTTGTTCTCGATCCACTTGAACATATCACCGCCCTTTCCGCAAGCAATTTCCAGGAGAGTTTCGCCCTCGTTTGTGTAATTGGCGTACATCTTCGAGCGCTTTACCCAATTGTGAAACTCTCGGAGGGCCCTTATCTCCGAACGAGAGGTGTCAACCCTCGAGTAGTACGTGTCGTTGTCGAGAATCATCTTCACCGTCTCCGTGTCTGGTGTCGACTTCCCAGTGATGTGCTCCTTCGTCACGGGGTTGTTGATAGTGCTCATGATGTTCATTGCGGTCTTGTAGTCGTTGACGGTGTTGCTGTACCTATCTGTCCTCTTGAGCAGTTCGTTCTTGTCGAATCTGACACGTTTGGGAATCCACAGCATATCATCATCTGTAGCACCAAAGTTGTATTGGAATTCCGCGATATAATCCGGATATATGATATCCCCGTTCGTGCACCGCGGGTATTGCTCACCGTTTGTGATCGCCAGCCTCGTGTGTGCGAATTCAAACAACTGGTAGTTCGATTGCCTGTCCCTCTCGTCTGTCCTGGAAACAGCATTCTGACCTCCACGGGCCCTGCACCTGGCTATCTCAGTTAGGACGCTCTCCATGTCCATCTTCGCGTGCAGGTCCGGATTGTATCCGACATATAGCTTGGCGTTCATATGACCGTCTATTTTCTGATTTGAATTGAACTTTGCCATAAAATCGATAGTGTTTTCTTCCGGGGGTTTCCATTTGAATACCTTGTTCCACGTGCCCCCCATCTTCGCCTCAACTGACAGATTGGTCGGGGTGAAGACCAGACCATCTATCGAGTACGGGTACTTTGTCACATCGTATGTAGCATAGTCGTTGAGAATCTTTGTGCAGTCTCCAAAGATACCAGAGGGGGTGTCCGAGAAGTAAAATTTCTTGAGTTTGACAGTGAATTTCACGGTAGCAGATGCTCCACCACCCTGCCTCTCTTGTATCAGTGGAGATATCTCGTTGATTATTTCTCTTGCCACGGCCAGTCTTTCTTTTAGATTCTTGTCCCGCACATCACTGCTGTTGTGATAGTATGCATCGAAGCAGAAGAACGAGAACATACCAGTCCCCGATCTTGACCTGGTAACCAGTTCGCCGTCAAGAATCGAGTTTTTAACCGAGTCTCTGTTGATTTTCACTCCGGTGAATTTAACATCCAAACGGTTGTTCATCAGGTAAATACCTCCCGCGTCGTCGATGAACAGCAGGAACCTTTCGCCATCTGCCTTGTCCGTCACAGAATAGTTCTTCGTCACGGTTACAAGGCCGTCGCCGATCTCACCAGACTCCGGAGTGTATATGTTTGGGATCTCCAAGGTTACCGGTTGGGGTCCTATGAACGCCTGTTTCGGGCGGGACTTGAAGAACGACAGAGACCGGTGCTGCCTCGGTGCTGCCTCGGTCCGGACCTTGGGGTTTGTCATTTTTAGGTATTGCAGAACCACATTGTCGGATTCTGTTTGTGATATGACATTGAAGGTCTTTTGGATTATCTGAAGTACCGGATTTATGAGCTCAATAGACGTGTTGTAGAGGCTGTCAACAAGGTCATCCAGGGTTTCTTCCTGGGTGTCAGGTCGTGCACCGGCGTGGTCCCGTGATGATTTCGATGTTTTCTTCGCAGGCATGGTGGGTAGCTGGGGCATCTTCTTGGTCATTTCCAACTCAATCTCATACATCTGCGGTTTGTTCTGAACATCAGACATCAAAAAGGTAGTGCCCTTGCCCGATTTCACAATTGTGAGATCGAACCTGAAATCACCTGATGTGACCGAGTACCGTTTTTTCAATCGAAAGTACTTTTCGATAGTCCTGTTTTGAATTACTTCAATGAACTCCCGCTGAACCCTGTTGTTTGTGATGTCTATCTCTTTCTTGAGATTGCATTTTATGTTGAAATCTTCGATCCTGAGAGGAGGGAAGTTCGGAACCAGACGTTTCGCAATGATATTGAAAGTTCCGTTAGGTATTTGATTGTCCCTACAAAACACTGAGATATTCTCGATGTCATTGATTGTCATGCGATTGTACTTGAACCTTTCAACTGATATCACAGAAATGTCTAATGATTCGGATACGTTCACATGATTGTTCATAGTAATGTAGGAAACTACATTTGCAAACATGTCCTTGGGAACATTGGACGATATGATATATTCGAACTCAACATCATCGTTTGATACAGCGTTTCTTATGTAACGTTTGATACTGCTCTTTTGTTCCTGCGAAAATTTCATCTTCACTATTAATGTTTAAACAGATATTATCTGTGGAGAGTTCTTAAGTGTTAAGTAAGCGGTCAAATGTCGGAACTTCTTTGAACATATGACAAACAAAAATAAAGCGTCAAATTTTATCTTTGAATGTATCCATCTATATATTTTTTGGTAGTCTTGTTAAAGAATGTATTCTTCTTTAGCCATGTCTTGGACATATACAGCGTCTTCGTCCATTCTTTGCGGGAACATGTCGGTGTCACAGTTGTTGTTTCGCGAATACCTTTTGATAGCAGAATTGAACTTTGATTTGTGAGTCTTCTTTGCTAACTTTGATTTGTGCTCATTGATCTGGTACACGAATTCCTTCACAAAGTCTTTGTTCTCATTGCTCATTTTAATGACCACCTCGTTGGTGCTCGGGAAGAGCTCATCGAATGTGTTGGTTATACTCTTAACATGTGGAATGTGTGTTCCCACACGGATTGTGCCACTGCAAGTTTCGCATGTGTTCGAGTTCGAATTCACAGCACTCCCACTCCCACACCCGTTGCCACAGCTGCTCCCACATCCGTTACCGTTACCGTTCCCCACAGTCAGATTCCGACACGCGTGTATATGTACACGTGGGATGTGTTTTTGGCACGAGGAGCCAGAGTGCTTGCTGGTATGGTCGTGGTCATGGTCGTTATTCCGAAAGGGTATTTCTACTACATTTCCAGAGACGTCTATTCCTCTTGTCTGCTTGTTTACTATTTGGTCAATTCCGTCTAAAACACTTCTGGGGATTGTTTTCATATTAACAAACACACCATTTCTGTTTTGCGTGTAAGACGTGTTCGTCTTGTGAAGAACAAAGAATATTTCTCCCTGGTCTGCAATACTCAATGACTCTATCCTTTTCTTGAGTTTTTTGAACAAGTATGTATCGTAAACCATTTCATAATGATTTTACGTAATAAAAGAAAGCTCTCTTGACCGGCGCGCTACAAACAACATGTTTATCATTCGTCTGCATCTGTCACGTCGTCATCATCATCGTCGTCATCATCATCATCGTCATCGTCATCGTCTTCCGCGTCGTCGTCGTTCGCTGTTTCGTCGTTAGGGTCTTCATTGTTCTCATCGTCATTTGTTTCGGCGTCACCCCTGTCGTCGTCTTCGGTGGAGTTAATATCCAGATCCCCGTCTATTCCGTTCTGTACACCAATGATGTTTTCAAGAATGTCATCATCATTTGGAAGAACGTAATAGTCTTCCACATCGAAATTGATAGCATTTCCATTGGAGTCTTCGCTGTCATTGACACTGTACTCGTTCCCGATGTCCATTGGATTCTCGCTTATGTTGAGGATTTTCCCAACAGCAGATATCTTGGTGTCATTGATGTCAAATTTCTTTCCCACAATTTTGATGTTCACACACACACCCACTGTAACATCTTTCATAACATCTTCGTCTGTGGCAATCGCTTGGCTGTGCTTTGGAACCACGATCTCTATAACGCTTTTTCCGCTGGGGTCATCAGAGTTTCCGGACACGCAAAAGTATCCAAATTTGTTTGAAAGAACGACTTTGCTGTACACCACACTCCCTATTGCCGGGTTGCACACATCTGCGTAGAAATGAACTTGAAATACGCAACTACCCGAGAATGTGCTCATTTCGATGCTTCCATCCGAGGTTTTTTCGATGGCAATGCTTCCGTTCTTGATGTATCCGAACTTGGAGCACTTGCCCTCGTACTTCTCGACCAAAATGGCATGTATGCTGTCTTTGAATGTTTTGTTGACCTTGTCAGCAGGTAACTTCACCCTGGTTTGTAAAAGCGACTTCGTGAACACTACACTCATGATAGATTTATTATATATTCTTATCTTTGTCTTTATATTCTTTTTTCTTAAACGTTTCACTCGCACTATATCAATTTTTATGGGATAATTGAATGAACAAAGCTCATCAAGCTCATCAACTTAATGAGTGTATCTTACTCTCTATTGAAGAGAGATACTTCTCATTCCCGTGCCTGCGGAGCAGATAGTCGTACAAAACACACAGTGTGTTCTTTGTGCTCTTCTTCAACACTTCTCTTGGGAATATTATCTCTTTTGTTTTTCCGATCGCGAGAGAATCTTCTTGAAATTTCATTATAATATCGACAATCAGATTCTTCTTGAACTCGTTGGATGAGAACTCGCAAATCGATCCTGTAGCATCACTTTTTGGGTCTATTGTGTTGAAAATCTTAAACTCGTATTTCTTCTTGTGACTCCCAAACCCAACAAGGGTCTTAACGTTCCTTTTCTGACTGGCGCTTTCAATTGA
>Ga0213868_10005655_pt1 | contig 11182 bp, 7 predicted proteins | sample PICome_9_FD_160087 | JGI IMG/M metagenome (GOLD analysis project Ga0213868, IMG submission 160087) | Coastal seawater microbial communities near Pivers Island, North Carolina, United States - PICO127 | ecosystem: Environmental > Aquatic > Marine > Coastal | place: USA: North Carolina | collected...
TGGCGATGATGCCCACAAAGCCGATGATTTATACGCCGGATGGTGATATCAAAGCCAACGTATTCAGCACCACGGATAACGGGGCAACGGTGATTGTTTTGGAAGGCCTTGACGATATTCCAGATGAGCTTGAAATTGCCGGTGAGCCCTACCCAAGAGCGGAGCAAAGCTCTGATATTGCCATGGTGAACGCAGGTATGATTTTCTGATTTCTGTGTTCCTTTCCGACGCATCGTTACAAATTCACCAGCCAGTCAATAAGATGATCAAACCTAGGGTATTTCATACCATTGCAGCCATACTTGCCACTGCATTCTACACATCTGCAGACGTCGAAGGCAATACGGACAAGGGCAAAGAAGTTGTCGGCAAAATCAAGGCGACACTTTACATAGGCAGTGATAGTGAGCTGGGAGAGTGGGCTGAGAAGTATGCAGTGGTTGATCAAAAGACCACCGCAGCTCTGAGCAATATCAAGCAAATGAAATTCACCCACTACCGCAAACTTGGGGCGGATATTCAACCGGTTTTTCGTAGCTATGAGAATTGGCTCGCTCCCATCAAACCCTCAGACGAGATTCTTCTGAGCTATGAATCACGAGGGCAATCTGCTGACGGTGGTCTGCGTCTTGATTTTGAATTTTGGCAGCACCGGCAAAAAATCATGCAAATGAATCCAGTGCTCTATGCCGGCAAGCCATTGCTGATTTTAGGTCCACGCTGGAGGGGTTGCAGAATGATTATCGCTGTTGAGCTGGTAGGCAAATAATGTGTAAACCGATGAATAATCTTAACCTGCCCACGCACTCCATCATGGTGATGATATGCTCAGTATGGCTATTGAGTGCTTCCCAGAATCTTTGGGGGGCAGATGGACTGACTTTTGCCAAGAACCGCATCGAGATGAGCGTGGCTCCCGACGCAAAGTCAGTGCTGGTACCTTATCAATTTTCAAATGAGACCGACCGCACGATCACGATCAAACGCTACGATTCCGCCTGTTCTTGTCTGAGTGCCAAGATCAAGGGAGGTAAGCTGACCTACAAGCCAGGTGAGAGCGGAGAAATCAGAGTGACTTTCGAACTGGGTACTTTTTCCGGACTGGTGGAGAAGACAGTGCTGTTGTGGACGACTGAGGATGATGACGAAAAACCCTCATCGGTTCTCTCTGTTGTGTTGGACATTCCGGTCTTTTTTGAGGTTAACCCGAAGACTGTTTTCTGGGAGCAGCATGGAAAGAGTCAGCCTCAAGTCATCAATCTGAAAGTCAACCATGTTGAGCCAATACACATCCTTGAGCACAGCGCTACCAATAAGAATTTTGAATATGAACTCAATACCATCAAGGAGGGTCGGGAATACGAGCTCGTGGTTACACCCAAGGATGTGAGTGTGCCGGCATTTGGTATGATCAAGCTTACTACGGACTCGGGGATACCGCGATACCGCAGGCAAATGGCCTTTGTCTGCGTGCGCAGACAGGGGGCGAGGCCGTAGAGCCAATGATCGGCTTGGTCTGAAGGTGGCAGGCTACAACGCAGAGCTACCACCCGCTGCTCTTGACGATGTCAGCAACCTCAATGTAGGGGTGCTCAGGGTTGGAGGTGTTCCATTCGAACGAGAGGACGCAGCGTTTTGATATCGTGTAGGGTAGGTCCTTGCCGTTGCCAACATGTGCCATGAGTGGGGAATTCATATCCAGATAGGCATCGAACTTGGCCGGATAATACGGATGGGTTTTGATCACGAATCGAACCATTGAACTCCCTATTTCTTGAGGCAAATCTTCGATGAAATCAGAGGTCTGTGTTTCTGCATAACAGGGGAAAGTGGCATATGCATTGTTTGGCTGGCTTGCGTATTTACTGAGCATCTTGTCATAGTGCTTTAGAAAAGCATCAACTTTGATCAGTGGTGGGTGCTTGCCTGTGCGCTCTTCAAGTAAGACAATAAGATTCAGACGTTCTTTTGCTTCTGTGGAGTCTTCAAATTTCACCATGTAGAGGTGTTTGATCATGTTTTTTTCCTCGCCAGCACTCGTCTCGAGCAAACGAATCGATTTAACTGGTTTGAAGGGCTTCTCAAGGCTGCTGTTTTGCCACCTGGCGGGCGACCTCTGATCTTCGGGGATATATGGCAGCCTATCGTTCAGGGTCTTGGCCTCGAGAAATTCCTCGAGATTGCGTTTCGCAAAATAACCAGCTTTTCGGACAGGGACCGGCTTGGTCTCTGGCAGCTCGGTTTCTATTTGGGCTGGAGCAGATGGAGAGAGTTTGAGTTCCGGGAATTCGCCTTTTTCCATGATATTGGCCATCACAGGGTTTATCTTCTTCTTCGGTTTTTTAGTCGGCGGCGAGGATGGGCTTTTCGAGTCAGTGGTTACTGTGGCACTTGCTTGATGATCTGCTGAAGCATTCTCCGTGGTGAGCGTTACTGTAGAATCAGGCTCTGGATTCATCTCAGATTGTTCTGTGCTACTAGGGGATGATTCGGAATCCACGACCCCACTAGTGGCTGATTCTGAAGGAGATGCTGATTCGATTTTGGTATTAGGATTGAGCGTGGAAGGAGTCGATTGTGTCGCCAATGGGTCAGGGTTATCATTGGGGGTCTTGGCAGGGCCCTTATTGCTACTCTGGCTAAGAGATGGTTGAACATCGAAAACATTGATCATACCCACTGCATGCAATAGCGCCGCAACCAGAACAAGGGCAGCTGCAGCAAAGGTAGTTGGGAGCAAAATGTTCAATAAGCTTAATTTGCGAGCGCTGTGATTGTCTTTGCGAATCAGCTCCGGGCTCGCAATCGTTGTTTGAAATTGGCGATATTGAATCTCGGGCTCAATTTCCTGAGGAGCCGCTTGGGTTGCCGGAATTGGTTTCGGGGCTGGTTCTTCGACTTGTTTCCGAGCCTGGGTAGAGCCCCTTATCAATTGAGCCGCAGCTCGTATCTGATCACTTGAAATATGCTCAGCGACCACCTTGACCTCTTGAACTTTTCGTTTTTGCTCAGGCGCTGTGATCGTATTACTACAATTCGGGCAGGGGCCGCTCACCCCACTCATGGCCGCAGGAACATTGAGTTTACAGCTGCACGAAGGGCAATGAAAGGAAATGGTGTCAGTATCGGCCATTGGTTGAAAACACCTACTTGTTAGTTCGGATTAATAATTTGCATCTTTAAAACACAATGTCAACGTATCTTGTTGTATCTAAGCTAGGTTTTGAACAAGGACTACATCAAAAAATATTCATATCTGTGCACTCATGAATTGCCAACTGGAACCCGCTCACTAGACTCAAATTCATATTGTCCATCATGTCTTCCACCTCCTTTGTTCATCTGCATGTCCACACTGAGTATTCGACTCTGGATTCCACGGTGAAGACCAAGGAGCTTGTTGCACGTGCAGCAGAGCTGGGAATGCCCGCCGTGGCGATAACAGATCATGGCAACCTCTATGCGGCCGTTGAGTTTTATCAAAATGCGGTGGCAGCCGGAGTGAAGCCGATCCTTGGCTGTGAAATCTATCTGGCTCCGGCATCCTTGCATGATAAAAAAGAAGTGCCAGGGCGCAAAAACTCAACGCATCTGACACTTCTCGCTAAAAACGAGACCGGTTGGAAAAATCTCGTCAAGCTTGTCTCAATCGGCCATCTCGAGGGGGATTACCTCGGGGAGCCGAGAGTTGATCGAGAGCATTTAGCCGAGTATGCCGAGGGGCTCATTTGCCTGAGCGGATGTATTCATGGTGCGGTCAATGAATGGCTCCATCGCAACGATGTTGACTCTGCGCGCAAGGAAATCGAGGCCTTGAGCCAAATTTTTGGGAAAGAGGATTTTTATCTCGAGCTCAATGATCAGGGCCTTGAAATTCAGCAGGTCATCAACCAGCAGCTCAAGCATTTTGCTGAGGAGCTTGGTTTGAAGATGGTTGCCACCAACGATGTCCATTTTCTTGGTGAGGATGATGCTGAGGCTCAGGACGTGTTGCTCTGCATAGGTGAGGGAAGGCTTTTATTGGACGAAAACAGAAAAAGCTATCCTGCCGATCATTACTTCAAATCAGGGGAGGAAATGAACGCGCTTTTTGCTGAATATCCTGGTGCCTGTGATGCAAGCTTGGAAATAGCGGACAAGTGCAACGTGGAGCTCAAGCTCGACCCCACTAGTTCGGAAAAATACCCTCAATTTGACTCTCCTGATGGAAGTCCCCGCGAGGAATACTTTCGCAAAGCCTGCTTCGAGGGTTTGGAATCACATTACTCCGCAGAAAAAATCGAGCAACTTGCCGAGCAGGAGAGCCGCTCTGTTGAGGAAATAAACAAGCTTCTCAAGGATCGCCTTGATTATGAAATTGAGACGATCAATGATCTCGGTTTTGCCTCATACTTCCTGATCACAGCTGACTTCATTCAGTGGAGCCGTGATCACAACATTCCGGTTGGTCCCGGACGGGGATCCGCTGCCGGATCCTTGGTTGCCTACACACTTGGCATCACCGATATCTGTCCCATACGCTTTGGGCTGCTCTTTGAGCGATTTCTAAATCCAGAGCGGGTTAGTCCTCCCGATGTGGATATTGATTTTTGTCAAAGCCGTCGCCCCGAGGTCATTGACTACGTTCGGCAAAAATACGGTGAGCGTTCTGTCTCCCATATCATTACTTACGGAACTCTGGGAGCAAAGAGTGTGATCCGAGACGTGGCTAGGGTCATGGGTATTAGTTATGGAGATGCCGATATGCTCGCCAAAATGATCGAGACCAGGCCCGGCATCAAATTACAGGACGAGTATGACGAAAAACAAGAACTGCGCGACGTCATTGAAAACAGTTCCACCTGGCAGGAGCTTTGGGGCTACGCGGTTAAGCTTGAGGGGCTCAACCGTAACACGGGTGTCCATGCGGCCGGTATTGTGATTGGTGATCGCGATCTGGATGAACATTGCGCGCTAACAAGAGGCAACGAGGGCGAGGTGGTTACTCAGTGTGACATGAATGCCATCACTGAGATTGGTTTGCTCAAAATGGACTTCCTGGGCCTCAAGAACCTGACAGTCATTCAAGATGCGGTGAACCACATTAGAGAGCATACCCCCGAGTTCGATATCAACCATCTTGAGTTAGATGACAAGCCAACCTTGGAGCTGCTTAACCGGGGGGAAACCATGGGCGTGTTTCAGCTTGAATCCGGTGGCATGGTAGAAACCTGTAAAAAATACGGCATTCAGAAAATTGATGATATTATTGATCTGCTGGCACTCTACCGACCAGGGGCCATGGACTACATCGACCAGATGATTGAGGTCAAAAAAGGCCTTAAACCCGTAAATTACGAGCATCCTCTCTTGGAATCGATCTGTGGGAACACCTATGGAGTCATGATTTACCAGGAGCAGGTGCAAAACGCTGCCAAGCAACTTGCCGGATACACTCTGGGTGGTGCTGATATTCTGAGGCGTGCCATGGGTAAGAAGAAGCCCTCGGAAATGGCCAAACAGCGTGAGATTTTTGTCGAAGGGTGCAAAACGACGAACAATATTGATGCGGCACTCGCCAACAAGATTTTCGACAAGATCGCCGGCTTTGCTGGCTATGGTTTTAACAAGTCCCACTCTGCTTGCTATGGTCACATCTCCTATTGGACCGCATATTTAAAGGCGAATTACCCGGTTGAGTTCATGGCTGCCCTGCTTTCCAACGAGCTCAACAACACGGATAAAATCGGAGTCTTCATATCAGAATGTCATCGGATGGATATTGAGATACTACCCCCGGATATTAATCATTCCAAATTGCACTTTGCTCCCGAACTCACTCCTTCAGGGAAAATGGCGATTCGTTATGGCTTGGCCGCGATCAAAAATGTGGGTGAAGGGGCCATGGCCACAGCGATTGGGGACCGTGAGCAAAATGGACAATTTGCCAGCATGGACGATTTCTCCAACAGGCTTGATTCCCGCAGTGTGAATAAGCGTATTCTGGAAAATTTGATCAAGTCAGGAGCCATGGACTGGACGGGTGAAACACGCGCCGGTATGTTTGCGCGAGTGGAGCAGGTCGTTGCGTCGGCTAGTTCGGCCCAACGAGACAGGGCCCAGGGCCAGGTATCGCTGTTTGATACGATGGACTTTGCTGGTGCAGCCAGTGAGCCGGTGGCGGGTCATTCCGGTTCTGATGTCGAGGAGTGGTCGAAGGATGAGCGCCTGGATGATGAAAAAAATCTGCTGGGTTACTACACCAGCGGCCATCCCTTGGACAAGTATCGCGGGGTGATTGATTCTGGCAACTTCGAAAAAATCGGGTTCCTCGATGAGTTGGATACCAAAGACAAGCGCACTCGCTATAAGTTTGCCGGTATGATTCGTCACGTGGAGCACAAGGTTACCAGGGCGGGGAAACCTTTCGGGGTCATTCATATCGAGGATTTTACCGGAAGTTGTGAAGTTGTCTGCTGGTCAGAGAGCTACACTCCAGCGCGAGAGGCTGGCCTGTTGATGTCGGGTAAGGTGATACGCCTTCAGGCGAGCATCAAGGTGGATGACCGTACTGAGACACTGAGCCTCACAGGCTCTCAGCTCAAGGAGTTGAAAGCGCGTAAAGGAAGCCAAAATGGCTCCGTGCAAGTAAATCTCTGGCTTGCGAGGCATACCAAGAGTGATCTCGAATCAATTCGCAGCATACTCGCAGAGCATCCTGGTGAGACGCCGGTTGAAATCCACCTACAAAGCGGCACCGGTAAACGAGCTACAGTTCAGGCAGGAGAGAGTCTGAGAGTCAAGAAATCAGCGGCTCTCGACAAGGCACTGGCGAAATGGGCGGATTAAACCGTCGCCTTTTTTTAATTACAGCCCAACAGACATGGGAGGCTCTTGGGCACCGTGGTAACGATACTGGCCGATAATCTGGTAATCCAACAGCTTGTTTTCCCACTGAGGGCCTGAGCCGATGTTGTGCACGACCCACTTTTCGTGTTTGCGGTTGCCCGGTCCTGGGACAACAATACCGATGTGAGTATCACCGTGCGGTAGCCGCCATACGACAACATCACCATATCGGGTGTCATCGGCCAGCAGTTCGCCATCCAGCAGCTCAATTTCCTCTCCGTGTCGGGAAAAATAACGGTGTAAGTTGGGAACACGCCTGTGGTCAATGTTCGTGTCCGGCTGGTTGAGCCCCCAAAGCTGAGGATAAATTCTAAAGTTGGATTGCATGTCCTCGTGCACCTGCAGCTGCAGATCAATTCCCAGACTGCGATAGCTTCGAATTACCAAATCCGTGCTGACCCCTTTATTTTCCGGTATGTCCCCCATGGGGTAGCTGATTTTGTAATAGGCCTCGTCATAAACGATATCTTCTTGGGTACGCTTCAGTGCTGCTGCGGCTAGCCGGTTGCCGGGTCCATCGTTGTTGCCAAGCCAAGCGATGGCCTCATCGACACTTTGTTCCGTGACTGGTGCTCTGCTTGCTAAGGCGTTGCTAATGAATGGACGAGCTGCGATCCCAACCCCGATTACAACGAATAAAACCATCAGCCAACCACCACCCCATGACTTGCGTCTGGATTTCCTAGGGCGGGGACCAATGTATTCGATGGGATGCATGTAAGGTATGATTTGCTATATGCTGTGGAATTGTATGTGAGTTATTAACTACCAGGCGGGGTCTTCACAACATATTTAAGTATTCCATACCAGTTTTTTTCACACATGTCGAATAAATGTCACACTTTTTTGCATATTTTCGGTGTTTTGTGCCTGAAATTGCCTCTTGGGTGCCGTAAACTGTCGCTTTATACATTTCAGTAATGAGTAAATTGAGATATCTGTCTTATTGCTTCCGCCAAACAACTTAGAAAGCAAAAAGTGAGTCATGAGGGTTAATCAAAACGAGGAGAATCTGTGCTGGGAGTCCTATGATCCCGGATGGTCATTTGCCGATCGGGATTGGCATGACCAGGAGTTTGATATCCCCCCTGGCTATGCGCTGGCAACAGACCAGAGTAATCTGTGGTTCAGTGTGGCCAGAGATAGACCCGCAGTCCTTACTCCTCAGGCGCAGCCGCATCGCTTTGTTGAAGGCTTGTGGCTTGGAGATGTGGCGGAGCTGTTTATCAAGCATGCATCCCAAGACCGTTATCTTGAGCTTAACCTTGCTGCCAACGGAGCTTGGTGGAGTGCTGGCTTTCTGAGCCCACGGGAAAGGAGTTCGACTGAAAATACTCCCATACCCGGCGTGAAAACCTACTCCAGGACCTCACCTGATGGTTGCTGGCACGCAGCGGCGACCATCCCGCTTCCTTTTTTGGAGTCAGAATTTGGTTTTGGCCCTGCCACTCAATTGAATGTCACCTTTATTCTCGATTCACCTGAACAGAAATTCATCTCAATTTCAAAATTGCCCGGTGTAAACCCGGACTTTCACCAGCCAAATCATTTCGAGGGTATAGAATTCATACGCAGATGATTTGCCGCTCACGGCAATGGGGTTGAAGCAGCTTGGGCACGCCAGCAATGAGTTGTCTTACAAGTTGAATGTTAGTTATCAGTTTGTTATTGTCACAAGTCAATGGCAGCTGATCTTCACAACCGACTCGAACTCGCCTTGCTGGCGTCGAACGAAGGAGTCTGGGACTGGTATGTAGGAGAGGAGGATATTTACTACTCGGATCGCGTGCTTGATTTTCTCGGGTACTCGGCGGACAAGGCACCCAATATCATTCTTCAAGCAAGAAAGTATTTTCATCCTGAGGAGCTTCCCAAGCTGCGTGACACCTTCAAGAAAATCGTCAAAAAAGATGGTGACCAGACTCTGGCGCATGATTGTCGCTATTTGCATCCGGATGGATCATGGCGATGGCTGAGAATCAGGGGTGTGGTAGTCAGGGATAATAATGGGACAGCCTACCGAATCGTAGGATCCATTATTGATATCTCCAAAAGGAAAAACGCTGAAATGGCCTTGGAGGAGGAGCGCCATAGATTACGTGAGCTCATTGAGAATATACCGATTAACGTTTATTACAAAGACACGGAATCAAGGTTTGTTTTGGCAAACAGCTCAACGGCAGAAAAGCTGGGGGCCAAGTCTGAGCGAGATCTGTTAGGCAAAACAGACTATGACTTCTTTGATAAAAGGCATGCTGACATGGGCAGGGCCGATGAGCTTGAAATCATGAAAACCAGAGTGCCAATGCTCAAGGCCTTGCAAAGGGAAACTTATGAAGATGGTAAGATCACCTGGGCAGAAACCTCCAAGTTGCCATGGCTTGACCGAAAGGGTGAACTTTGCGGGACGTTCGGGATCACCACCGACATCACTGCTTTGTTTAATGCTCAGCATGAGCTGGGGGCACTTGCAGATGAATTACAAAAACGCAATGTGGCCATCGAGGAGGAGCTCCAGCTGGCGAGAGAGATTCAGCAGGCTCTTCTGCCCAAGGAGTTGGATGGATTGATCCTTCAGGACAGTGATCGCGAAGTCACAGTGGGTTGTCGCTACTGCCCGGCATCGGAAATGGCGGGTGACTTCTTTGAGGTCATTCCGATCTCGCAGCACTGTATGGGGATTTTGCTCTGTGACGTGATGGGACATGGGGTGAGGGCATCGTTGGTGGTTTCCATGCTGCGCGGACTGATGGAAAAAGAGCGGGAATCAGCCACGAGCCCGGAGTGGTTTCTCTATGGTGTTAACGACGGGTTGGTATCGATCTTCGAGCGGGCGGGGGTAACGCTGTTCGCCACGGCTATTTACCTGATCATCGATCTTAAAAAAGGCGTGCTCCAATATGCATGTGCCGGCCACCCCACTCCTGTTGTGATCAGGCTCGGCAAAGGGAAATTATTAGAGCCTGAGGGCGTCAAACCAAACCCTGCATTGGGTCTGATTCCCCAAGCTGTTTTTACCACTCATACTGTCTCATTGGATGAGATTGACCGCCTGCTAGTCTACACGGACGGGCTCCACGAGGTAGAAGATGCCGCGGGTGATCAGCTGGGAATTGAGCGTGTTATCACAAAAATGGAAGAAAGCATTGAAGAGGATCTTGAGACCTCACTTGACACGCTACTGGATTACGCACGTCGCCACAGTGACGAGGGAGAGTTTGGCGATGATGTCTGCCTCTTTGGCATGGAAGTAGGCTCAGGTCTCTAGCCTTGTGGCAGCCCTGAGCAGGAGCAGTGCTTTAATAATTCAGCCCCGCCAGAGACTTAGGCAGGAAGATGCCGTCCTTGCGAATCAACTTGCCATCAAACCACACCTCGCCTCCACCATAGTCCTTGCGTTGGATGGTAACCATGTCCCAGTGAACCTGGGAGCGATTGCCGTTGTCGGCTTCTTCGTAGGCCTGACCAGGCGTGAAGTGAAATGAGCCCGCGATTTTCTCATCAAAGAGGATATCACGCATGGGCTCCTTGATGCCCGGGTGGAATCCAAGTGCGAACTCACCAATATAGCGTGCTCCGGGGTCAGTATCGAGGATCTTATTGAGCTGCTTGGTCTTGGCGCCGGCATCTGCTTTGATAATTTTCCCTTTTGAAAATTCGAGACGAATATTGTCAAAGGGAATACCCTGGTAGACCGTGGGAGCGTTATGGGTGATGTGGCCTTCAACGCTGTTTTTTACTGGGGCGGTGAACACCTCACCATCAGGAATGTTGTAGTTGCCGCCGCAAACGATGGCCGGAATGCCCTTGATGGAAAAGCGCAGGTCGGTGCCTTTGTTTTTGATATGCACCTGATCGGTTTTTTCCATCAGGCGTTGCAGGGAGCGCATCGCAGGCAGCATGGATTGGTAATCGGCCAGGCAGACGTCAAAGTAAAAGTCCTCAAAGGCCTCGGTACTCATGCCGGCCTGCTGTGCCATGGCGGGGTGAGGCCAGCGCAGCACGCACCACTTGGTATGGTCCACGCGGCGGTTCATCACCTTGCGCATATGGCTCATCATGGTTTTCATTCGGCTCGCTGGCACGTCACTGGATTCGAAGATATTGTGCGAGCCGCGAATCGCAATATAGGCATCCATATCCTTCATCTCGGCGAGCTGGTGCTTGGCGATGAGTTTGTATTGCTCATCGCTGGCTTCGAGAAGCATCTCTCTACCTAGCTGACCATGCTCCAGCTTGAGGATCGGAATTGCTTTTTTAGCGCGCACCTCCCGGATCAAGGCGATACCGAGTT
>Ga0213868_10005658_pt1 | contig 11175 bp, 14 predicted proteins | sample PICome_9_FD_160087 | JGI IMG/M metagenome (GOLD analysis project Ga0213868, IMG submission 160087) | Coastal seawater microbial communities near Pivers Island, North Carolina, United States - PICO127 | ecosystem: Environmental > Aquatic > Marine > Coastal | place: USA: North Carolina...
GAACTTTGGCGCGTAGAATAATTTATAATGATACTTGGTAGGAATTCCCCGAGCAAGAATATATTTTCTAGCCTTATGGTCTAATGGCAACTGAGATATCTTCTTCAGCTTACCGAGCGGAGTCTTGAGGTAGTTGGCTTTCTTCTTGAAACGGAATTCAGTCTTAGTTTTAGGTGTTTCCGCAGGTTTACGGTCGCCATCCTTAAACCGTTCCATCACATATTCTTTATGTAGTGATGGATTGACGTGTTTTAGAAGATTGTTGAGAGAAGCCCCATGGCCGCAGTTGTGGCATTTAAAGATATAAGCATTCTCTTTGATGAATACATATCCACGAGCCTTATGCTGATTCGTTTGAGAATCTAAGCAGTATGGGCAACGGAAATTGTAGAGATTGTCATTCTTTCGCTTAAACTGTAACAGTTGTGGGGAAAGCAAGTTTAGGTATTTGGATTCAATATAATTACTCATACACCCATTATATAGTATTAATCACATAAAGTAAAGGTTTTTATATAATATTTTGGTAGATCATAGGAACTAATACGAGGATAACGGCAACGGCACCGGCGGCTTGCCATTTCCATTGTTCGAGGCGACCAACGCGGTCTGACATATCTTTAGCATGCTCACGCTGCTCTTCTTTCATCTCTTTGATCTCTTTCATTATCTCTTTATGAGACTGACCGAGTTCTTTTTGGAGTTCATCGCGCAAGGCACCGATCCTTTTGTGTAGAATGTCTTGCTGTTTCTGGGCTTCCAATCGGCGCTCTTCTAGTAATGTGAATAGATCCATTGTGGATACAACCCTTTGAATTTCTTCTTGCTCGAACACAATCTTTTCAGGATTTATAGCTTTTTGGACTGCTGCTCGTGGCATAATGATCGACTTCTTGGTTAGTTAGTGCGTATAATCTATATTTAGTAGAATGTTATTTCTTGCCAACCGTTTTAGCTTCAAGATCTTCAATTCTTTTAGCCAAATTCGGATATTCTTTCAACCAAGCCTCTTCACGAGCAGCAATTTTAATGTCATACTTATCAGCAACATATGCCATAAAACTATCAACGTGAGCTTGAAACCAAACCCCAACTTTAGTGTTCTTAAACCAATTATAGAAGGAGCTTCCAATTACTGAGCCGAGAATAGACTTTAGTAAAAACCAATACATCATTCTTCCTCTTTTTTATCTATAGAAGCCGCCAACGTCACATAGTTGTCCATACCATGATCAGTCAACATGTCAAAGAATTTTCCATCTTTCCAACCGGCCCATACGCCTCGGAAGAAATCCTTCCATCGCTGCCAGTAAGTTGGATCGCGCTCAAGGCCATAGGCATTAAAGTAGCGCTCTTCACCACAATGGACGAATCCAAGTATAGAAGGTGGCACTTTAGTCACGATGTCGTTGTTGTTGACGAATCGGTGGTGCGGGCATTTAATATGCTTCACAAAGTTTGGACCACCTACCTTTGGTGAACCGAAAGTGTATAAGCATTCTGCCTCGTGACGAGTGGCAGCAATAGTAGCCATCGCAGCGCCCAAACTATGACCTGTAAAGAATACCTTCTTAGGCTTTTTCAATTGACTATTATACTCTAATTCTTTCAAACAGTCAACCCATAATTCATTAAGTTCATCCTGAAACCCTGAATGTACCTTGCCTCCAGCAAGTGCCGAGTTCCTTACTACCTTTAAGTCGGCCATGACATCGTTAAACTTTGTTGGTTCAGTTCCGCGGAACGCAAACCATAATTCTTTGGAGTTCTTTGCTACTAAGACTTCAGCGCCGTTGTGTGAGATCAACTTAGACGAATACCCGTGGTATTTACACGCAGAAGTCGATTGTCCAGCATCTAAGTAGGCAGCTCTAGCCAGTACAGCAGCGAACCAAGCATCATTTCTCATCTTTAATTTCCTTTTCGGGAGCCACTGACTCCTCATAATACAAAATAATATCTTTCTGTTGTAGTATATAGCGTTTCAACTCGGCCATGTTCAGGGACAATGACTCGTAACCCTTTACCGAGATAGCATAAAATACAAAGGCATCATGGTCGTCCATGAACCGCAATTTAAAGTCGTCCAGTGTTTCTTCGGTGACAACATAAAATCGAACGTCACTGAACGATAATTGTTTTGGCCTCTCAACTGTGGATATGGTTGGCTTGATGACTTCTGTCACCGTAATCATTTCTTTTATGTTGCCGACCGTGCTACATCCCGAAAGGACGATGCTACTTAGCAGTATCAGACTCAAGGCTCTCAAAGAGCTTTTTAGTTCCATTATTAATTCTCGATTCAATTAATCCAGGTTTTCTTATGCTTAAATATGTAAGATCATGACTGCTCAACTTCTTACGCAGGTCGTCAGAATACTGCTCTGACTTCTGTAAGTTTTTCATCAGATCTTGAGTTAGTTGTGCCTGTAGAGCCGCTGCATCTTTTAAATCATTAATAGCAGCTTGATTTCTTTCGTCAGCAGCTTTAAGTGTAGCGTTGTTCGCTGTCAACAGTTGTATTCGCGCCTGACTGTCTTTGTAGTATGCATATGCCCCATATAGTGAACCACCTACGACAGAAAATAAAGCCAAAAACAGATATACTCGCATCATTGCAATTTAACCTTTAGTTGCTCGACCTTCTTTATATTAGAACATGTCTTCTCGTATACTGATTTGGATACGGTTTCTTTATTCTTTTTGGCGAACAATGCGCCCCATTCCTTTCTACCAGCTTTAGCAGGGGTGTTTCGTCTAGCCATCTCGAGAGCTGTCATTATCGCTGTTCGATCCACGTCAGTGCTGCAACCGCAGATTTGTTGGCGCCAGTTGTAGCTGCAAGAATCGTAAAGACTTCACTAACAGTACCCATACTAGATCTGCCGAGTTGATATTGACCATTTGGATCGAACGCCACACGTGGAGAATTTCCAGCGATGCCGAAGCCAGATTCAAGAATAGTTCCCTGATTATTAGCAGTAATTGCGGCTGGATTTTTATAAGTTTGATATTGAGTGAACGCATTTGGATCTGATACGTCTAGCCAAGGTTGCGGCCCATTACTGCCAACAGTAACTTCAGCGGGGATCGTGGCATTGCGAACAACCCTGTAAAAGATATTGGTGTTGTCAATAGTCGCCACTTGGAAAGATTCCGGCAAAATAACTGCGCCCAATGCTGTGGATTTCAATCGAATACTTAGTACAGGATACCATGTATTGGCAACATCTGTTGTAGTTCCTGTAATTGGAGAACTGATATTCTCTGCGATACCCAACTTCTGTCCAGTACCACCAACGCCTTCAGATATTACACTATTTGATCCTTGATACAAGTAGTGGTTGCCGCCAACTGTAGTGATACATTCAAGTTCGCATCTAATAGGCAAGAATGGAGTAGAACACCAAGGCAGGTTTTCGATGTTAGCATGACTGAATGTATGGATAAGGTGGGATACGCCACCGATAGTCCACAAAACTCTAACTTGTCCCGCGCCATACCACTCATAATCGAATGATACCAGTTGTTGCTTGATAGCATCAGCGATGATACCGCTTTGTCCGGTTCCATCTAACTTATCCCCATTCCATTCAGAACGAGGAATGCGTATTTCTACAACAGAACCAGATGTACTTGAACGAACAACTACATTATAATCAGGGATACCGCCGACGATAGTGCCAGCATCTTCAAAATAGAATCCATTGCCTTCGTCAAACAGACCAAATCTACGACGAATACCAGTAACTGGTGTTTCCATTCTTATAGCAAATGTCAATTGCGAAGATCGGCCAGAAATATATCGCTGTACATTTTTGGTTTGTCGATAGATTGAAGTACCGGCAGTTCCGGCAACTCGCATATCAACAGAACTCGTATTTAAATTGTGTGTGGAATCAGCATCCCCAACTACAACTTCATCCCAAACATCAGTTTCCTTACCATACTGAAACGTATTGAAAAATACTGTCTCGTATGCAGACACCTTTAAACGTGTCTTCGAAGTGTATTCTCCGACGTCAAGGTGATTATCCTTCGTAATAACCGAACCATCTTTTCTGGCCAGTTGATTGACTTCAAAGATCGTGGTGCTATCTCTTAGGAATTCTTGGGTATCTGTTCTGAACTGCGCCATTTCTTATAATCCAAATTTCTGCAAAAAGTCTTTGCGTTCTTTAATTTTCGCCCTTTTGTTCTTCTGTTCCAGATACTTCTTCAAGAAATCCTTCATGTGCTTTTTACGGGCATCAGGTTTTTTCCAATGAACTGGATCGTCGCCTGTACCAACTACACCGGTGCCGGTGACATTGGCGGGGGCATCTTCGAACAGATTCTTAAAGTCTTTTCCGCCCTTACTTTCTTCTAACTCACCCATAGCTTCATACAACCCTTGAACCATTTCTTCTTCAGAAAATTCTTTGTTTGTGTGGCCTTCTTTAATCAAGAACAATGCCGCAGCATAAGAAGCGAACTTTGAACCGCCGCCAGGAACCTTCTCTAATAGTTTTTTAAGGTTGAATACCATACGGTCGTAATAGCCATATGAGTTTTGTTCGGCTGTGGTTTCTGGCGATCGTATCTTCTTACCTTTACCGTCAATAATTCCAAGCTTGTACGCTTCAGTCTTATCGAACGGCGTGGTCAATCTCTTGATGAATTGATATACAAGAAGAAGATCTGTAAATTTGCCAGCCATTAAATTTCCCTTAATTTAGATACTATTGTTGCATCTAAAGATATGTGCGCATCTAAAACACGCTCTCCAGAAACGAGACCAATATCTGCTGGCCAATAGCCGAGGAATATTAGGAAAGGTTTCAAGTATGTATAATATCCGTCGAGCTTCAAGAACAGCATACGAGTTGCTGCCCTTGCCTCAAACATATTATAGATAACAATTAAATGGTTCAATACTAATCTTTCTCGTATCTCACCAGTATCTTCGTACTTCTTAAACAGTCGCTTGATATACCGAATTCGTTTCAGGTCGTCTTGAAACTCCAGCAAATCCGTACAGTGTGGATTTGTGTAGCATTTCATAGCAAATATTTGGAAGTTATCTTCCGTCAAGTTTTCGAACATTTAGAATTCGCTTAGCAGCACTCGTTTAATAGCGGTAGCACTAGTGGCGACATAGAGATAGTTTTGATCAAACCAAATCTTGCCAACACCAATCGCTTCAGTTGTAGTGTTACTGGTCGCAGGAGTGCTAGCAGTAACGCGCATATCTCCAGTGAACGTAGCATTAGCGGAAATATTCAATAAATTACCACTAATGGCCACATTCGCACGAGCCGCGAAAGTACTGTCGCAAGCAACTGGAGACGGAAGACCCGCAAACAGATTAGCAACAGTAATTTTTTGACTCGTTGGAACTCCGGAAGGATTATTGACGATCATAAAAAGGTCGTCAGATGTCACTGCCGTAGAAGTATCGAGCGCTGAGACCTTTTTATCTGCCATCTTCTAATTCCTTATTCTGGAAGTTGTGTATCATCAGCCGCATCGCCAGTAATAGAGCTACCAGCAACCAGTGTTTCGTATTGTACACGGCCAGAACGTCCACCAGAACCTTCGGTGCGACGAACCCAACCAGCGTGAGCAACACCATCAGCTTCAGTACCAGCAGTATTAGCATAAGCCATTTCGCTTGTATCTACGCCAAAGATTTTGCTAGCGTCGCCATTAGCTTCTGAGTATACAACAAACAAAGGCTTCTCTGATACAACATAAGCGCCATTAGCACTTGCGTTCACCAAAGTGCCGCCATTGATACCTGATCGAACAGTAGCATTCGTCTCATCAGTGATGATAGTGAATACATAATCATTTCCGCCAACATTCAAGAAGTCGCCAACCGCAAAGTCAGTAGCCAATTTAGTGTTGACACCAACCACAGCACCGGCAGTGACAGCAACAGTTGCGTCAGCAGTATTTGATTGTGGTTTGAGGTCGTACTTTCCCCATAAACTCATTTTAATTCTCCTATAAGAATCTGTTATTTATTTACTTATTTAGTGTTTTCTTTCATAGCCAATTTGGTGGCTGTCGCATACATCACATCTTTCCAACGATCGCCATATTTCTTTTTAAACTCAGGAGCTTTATCTTTCATGCTCAATACAATTTCTTCACGCTTCTTCATTTGAGCATCAGTCATCTCAGGAGCTTCATCGAGCTTAGGATTAATTACTACCTTTTCCCCACCTTTCTTTTCTTCAGAGTCTTTGACTTTCTTATCTTTCTTAGTGGTAACTGGATCAGGTATTTCGCTGTCTTCGCCATCTGCCTTGAACTCGACGAGCGCTTCTTCAGCAACTTCATTATCGCCCTTCCAGTTAGCATCGACATAATCGTAGAATTCTTTCTTCTTCTTGTCGTCAAGGTCAGCTGGTGAGCTTGCGCCAAACTTCTTCAAAGCTGCTTGAAAGAATTTTTGGTATGCTTCTTTGTCGCCAGTGCCGCCTTCAGCGCCTTCTTCCAGCTCTACAGGTTTCGGTTCTTGGGCCGGTGGCGCGTCAACAGCCTCAACACCAGTTACCACGCCAGTCACTGCGGCGATAAGCGATGCAGTCAAGCCATAAGAGTTCTCGTTCATGTCGTATTTATTCCCTTTAATTGTATTTTGAGCATTTTTACGGATATGTTCTTCAAGCTCAACACTTTCAGAAACAGATTCTACAATACCACGCTTTTTCAACTCGGTAGCGACCAGTTTATCTTGTAATTTAGCAATCTTAGAACCAAAGCGTCCTGCTGGATCATTTGCCCATTGCTTTAGTGTGTCATCGCTCAAACCACTAATCTGATCACGAATTTCTTTTTCGCTACGAGAATCACCCATACCGATTTGTTTTTCGTATGGTTTATCTTTCTTGGCTTTCTTGGCTTTCTTGGCCATCATAGCAGCATAGTTCTTTGGTACTTTGTAAGACGCTTCATCAAGTTCAGCCGACTCATCCATACTGCCCTTTACTTTGAACATTTTATACTCACCATCTTTAACCACTTTGTTGGCTCTGTCTAAATGCATCTTAGCAGACTTCTCGTCTTTAAAGTCTTTGTATTTACCTTCTTCTGCCTTACCCTTCGCATCATAGTATTGTACTGTAAAGTAATCTTCGGCGATAACTTCTTCTGCCAGCTTTGAGGAATTTCTTTTGACAAAATTATCAGCATCTTTTTCCGCAACACGATCACCGCCACGAGCATATGCATCTAAGTATGCTTTGGCGTGAGCCTTAGCATCTTTCTCATCTTTGAAGACCTTACCAGCCAAATACATGGTGTGCCCTTTAGCAGTATGAGTGACTTGACCGCGATACCCTTTCTTAGTTTTCTCTGCGCCAACAGTATAATCAGCAGCGTCAATTCTTGCTTCTTCAAGATCAGTCGACTCAGCAATTTTATCCATAGAGCTGCCCAACAAACCTTGATTGTCATCAAAGTGCTTCAACGCTTTGTCGATAATACCTTTGTCGAACTTCTTAATACCAAAACTGGTCTCGCCATGCCCTTGGAACATTGCTTTAATTTCGCCAGAGTCATACTGGTAAACATTAACGGTGGCTTTACCTATCTTCTTCTTATAGATTTCTTTGTAGCCCTTTGCTTCTTCAAGCTCGACTGATTCTTTAACAACATCCTTCAAGTCGACATTCATCGTTTCTTTACCTGCAGAAACGACAAGGAAATCTTTACCATGGCTCACGACTTTAGCAGATTTGCCTTTGACCTTAACGCTCGATCCTTCTGGGTACTTTGAAGCAACTTTCGCAATATCGGAGCGAAGATTTTCATCAAGAGCTTCAAATGCTTCGTTGATGTCAAACTCAACTTCTTCGTTAGCATTCTTCATCATGTCAGCTATCTTAGCTAGCATTTCGCGGTCTTTGTTTGATATGTTCTTCAGCTTCTTGTCGTTAGCAATCTTCTCAAGCGATGCTGCGTATGCTTTAGTTGATTCATCAATCTCAGCCACTTCTTCCTGGATATTGTCTAACGATTCGTTCATGTTACGAATGGTGCTCATTAGGGTGCTCATTTACATTTCCTTTAATATTTTGTTTTGCATGTTCTATTTAGTGTTATTCGTAAATGTGACTCGACTACCACTTAACTTTATCCGCCCAATACGCAGCTGACATTTTACCTTTGGCGATGTTTTTGCCATGCCTCGCTTTGAATGACTTCCGCTTCGCCTTCATCTTGTCAGACTCACCCTTCTTAGGTTCGCCAGCAGTTGAAGCGCCTTGCTCGCCGAAACGAATAGTCTTAATCTTATCGCCATCTTTAGCTACGACAATGTGACTCTTCTTCGGGTGGCTTGGTGTTCCTTTGGGCTTATTAAATCCTGAAACACCAGCTTTTGCTAGCCGAGGATCTTTTTCTTTTTCAGTTATGAATTCTTTAAATTTAAGCATTAGGAGTATCTTTCTTTAATTTTTTGACCAGAGCATCAGTGCCTTCTTCGCCAGCGCCGCTTTCCGACATTGCTGCTGAAACTTTCTTTTTCACTTCAGGAGACAATTCCTTATAGTGATAAAGGTTGACGCTATTTTCGTCATGCACCTTACCTGTCATCACCTGACCTTTGTGTGAGTGTTGGTCACCCTTCCACTCTTCACCGTCAGCTGTGTAATGTCCCTCAGAACGCCAAGATTGTTCTTCGTTTACGGCTTTGGCGAGAACGCGAGGATTCACCCCAGGATATTGTTTTGAAACCTGAGCTGCATAATACTCGGAGCTGTGCTTCAATGGCTTGCCGTTTGCTTCTTTTTTCTTTCTATCCATGATATCCTTCAGCACTTTACTAGCAGCTGAATACTTGTTTTTAGAAATAGTCTTGGATTTGAGCTTATCTATCATTTGGGATGTCGGAGCTTCTTCAAGTTCTTCGCTCTTACCTTTAGCCTTTGCCCATAGATCAGAATCGGTAGTCTTTTGAGTTGTTCCTCCAGTCAGGAAAGAATTAACTCTAGCAAAAGCCCACTGTTGTGGTGTAGTTCCGGGACGGTGACTTTTCTTCCAAGCAGCCATACCACGGTCATATACTTTCTTGATTATGTCGTAAGAAATACCAGTTTTGTCAGCTTTCTTCTGAAGAGCAGCTATAGCAGCTTCGGTGATGTATTCTTCAGTTTGCTGGTTCTTTTCTCTGGTGTCGGCAATTCTCGCCCTATCCATTGCACGATCATGCTTCTTTCTATCAGCTTCCTTTTCTCGTTCGATAGCACGCTTTACATCTTCGACTTCACCCTCGCCGAACATATCGCGAAACCTTTTAGTGTACTTGGACTCAGGGTTTTTGATCTTAGCTTCAAACAAAGCATCATAACTTTCAGTCTTAGGCTTGGTTCCGCGCAGAGACTGTAGTCGAGCAACTTCCTTTTTACGTGTGGCTGGAATCAGCTTCTTAGCAAGTTTTTGAATTAGAGCTGACTTCTTTTGTACCAGTCTATCAACCTGAATCTTATCGCCAGGAGGAAGTTCAGCATACTTCTCTCCGCGCTCACCAGCTACCTTCTTACGAACAGCAGCAATAGCAGCCTTTTGTGCGCGCTTTTGGATAACTTCTGCGCCAGCCATTTTCTTAGCTTTCATCTTTTTAATGCGCTGCAGCTTTGGTGCCAACTTCTTCATTCGGCGGCCAATAGCTTTTCGTTGAGATATGCTTAGTGGCTTTCGCTCTTCATCCATATCTTCTTTGATAACTGAACGGATGATTTCATACACATCTTGCTTATCTCTATCAGTCAGTTTATTTGGAAGGCCAGTTTTAAAGGTATCAAAGTCGCCTTCGATAGCCAAGGCTCTCAACTTAGAGGCAGACATACCTTCAACACCTTCAGCGTCAGGGTCACGAGCGCCAGCGGAGATAACTTCGATCGAATCAAAGTTGTATGCCTTACCATTATACTTGTTTAATAAACCGCTGAATTCGCCAACGCGATCGGAACCAACAACAAGAACAATGTCGCTGTACTTCTTCTCAAGTTCTTGTAGAATTTGGATGATAGTCTTTGCGTTTGACTGCTCAATAATCTTTCCAAATGCTTTACGTGCGAAACGAATCTTCTCAGCATAGTTGAGAGGATCTTTTTTATTATTCTGGGTATGCGAAAGAAATACTTTCGAATCAGCCTTTTCGCGTTTAGCTACCGACTGAAGTTTGTCCACCAATTTTTGATGTCCAATTGTTGGAGGGTTGAGCCTCCCAAATGTGAATACAACCTTTGCCATTTTGATTCCTAGGGTTTTGCGTACACTTACCTAAAATAGATATGTCTTCGATAGCTCTATTTATAATTATTATTTTTCCCAACCTTTTATGTAGTCAGGAGAGAAGTTGGCGTGGCTGAACTGCATTCTGTTGACCAACTTTAGCGCCGAGCCATCATTATCAATTGCCACATATCCCTCAGGAGCAGTTACCTGGAACCCATCCTTAGTTCTGAGAAGAGTTGTTATGTTACTCGCTTCATCCATCTTACGAATTATCATCTCTTTGGCATCGATCAACAAGTTCATCATAGTGAAGATATTTTCAAGGTTCTGGACATTAGCGTTAGAAAAGTATTTTAAAATCTCATCGCGCTTATCAATCTGACTCGCCTTGCCCTTTTCAGATTTGCGCTTACCTGCTTCTTTTTCGTAGTATGCGCTTATGTAATTGACAAGATCTTTCACATGAGATTTAACGTTTGTGATCTTTTGGCCAGAACGAACCTTAGTGTTGAAATGCGTCTTAACCTTTTGAAGAAGTTCAGCATTGTCTGATATGCCGTTCAATGTTTTAGCGTCTAGCTTCTTAAACAACTTACCTGTTTCTGACAAATACGATGTTATCTTTTTAGTCTCTTTATCAGTGAACGTAGCCGACCCAGAAACGTCAGTAAACATAGCATCGACAGACCAAACGTTTGGCGTCTTCCGTAGCTTAGAGGCAATTTCCTTACCAAATGACGCCTTCATATTCTCAAAACTTGTGCCGGTGTATGTAGTATGCCATACGATACCGATCTTAGCTTTACGAATCGTTGCGCCCAATTCGGACTTACTTGGTACAGAATACACAATAGTGTTCGGATGAAAGGTTGTTACCTTCTCGCCGCCATAAGTCTCAGATTTCAGATCAGATTTGCTGAATAGGAAATCGCCTTGGACAACGCC
>Ga0213868_10005659_pt1 | contig 11172 bp, 14 predicted proteins | sample PICome_9_FD_160087 | JGI IMG/M metagenome (GOLD analysis project Ga0213868, IMG submission 160087) | Coastal seawater microbial communities near Pivers Island, North Carolina, United States - PICO127 | ecosystem: Environmental > Aquatic > Marine > Coastal | place: USA: North Carolina...
CGGGAAAGTTTTTGAAAAATACTTCCACTCGGCAGTGTTGCGTTCACTTTTTGGTGTATATTTGTGAATTATACCCCAAATGAACTTCTTAATGAAAGAGATACGCTTACGAGGATCATTAGGACCTGGATTTGTAGTGCGACCAATCGCTAACATCATAGCATACAGAGCCTCCATGTAACAGAAATGATGTTGTGAAAGTTCATCGTATTGAGAAAGTCTGAATGCTCCCCGTGCACCCTTTTCACCGAGCTTATTGAGAATTAGGGATCCCCAATTTGACGGGTCATTCATAAATTTACTGTAGCTGTTTTTTACAAAACCACCCGAAGGTTGTACATTTACCTTTTCTGACCTCGCAGTTACCTTTGCTTTACATCCAAAAATAGATCGTACCCTAGGCGTACTCCACTCCATCTTGGACCCAAACTGTTTCAACGCTACTGTTAAAAATCGTGAACCCTTTCCATACATAGAATCATATACAGTCACTTTACCATTTTGATGTTCTACATGAAGGAGACCGGTATGACCCGTCCTATTCCCAAACTTATGAGTAAGTAAAATGAAGTCGTGATCAGTGTCGTGGGGGTACTTTTTTCTCGTTGTATTGAGATTATTAGTGGTCTCCTTAATTTGGTAAGACATATATCCACGAGTTCCAATAGTATCTGTCATGATCTGCTCAAACATACCCGGGGCGTGAAGATATTTCTTGGCAATTTCAGAAGCGTTCTCAATAGCGAGAAGGGTTCGGGCTCGTTCTCGTTCTCCTCCACCAGTCTTGTTTCCCGCAGTACGTTCTATGTAATCCTTACTGCTGAACTTGAGAGTCTTTTCACCAATCGCTTTCATGAGCTGATTGCGATTTGCACCCGCTGGTAGAAGTTTTACAGGTACAGGATTATTCATATGATATTTACTTATATTATTATTTAATGAGTTGCTTTTGAAGCTCAGCTAAGGTGATGTCATCTTCGTCCTCTCCGACGAATTTCCAAAAACTTCTGTAATCATGCTTACTTTTGAAAATACCCTCCTTAATCATTTTATAAGAGAGTTCATCATGCTCTTTATGAAATGATACACTTAATTTACACCATTCTGCGAAGTCCATTCCAGCGTCAAAGTCGCGCTCGAGCTGCACGCGATCATCTTGGTTTTTCAAGTATTCTTTTGTGAGCGCGACGTGGCCGTCGATCAAAAAAATACAGGGGTCGGCAGACGACATCGGCTCCATGTTGACCAGGTGAGGAATGACCTTGCTCATTGTTGGTTGTTGGTTGTTGGTTGAAAATTACAAGGTTTTGGGTTGACTTAGGTGCTTTATCGAAACCAATACCCATTCGCAGGTGATGATGAGGGTACGTTGGCGGCACTATTTGTTCTAGAAAGTGCTGGTCTTATCGTGTCGGGGATGAAAGCGTAGAGTTTCTTTAACTCGTTGCAGAGGGCTAGGTAGACGTTCTCAGGGATTTTATCAGATATACTGTCTATGATTTGCATTACATTTTGAAGTACATTCATTACTATATTACGTGGCTATTTTCTCACACCCGCAATTTGTAAGGCGATCTTGAGACAATGTGTTTGTGGGTTCCAATTGGTTTCTCCGATGTCAATCATCTTCGCCGGCAGCCCAATATACGTCTTATACTTCCCCGCCACACGAATTTCAAGTCTAGAACCAAGATTCGCGTATGTGCAGGTGTCGCGTCCGCCCTGCCGAGGGAACTCGGCTTCTGGTAGATCAACCTCAAAGTGGATTCTACCCCCATCAGTGCAACTCCAGTACGCGTAGTTTGAACGAAAAACAGCTTTTCTCTCGATACCAGCTTCGGTTGGTGTTTGCCCATTCTGGTATGCTGAATCAAGTGCGCGCTTGTCACCCTCATAGTAGGGGCAGCTACGCCTATCGTGACCCACGTGGTGACAGCGACCACATCGACGTGGACCCGAAGATCGCTGGAGAGCAACTGAGGTGGGTTGGCAAGTGTGAAGATTCTTGAGATGATTACAGAACTGGAGGTAGAGACCTTCGGGGATTTTATCCGAGGCGTCGTCCAGCTGTGTCATCATCGTGCGTAAAATGTCTTGTTGAGTAGTCATGTTTTTAGATGAAATTTACAAATATTTTTACAAACTTAGGTGCTATTTTCTATTTAGAAGCGACGCAATCCCTTAATTCCTTTATGTTTCAATTGCCATATATGTTCCACCACTACAGTCGAACCCAATCCGGTAAGTATAGGGTTATCATATACATATACACCATACCACATAACAATAAAACCCCACACAAATGCGAGAATATCTGTCACAGGCGACGCGAGATAACTACAATTTGCTTCTTTTGGAATAGTTTTCTCCATCAACACATAGAATGCTGAACCAACAATGACAGACAACGCGAGTGCGCTGGGGTGATTCATTACTATATTACACAGCTAAATTTTTTAACGGCGCCGCTCGACCCGCGCCACAAACCCGTTGTCCACCATTCGTCCACTATCACTCACCCAAAACTCATTTACTGCGGACTCCCAGTAATCACGGTGATAGACGCATGCGTCAGCTAGCCTCAACTCGATCTCCCTATCCACACAAAACCTCTCCAACCTAGACATCTCTGCCTTCGACTCAACCACCTTTAACTTAGCGTTGTTGAAGTACTCGGTCATGTTCCTTTGGCATTCTTCCTTGTAGTCATCGTGAATCTTCTTCTCAAAGGCGGGAAGCTTTTGGATTGTTTTGAGTGAAAGATCATCGTAGTAGACGAAATCTAGGACCTTCTCCTCCTCGGTTCCAATTTCCATCACGACTGCTCGAAGACCGTTTTCCATCAGGTTTTTCCAGGTCCAGCCGCTTGTCGGTCCATTCACGGCGGCGGTGCTTAGGTAACCAACGAGTTCCCCAGCCTCACCACCAGAAGCCCATCTGACGTTATTTTCACACCACAGCTTGATAGCCTGAGTCTTTCGAAACGCAGTCATACGCTTGATGGGAGTCCAAGTACGCCTCGCTTCTTTTTCCCACTTCATGAGAACCTTGTACTCCTGGTGCATCTTCTTCACATGATCCAGAAGCTGGTCTCTGAGAAGTGCAATATCAGAGAGACGTGTTCGATCGAGATTCGGGGCGAACGGGGCACGAACCGCTGGTCGTGGAGACCCGTAGTCGCTGTCTGATTCGTCATCACTCGCAGTGTCGCTGTAGTAGAATTCGTCTTCGTGAAACGGTTTATCACCGTTGAGCTTGTCGTAGACGCGCTTGAACTTGTCGGTCATCTTCAGATACATCCCATCAGAGATCTGACCGGAGATTTCGTCGAGGCATGTCATGAGGCTTTGGAGATCTTCCATTTTTTCAGTTGAAAAATTTCAAAAGCTCGATTGACTTAGGTTGTTTTTTTGAATATCAATGTAGAAGTGGAGAATGTTTAATCTGTTTTTTATCAAGAAAAAGTTTTACTTAGGTTTAGATTATGACTCTATCTTTCTTTTTAGACCAATGCAATTTATTATTGTTCATATATTCATAATATTTTCCATGTGTACCATCAAATGTTATATTATTGTTATATAACTCTCCATCTTCTTCATATATGGAATAGTTATAGTATTTTAATTTAGGTGCAATGGATTTTGTATACATATTTGGTCCAGTTATTTCTAATATGTCATTCGATTTGTTATAATTTATTTGATGACACATATCATCTATTACACCTTCCAATAATGGATGTCGTTTTGAAAACATGAAAACACTTTGTAACAATTGTTTTTTATTACCTTTTGGTTTGTGATCAATATCGTAATATTCGTCTAATTCCATGTAATCATGCCATAACCACACACCTATATGAATTTTATTACCCATAAGCCATTGATTTAAAGGGGTATTTATCTTTATTTTTACGTCTAAGTATATACCACCTTCATTATAAACTATTATATACCTAAAGAAATCACTAATACACGTATAACATTCTGGGTTTATTTTTTCAAAGCATTTAATTATTTTTTTATTTGTATTTTGATACACATACCTTTTTATATCATCATAATCATAAAACATAAAGGTGTATTCTGGATTTTCTTTTTTATTTTGTTCAATAACATTTTTAACAAAAATTGGTAATTTATCTTTTCCCTGTATGTAAATTTGATGTACAATTTTAGGAACGTTTTCACGCCTTTGTTTAATATAATAAATAACAAAGGTTAGTGTTATTATTAACAATAACAACACTAACATACTATATAAGTACAACTTTTTTTAAAAAGAAGTACAAGACTTATCAGCAAAACCTACGAAGAATGCTGTGCATATCATGATGATAAATACTAGGGTTTGTCGGCGTTTCGGTAAAAAATACATTCCACCGAGTAGAGATAATACGACATAAAAATAAAAAAATTGTGCATATTCCACAAAAGCTCTCAAATATCTTGTTGTGGATATAGCCCCGGGGTATGATATGAAGATACTATCAACTTCATTTTCATTTTGTAGAGGACTAAAGTTTTTGAAAATTTTTTCATCTTTGTCTACCTTTATAAAATCGTATTTATTACAAAGTTTATTAAAATTGCGTTGATCGTCTTCACATTTTAAAAGCAATTCATCTTTTAAAACTTGTTTGAGTTCTTTAACATATCCCATATACAAACCAGCGTTCGCAATTGAATTATCACACGTTCCAAACATAAATGATTGTAAAAGCCAAGGTGGGTTATTTGAAAATAACACTTTACACTTGTAGCTTTCAAAAAATTTCTTTACATTTTCCGTGTTTTTATTAATTTTGGTATCAAAACCATCCAGATACACAACTATATCGTCGTCATTTTTAGTTTCAAGATGTTTAATAACACCTTTGGATTTATCAGAAAATCCATTCCATTTTGTACCCCAACCTAAAACTTTTATGGGAATTCCAAATTCATTATTGATGAGTTCTTCATACATCCCCTGGCTTTTATTTGCATACGTAACTATTTCTACGCTCATATACAATTCGTATACATAATAATTGATGGTTATGAAGACGTAAATTTTTCTTTTATACCTCCGACAACTTTTACTATGGTGACGAGTGATGAGAACCACCATATATATTTCACATCCATCGTAGTAAATCTTATCGTAGGAATTCTCAGTCTGGGTTTTTTCAATTTTTCATGTAGTCGTTTAAGCGCGTCGCACATTTTTATGTATTTACCTTCCGGTAAATAGTCTCTATATTCATCTAAACCCTTCATGACTATAGCTAGATCTGGGTCTACACCCATTTAACTTTAGAGAGTAAAATAAAATACCAAACTTCACTCAAAATTATAACTTGTTGTGACATGACCAACATTTTAGCACGGTCGCTCTTAGGTACTATATCACCGAACCCCACACTCGACATCGTTGTCGTAGCGAAATAGTATGGGTCTAACGGGCTCTTAAAATCAAAATCCTCGGGTCCCATCCTACTATAGATGAATCCATATACGAGAGTTGTGAGAAAAATTAGAAAGAAATTATTAACTACACGTTTCATTAGTATACGTAAAGAAATAATTAATTTACAATATTTACTCCTTCCCTGACAGCCTTTTTTACGAGACTATTATACCAAAAAAGTATTTCGTCTTTCGTTTTAGATACACTTCTGGGGTGTATACGTTTAACTAGACCAAGTTCTCTATTTTTTAAAGAATTTATTGATACTTTAGGTTTGTTTGTAAAACAAGAATAACACACCGATTCTACTTTTAGACCTATGAATGAATAATATTGTTCGTTATTATCTACAAATATAGGATTTGTATGTAAGTAAGTTCGTATAAAGTTTTTAGTCTGACGATTTCTCGACACGACTCGGGGTTTCAGAGGAGCTTTACATCGACTACATTCTCGAGTCCATTTGATGTGCATAATATTAAAATGTATGTATACTTTAAATGTCTTCAGCCAAAGGTATTATAGGTCTCATGGTAGGAGTAGGCTTGGGCTTACTCATCATGTGGCTCATAAAGTTGCGAACACCAGGTGGGTCTCCAAAAACAATGATTAATGGTATACCTTTTAAACCAGGTGTTAGTCCCATATTGGATGCTATAGGACGTGTTCAAAGTGAAACAAATGAAGCATTACGAGGACCTTTATGTAATGCTATACATACGGCCGAACTTGGCATTTTGGAACAACTTGAAAATATTCAGGAGCCTATGACGTGTGTTGATCTTAAACTTTTATTACAACAAGAAAGAGATGATTATATAACGCTTGAATTTGATGATGAAGAAGATACCATAGCTAAAAAAATAGCCATGGATTTGTACACGGAAATAGATTTACTTATTAATAAAATAGATAAACGTTTTTGTAAAAAAGAATCTGATACGATAACCGGCAAGGATATACTGACGTTAATAAAGGAAGTTAGGGACGCATTTTGTTATGATAAAGATGAATACGATAAAGTTACTATAAAACAACTCGTAGAAGAAGTTGGATATTCAACGGTTCAACTTAAAAGACATATGTACGACCCCATGATACCTTACACCGATGTTATACGCGATTCTATTTCGTGGATTGAAAGTACGCTAGGAAAAGATGATACCCCTCCCGCTCCATGGGAGAACCTCGTGCTGGACGGTGAATCGGTCCAGCTCGCTCAGAGTTGTATAGAACTTGCGGGCGGCGATCCTGATGAGGAGGAACTAATATTTATGCACGATGATTCAGATCCACGTTTGGCAGACTTTGTCATTGGTGGACAGACACCCGAAGATGCATTTACGAATGGTGCATTGCATGCATGTCGTCAGATAGAAAAAAGGATAGTGGATCCACCAGATGAATCTGGATTATCGCCAGGGTCGCGCGGGGCGCGACCACCCACAGCGACTGAAAGATTTAATAGGTATGGCGACGCGTGTGAAGTGCCCGAAGATCTTAATTTTGAAGAGTATCACACATCCCTCGCCCCGGTGGAGACACCCAACATAGACGAATACGTTAGGGGTAAAAAAACGGTGTGTCTTTTTTATGATAAAGAAGTTCTTCAAGCAGCCGCGACAGCTGAGGAAGAAGCTGAAAATGATACCTAAGTCAATCGATAAAATTTATAAAACAACAAAGAAAATGGAACAACGCGCAATGAACATCTGTAGAGTGATCGAGCCAACCGAAAAATCTGAGCGGTTGGCTCGAGCGCTTGTAAATTTAAAGCGAAATTATAATAATCATGATCAAAACAGGCAGGCCAGGTCTATCGTTTTTTTGGAAGAGGCTCCTAAGCAAGAGGTTGTCCAAAAGCACACGAATCACGTATGTAAGGCTACAACTCTGAAGGGTAAGCCGTGTAGCTTTAAGGCGGTGTGTGGTGGGTATTGTAAAAAACACGGAATATCCATGGGTGGTGTAAGTCTTGGTAAAAAAATAGTCGTTTAATATAAATGTTTGATCAGGACACACTTAAACCAGTCATCATATCTATGATCGTTTATATAGTCATCGCGAAGGTATTACCGGATCTTATGAAGAAACCCACGGGTATAAGCTTCATAGATGATATCAATTCCATGTTAATCTCCCAAAAGGGATCTATAGGTTCAGGTGCTCTCCTCACCGGTCTCGTCGTTCTCATCACCAATTACATTTACGAAGAATTCTCTTAAAACGTTTTCACGATTTACAACTTGTTTAGTAAAATTGTGATCCATAGTATATACCTTGTTCTCGTACGCGTGTTTCATGAACTCCAAGAGTTGATCGAAATTGGGTTTCCCCCAAATCATTCCTTTTTGAAATAGGAAATCGTCATTCTCCAATTCTTGAAGTTCACAATTAATCATGTAAGGTGATTTGATATATTCAGAAGGTCCTCCAAAATCTGTTAAGATGACAGGCTTATCCCGAATCGCCGCTTCTATGGCTCCCATACCAACACCTTCAGATTTGGAAAAGTTAACATAACAATCACACCTTCTATGTAAATCGTCCATTTCATGACTATCTAGCATATTGTTTATGACTTCAACCCGGGGAAGTCGAATATCTACATCTTGATTGCACGTAGCTTTGACAACTAAACGAGTGTTAGGTTCATTTAGACGAACAAATGCTTGTAAAATTTGTTTGAAATTTTTGCGATCGTCCATGATGTTGCCTATATGATAAAATACATAAGGTTTCTCTCGTGGTTTAGGTATATGTGCGTGAATGACATAAAAGTCATTTTTTGGAAATTGCCGAGACAGGACGGATTTACAGAATTCACTGGGTACAGCAACACGATCAAATTCTTCCATGATCATCCCGTAATCTTCATGTACCGTGGTAGTTTCACAAACGGTCATACAAGCTAAATGCTTTACACGCGTTTTTGCATACTTGGCGTATTCTATATGTTCTCGTAAAGGTAGTAAAAATATCAGGCCGTATTCATCTTCGGGTATTTTACTCCCTATTGTGAAATACGAAGCATCTGGGAAAATTTTGGTATATTTATTCGCATGTTGACCTATCCCACTTTTTAGGGATGAACCAATGAATAACATTTAGTATAAAGATAATCTTACTTTTATATATATAGCAATGGATTCTTTACGCGATGAGATCGAACAGGAAATGAAAATTCTCAACCTCGATAAAAGGCGTCTTTGTAACCTTCTCTTAAAGGTTCTCGATGCGTCTGAATTAGGTGGTTCTTCCGCGATGGAGGGTGCCCGTGGCGCCCCAGGTCCTCCCGGCCCCCCGGGACCCCGTGGTCCTTCCGGGCCTCAGGGCCCACCCGGTGCGAGTGTTGCCCCCGCAGCCAAGTCGGATGACAAACCCGCAGCCAAACCTGCGGCTAAGAAGGCTGCCAATACTCCAGCTAAGAAGAAGGCGTTAACCGGAGTTTAAATAAAAATAATATATCGGGTTTTAAACCCTAATATGGACATGAATGTCCCGACACTCAGTCAGGAAACATTTCTATATTAGAGTTGATTTATTTATCACCATAAATTTGTAAAATATCTTTTACTATAGGAGATCTTTCTATATCTTCATGACTAAAAGTTATACACTCTATGCGTTTATAATTTGTCTTTTGTATTTTTTCATAAATATCTTTTAATCCGTTATCATCATATTTTCTATCGTGTTGATTTAAATCACCTGTTATTATCATTTTACTATCATTACCTATACGAGTGAGAAGCATTTTCATTTGATTGGGGGTACTATTTTGCATTTCATCCGCTATGATAAAAGCGTTCTTAAAGGTTCTTCCTCTCATATAAGCTAATGGGCATATTTCTATTATTTTTTCTTTAATCATATTTCCTATTTGGTATTGACTATAAAATTCGGAAAATATATCCATGATGGGTCGCGTCCAAGGATCCATTTTTTCTTCCAGTGTTCCGGGTAGGTATCCTATATCTTCTTCGACAGACACGGCTGGGCGTGTTAAAATTATTTTATTGAAATCGCCGTCATTTAAACCTTCTATAGCGGCGTAACACGCAAGCATAGTTTTACCAGTTCCAGCAGGACCTATGGCGAATATCATGGGTTTACATCCGTGTAAAACTCGTTGATAATCTTTTTGGTTATCATTTTTTGGTATAGCTGACGGAATTGGTATTTCTATGTCGAATTGTATATCTTGATATTCTGTTTCAAATGAACACGGTGATAATTTTTCTCTTTTTTGCTTCTTACCTCCCATACTTTTTACTCAGAAGTTTTTGGTAAATTATCCACCAAGAGTCTCGCACTGGGATCTGTTATCTTTGTCCATTTCGGTCTCCATATTTCACTTATGAGATGGTTATGATGGTCTCCGTAATGATCCCAAAAAATGATTCTATAAAGAGCTTCTTCTTTCGTTAGAGGTGTGTTATAACCTTTCGATAAAACCCGTGTTTTGCTAAACATTTCATCAGTGATGACCTGTTGTGAATGTGTTTTAACATGATTAACCCACCTACTTCCAACCGCATCACTCATACCATCCTTACGTCTCCATAAAATTTTATCCGGGAGATATCCTGTAAAAGCCTTTCTCAAAATATGTTTTTCTAATTTATGTATTTTTAGTTTTTGATTCATGGACATACAAACTTCTATAAATTCTTTATCCAAAAATGGGACGATGAGATCAAGACCGTGGGCACCGGCGCAACGATCCGCTCGAAGTCCATCGAATTGGTGAATTAGCTTTAGGCGTCTCATGTTTTCGTGAGCAAACTCTTCAACATCTGGGGCGTTGTGAAAGTATAAATACCCTCCTAATATTTCATCCGCACCTTCACCGGAAAATATATACCTACAATTTGTATTCTCTTTTATATATTTACATAACATCCACATAGGTATACTCGCCCTAACGGTAGTCGTATCGTATGATTCTAGAGAACGAATAACATCCGACATATACTTAATACCATCATCAACCGTGAAAATGACTTCTGTATGGTCAGATCCTATATGTTTTGCAACAATTCTCGCAGATTCAAGATCTGGACTATCGTGTAGACCAATTGAAAATGTTTTAATTTTTCCAAGTTTTTTAGACGCAATCGATGCTATGAGACTACTATCCAAACCACCGGAAAGTAAAAATCCTACATCACGATCAGAGTGTTCCAATCTTTTATGTAAAGCTGATTCTAGAGTTTCTTTTACGATTTGACTAGAATCTGTGGTGAGATATTTATACACGTGCCAATATGTATTGTAATAGCAAATAAAACTATCCACGTACGAATCGTAGATATATCCAGGTGGAAATACATGTATTGTTGATTGTAAAAACTTCAGAGCTTTGACCTCACTCGCGAAAGCTATAGATCCTTTATCATATCGAGTGTAAAACAGAGGTCTTACACCTACGGGATCTCTAGCGGCCATGACACGCTTTCCATTCGTATAGACGAATGCAAAATCCCCTTGCATCATATCGACGGTTCTAATTATTCCAACTGATTCGATCATAGGTAACAGAACTTCACAATCACTCTCACTCTTTTCATCACCTGTTGTAAAATCGTTATAATTGTATATTTCTCCATTACATACTAGCATGGATTTGTTATGTCTAAAAGGTTGCATACCATTTTTAGATAAATCCTTTATAGAAAGCCTATAAAAATCCATACGACATTTACCCATAACATC
>Ga0213868_10005663_pt1 | contig 11169 bp, 10 predicted proteins | sample PICome_9_FD_160087 | JGI IMG/M metagenome (GOLD analysis project Ga0213868, IMG submission 160087) | Coastal seawater microbial communities near Pivers Island, North Carolina, United States - PICO127 | ecosystem: Environmental > Aquatic > Marine > Coastal | place: USA: North Carolina...
AATTGATTTTTCAAATTCTTTTTTATTTTTTTGATTTTTTTATTCAAATTTGTAGTTATATTTTTTATAGTTATATTATATTTAAAAATTGAGACATTATAATTATTAAATACAAAATACTATTATCAAACAAGTATAAAATGAATTTAAAAGAATTGATAACAGAAGAAACAAATCTTATAGAATTATACTTTACTCCAGATACAATAGAGAAAGACAGTACTATTATAGATTTAGAATGGACTACTTTACCAAATATCCCTCTTAATTTATTTAAAAATAGATTCGACCAATTACTTGTAGAATATTCACATAAAAACTTAACATACCAATATGATATATCAAATGACTTTCAAAAAGTATTTCAACGTAATTGTATAAATGATAAGATATATAATAAAGAATATATACAAGTAATTCAAGAAGAAAACTTACCAACACATAGATTTCCGTGTTCTATAGAATTAAACTCAAAAATAAAATATAACAAGATTCAATATAAATATAATAATCGTATATTTCTAACTATAGAAGTAAGTGAAGATGATAAATATATTATATATCTAAAATACAATCATGTAAAGAATATTGATATAGAAAAAATGAATGAAGAGTTTAATGAAATTTATAAAAAAATATCAAAATCTATTTGTAATATAAAAATATAACTACAAATTTAACATAAAATTCTTATTTTTTTTAAAACTTTTTTGAAAATTGATTTTTAAAATTCTTTTTTATTTTTTTGATTTTTTTGTCAAAATTTGTAGTTATATTATTTTATAATTTTAATAGGGGTCCAATTATTGAAAACTGAATTATATTCACACAAGAAACAAATAGCAGTCGCTACATTCAGGTCTTTAAAGATAGCACGTAACATCTTACTTGTTCTTAAACCTGGAATACAAGCAATACCAATTTTATCTAATGCAGTATCCTTCTCATATAAATCATAGATATCTGGTTGTTCTGTTTTCTTTAACCATAATAGTTTTTCTTTATCTTGTAAAACTATTTCTTCTGTATTAATTTCTTCTTTTTGTGTTAATACTGGAATAGATATTGAAATAGAAGTTTCAACTTCTTTATTTTGTTCTCTATTATTCTTTTCTATAAACTCTGGGTTATCTTTTACCTTTCTAAATACAGATTTGATTAATTCGTCATTAAAGTTAATTAACTTAGGCTTATATTTCATACTCTGAGACATAAAGTATAAACCTCTATTTGTATATGGTAGTTTCTCTGTAAATTGTAATAAATCTATAATCGATTGTTTATTACAAGGAACATATTTCTTTACTTGATACTGGCATACATCCATTATATCATCAGATTTATAGTGTTTTTCAAGCATCTCATAAACATATTTAAGTCTTTCTTGTAAATATACATCTTTTAAATATTTTCCTTTATACAATAAAATATCATTTATTAAAAATATCCACTGTTTCTTATTATCTTTTACCATCTCTCCTTCAATTAAAGTATTTTCAAATATTTCATCGTCAAATTGTCCTTTCGATAAAATAATCCTTGGTTTTTCATATCCAGGCTGAACCTTCTTGTCTATATACATTATCTGATTTACATCTTCATATTTCGTGAAATATAAGAAATATGGATTTCCATTTGAACGAGCACATACTAAATGTGGTATTTTATTAATATATTCAAATTGTTTATCATCTAATGCGAACCAATGTTTTTGTAAAATACGTATTCCATACTTTTTTTCCAAACCATTTAAAATAATATCTTTTGTATCAGATGATTTAACATTAAATGAAATGCGATCACAAAAAGAAATAATGCCAGTGTGCATTTTAAATACAAGTGTTTCTTTTTATTGTTTTTATATTAATTATTTATTACTTATCAATTTTTTATATCATTTATCTAAGATGTGTTTTAGATTGGGAAGCATAATTCATAGGAATATTTGCTATAGGAACATCAGTTGATAAACATCTTGTTCTTGATACAGCAGATAATATTACTTTACCATCAGTTTTTTGTTTAGTAGGAGTAGGAATTAAACCATCTACATCTTTCTTCTTATAATATTCTTCAATTGATTTAGTTTTTACTATAGCTTCATCTGATTCTACTCCTTTTACTTTACCATTAGAAGGAGTTTCTCCTGTAGCATCTACATCATTTGAATCAATACTTGCTAAGTCTTTCTTAACAAAAGCTTTACGAGAATTAAATATTATAAGATATCCTACGTATAAGAATACAACTAATAAAATTATATATAGAAACCAGTTCATTTATTGATAATTATACCTTTAATAATTGAATAGAAAAATAAATAAATAAATAAATAAATAAATAAATAAAAATATAACTACAAATTTAACATAAATTTTTGATTTTTTTAAAAACTTTTTTGAAAATTGATTTTTAAATTTCTTTTTTATTTTTTTTATTTTTTTGTCAAAATTTGTAGTTATATTTTTTAGTAAGTTATATTATATTCTAAAAAAGTGCTTCTTGGAAAGAATGAATTTTTTTCCTTACTGTCCTATTTGATATTTTTGTTATTAAAAATTAAAAATTATTATTATTCTGGATTGTTAAAATAAAAAATTAAATCGGGAAAAACTTTTGCATTTTTTTTACATTTTTTTAATTTGCTTGATTGATCTTAGAAAAGTTTTTCAAAAATTTAGTTTTTTTGTCAAAATTTGTAGTTATATTTTTTAGTAAATTATTAAATTATTAAATTATTAAATTATCATTTTCTAATATTTTCATAATTATCAATAAACCAAAATACTGTATCTTGTAACCCTGATTTAATGTCTGTAAAATCCATTTTTTCAAATATTTTACTTGGAGATACTGTCTTCTTACCTTGACCGTTTGATAAAGATGTATCAAATTGTAGTTCTGTATCATAATTCATATTTTCTGCTATTAGTTTTGCTACTTCACCTATAGATATTTCTGTATTTTTTGGTGGAGAACATATATAATTTCCTGAAGTAATATTATCATCTATTATACATTTATATATCATCCTTCCAAAATCATTTGAATATAAAAACTGTCTTTTTGAAGAACCATTACCAGCAACAATAAATTTATTACCTGATGATTTTGCTAAATAACATTTATGAATTAAAGCAGGAATTACGTGTGAATCTTCTAAATTAAAATTATCATAAAACCCATACAAGTTTGTTGGAACTAAATTAATATATTTAATATCATTCTTTTCTAACAATATACGTGAATGTATATCTACCATACGTTTTGCGTAAGCATATCCTTCATTTGATGGATGAGGTGGTCCATCGTGTAAGTTGTCTTCTGTTATTTGTATATTATCTGGGAAAATACAAGTTGATAGAATATTTATAATCTTTTTAACCTTAAATATTCTTGAGTATTTCAATATATATGTATTCATCAATATATTATCTTCAAACATCTCAGCCCTTTTATACATATTTTTGTATAATCCTCCTACATTTGCTGCTAAATGAACTACTATATCAGGTTTATATAATTCAAAGATTTTCTTAACATTTTCTTCTTTTGTCAAATCTCCATCTTTACTTGTTAAATAAATATAATTGTATAATAATTCATCATGATACACCAAATCATATTTTAATAAATCACCATATATGTTATTATTATACTCTATAACATTCTTTAATGCTCTACCAACAAGACCACCACTTCCGGTAATTAAAATATTCTTTTTAGACATTTTGTTTATTTAAAAATATAAGTATATTTAATTTTAAATAACTTTAATTCATTCCATTATTGATAATTATGAAAATCGCTTTCATTACAGGTATAAACGGACAAGATGGTTCTTATCTATCTGAGTTTTTATTAGAAAAAAACTATTACGTATATGGTATTATACGTCGTAAATCAAGTATCAATACAGAACGTATAGATCATTTATACAATGATCCTAAATTTAAATTATTTTACGGAGATATGACAGATTTAGTAAGTATTACTAATGTATTTACTAAAATATTTAAGGAACATAATTGTGATGAAATAGATGTGTTTGAAATTTATAATTTAGCAGCACAATCACACGTTATGGTATCCTTTTCAAATCCTGATTTTACAACACAAGTAAATGCTATTGGAACTATGTATTTATTAGAAACAATCAATAGTGATATTATACCATTACCAAAAGACAAAATAAAGTTTTATCAAGCTTGTACGAGTGAAATGTATGGAGAAAATAATGATAATAAGCCAATGAATGAATTAACACCTTTTAATCCTGTATCTCCTTATGCTATTTCTAAATTAGCAAGTTATTACTTTGTTAGAATGTATAGGTTGGGTCATAATTTACATGCAAGTAATGGTATATTAATGAACCATGAATCTCCAAGAAGGGGTGAAACATTTGTTACACGTAAAATTGTAATTGGTGTAAAAAAAATAATGAAAGGTGTAGAAGATTTTATTGAATTAGGAAATTTGGATGCTTATCGTGATTGGGGACACGCAAAGGATTATATAGAAGCTATGTGGTTAATGTTACAACAAGATAAACCAGGTGATTTTGTAATTGGAACAGGAACATCTCATAGTGTTCGTGATTTTGTAGAAGAAGTATTTAAATATTACAACAAAGAAATTGTTTGGGAAGGAGAAGGAGTAAATGAAATTGGAAAAGAAAAAGATACTGGAATTATTCGTATTAAAATTAATGAAAAATACTTTAGACCTGTAGAAGTTCCTTATTTACAAGCAGATCCTTCAAAAGCTAAAACACAATTAGGATGGAAACCTAAAACTACTTTTGATATGTTAGTAAAAGATATGATTGAAAATGAAGATAAGGCTTAGTTAATTAATTATATTTTTCTGAGAATGCTTTTTTAAAGACAGTTAATGCTCTTGACGAAGCTTCTTTATAATCTACAATTGGTTCTGGATAAGATACATCATATTTGTCTCTTATATTTGAATCAAACCATTTGTGTATATCTTTTGGTTCAACATTCTTTAGTTCAGGAACCCATTTTTTTATATATTCTGCTTCTTTATCAAACTTTTTGGATTGAGTATAAGGATTAAATGGTGCTCTAAAGTAAGGAACACCGTCTGGACCAGTTGATGATACAAAACCCCATCCTGCTGTATTACTAAATATATCAGCATCTACAAGTTTTTGATAATAATATTTTAGTCCCCATCTCCAGTCAATTAAGAAATACTTAGTTAAAACACTACCACAAAGCATACGTAATCTGTTATGTTGATGTGCTGTTGTATTTAATTCTCTCATTCCAGCATCAACTAATGGAAATCCAGTATTACCCTCTTTCCAAGCATTAAATAATTTTTTGTCGTAACTCCAAGGTATTTTCTTATCAAATGCATCATATAACGCTACACCTCTTTGTAGTTCAGGTTGAAGAGCATATATTTTCATATAAAAATCACGGAATATTAACTCACGTATAATATCGTGTTCTTTACCAAATAGTTTTTCAATAGTCCAATACATTTCACGTATAGATACAGTACCATACTTAAGATGTGGAGACCCTTTTGTAGTTTTTTCTAAAGCAGGAAAGTCTCTTTCTTCTTTATATTTTTCTAAATATTTTATTTTTTTTAACATTTTCAATCCTAAAGTTCTTCCTCCGTGAATTGCTAATTCTTTCGTTTTGATATATAATCTTGAAATATCTTTTTCAGAATATTCATCTGAGAATGATATATTTACAAAGTTATTATTTTTAAACTTATAATTATCAACAGGTCTTATAGTATGTTTTGACAAAACTCTTTTATAAAATTGTGCTAATATACGATAAGGTCTTTCATCATCTACTAATCCTTCTTTTAAAGGTAATAATCCATAATCTTCATCCTGTATAAAATCTATTTTATATTTATCACAAACTTTTTTAATTTTATTGTCTCTTTCTGTAGCATATTTTGAATAATCTTCATTAGAATATACTGCTTTAATAGGTGCTTCTTCTAATACTCTTTCTAAAACAGTAGTATTATCATCTTTAAAGAAATGAATACGAGAACCATATTGTTTTAAACTCTCATTTAAATCAAGTAATGATTCACACATGAACTGAACTGCAGGATGAGAGAAATATTTATTCACTTCAGGGTCAATTTGTTCAGGAGGAAATATGAATACTGGTAAGACTTTATATCCATCTTTAATTGCCTTAATAAGAGATGTATTATCGTTTAATCTTAAATCTCTATGAAATATAAATAAAGCAATTTGTTGCTGAGACATTTCTTAAATATTGTATATATTTAGATTTTAATATAATTAAGTATAATAATTTAAATCATTTTTTTTTATTTTCAGATAAAAGTTCAACATATTTTTAAAAAATGTTTTTGAAAAAAATAAAAATTTAACAAAATATTGTTTATCTGTCTAGTTGGAGTAAGCGAGACCACCCATACCAGACATGACACGGAGGACGTTGTAGTTGGTAGCGTAGACACGGAGAACAGTAGAAGAAGCATTAGGAGTGTGGTTAAGAACTGCAGAGTCTATACGGGACATGTTAAGAGTACCAGAGGGTTGGTGTTCTTCGGGTTTGAGGGCGAAGGAGTAGACAGAGATTTCTGTGGAGGGGATGTTGGTGTGGTGTTGGTAAGGTTGGACGTGGGTGAAGTATGTACCAGCACGTTCAGCAAATCGGTCGTGACCGTTAAGTTGGAGTTTGGCAACACCAGGGGCAAGGTAAGTGAAGGTGTTAGAAGCAGCAGCACCTACCCATACGAGTTCCTTGACGGGGTGGTTGAAGTTAAGTTTAACCTTGTTGTTAGAACCACCAGTAACAGTTTCCTCACCAGTGAATTGGAGTTGTTCAATGAGGTATTCGTGGCTGAGTTGAGCGAAACGGCGACGTTCGTCAGTGTCAAGGAAGATGTAGTCAACCCAGAGAGAGGTGGTGCCCATGGTGAAGGTACCAGCACCGAGAGAAGCTTCAGTATTGAATTCAAGATTTACCTTGACTTCGTGGTATTGGAGGGCAATAAGGGGAAGAGCAAGCCCGGGGTTACGGCAGAACCAGAATTCAAGAGGAACGTAGAGAGTTCTTGTTGTGTTCTGGGCAAATGAAGCACCAACCATAACGTCGTAACCAGAGGTCTTGCCAGAGGGAAGGGAAAGTTCATTCCAGATGTACATCCAGTCACCGTATTGTTTGTCTATGCGTTGACCACCAATTTCAAGTTCTACATTCTTAATTAGTGTAAGACCAACATTGGCACCTGTACCAACGTCAGTTTCTGTAAGAGTGGTTTGGAGGTACATGCGGTGGATAAGGTCACCATTACGGCTGATTTGGCAGGTTACACGACGACCGAAGTCAGCGGTTCCGTTGAAGGTTTGTTCAATGGATTCCATGGAGAAGTTGGTGTGTCTGCGGTAGACAACCTTGAAGAAGGTAATTTGAGGATTACCTGTGAGATAGACATCTTGAGCACCGTAAGCAACGAGTTGAAGTAAGCCACCACCCATATTAATTGATATTATATAGGGAGAAAAAAATTTTAAAGAATATACGCATTATTTAAAAATTAAATACTAAATAAAAAATTAAATATTTTTAGACATTCTAGTTACTGTATGCCAATCCTCCCATACCACTCATGACACGTAGCACGTTGTAGTTGGTAGCATATACTTGGATTCTGTCAGCAGAAGCGTTGTAAGTTAAGTTAAGAACAGCTGTGTCTATACGGGACATGTTGAGGGTACCAGAAGGTTGGTGTTCTTCAGGTTTGAGAGCGAATGAATATACGTTAATACCCTTGTTAACAGGGACGTTAGTGTGGTGTTGGTAAGGTTGAACAAGAGCGAAGTAATCACCTGCACGTTCAGCAAATCGGTCGTGACCGTTAAGTTGAAGTTTAGCAGTTGTTACAGGGTTAGCAGTAGAAATGGTGAAGTCCATCCAGTGGTTTGAGGTTCCTGAACCAACGAGAGAAGCGTCTTGCATGACCCAAACAAGTTCCTTAACAGGGTGGTTGAAGTTAAGCTTAACCTTAGAAGAAGAAGTTTCTTCACCTGTGAATTGAAGTTGTTCGATGAGGTATTCGTGACTGAGTTGAGCGAAACGACGACGTTCATCAGTGTCAAGGAAGATGTAGTCAACCCAAAGAGAAGTGGTCGCGAGAGATACACTAGTAGGAGCGTATGCGGAACCATAAGCTAATTCAGCAAGAGCACGGAATTCAAGATTTACCTTAACTTCGTGGTATTGGAGGGCAATAAGGGGAAGAGCAAGCCCGGGGTTACGACAGAACCAGAATTCAAGAGGAATATAGAGAGTGGTAGCTGTAGAGTTCCACCCGAGAGATTCACCAATCATAGTGTTGAATCCAGTAGTTTTACCAGAGTCTAATGAAAGTTCATTCCAGATATACATCCATTGACCGTATTGTTTGTCGATACGTTGTCCACCAATTTCAAGTTCAATGTTTTTAATAAGAGCATAACCTAAGTCATCACAGAACCGTTTTCCGGCACCAGCAGCAGGGATACCAGCTTGGAGGTACATACGGTGGATAAGATCACCATTACGACTGATTTGACAGGTTACACGACGACCGAAGTCAGCAGTTCCGTTGAAGGTTTGTTCAATGGATTCCATAGAGAAGTTGGTGTGTCTGCGGTAGACAACCTTGAAGAAGGTAATTTGAGGATTACCAGTAAGATAAACATCTTGAGCACCGTAAGCAACGAGTTGAAGTAAGCCACCACCCATATTATTAATATTATATAGGGAGAAAAAAAATTTACTTACTATAGACGCCCTAAGTTTTATATAGACTGTATATATTCCCAATTAACTTCTTCGCATATTTTTCTCCATATCTGGTCTTGAACGTGAAGTTTCTCTCTACTTTTCAATAAACTAAAATGTTTCAAATACTCATCTTTCTCTAATAATTGGCAAAACTTGAATAAAACATAACTGTAGGATAAAAAGTTTTTTCTCTTTTCCGGACAATGTTTTAAAAAGGGACCTTGAATTTCTTTAAACATATTCCTTAATCTTTCTTCTAATTCTGGTGAAAAGTTTGGTGGAGATATTCCATTTAATCGATAAATTATATAATAGATATGTTCGTAATATTTATTATATTTTAGTTTCTTTAAAATTTCACGCATCTTATTATAAGATAATTTTCCAGTATCTCTTATTTTTTCTTTTTTAATTTCTTGGACTATCCTTTCAAATATTTCATCTGGAATATCTGTGCTTTCTTTACCTTGAATTTGACTAACCCATTCATTAAAATGATTAATTCTTTTATAACTTTGATGTGATGATTCTTTATTTGCTTGTCTATAAACTGGTCTATTTTGTTCTACCAAAAGTAATTCCTGGTATCCACATGTATTACATATCATAAGACCTTCTTGCAATAATAGTAATAATTGAGTATCGCATAATTGACAAGTATCTAAGGAATTATTATTATTAGATTTGATATGGTTTGGTTCAATAGCAAATAAATATTCATCTACTAAAGATGTTTTATCTTTTATATTATCTTTCTTATTTTCAAAGTCTTCTTCATCTACATCTGAACAATCTTCTATATTTGAAATATCCTCTTTAATATTTGTTAAATTAAAAGCTTCTAATATATTTTTTTGATTGGGTGGAAGAGATTTATTCTTATTTCCTTTCATATATTTTATATCAGCATCAATATCTATAGCATTTATATTTGTAACCATAGATTCTTGATTTTCAATTAAATCATAGTAATCGAATAATATATTTCCTGTGTTTTCATAATATTCTATTTCTTTATTCTCATCTAATAACTTATTTAATTCTATATTTATTAGACGTAATTTATTATTAAAATAAATATTACTGGTCCAAGCTTCTTGATATTCTGGTGTATTATCTTGTTTATTATTGTGAATATTCCTTATCTTTTCTTTCCAAATAGATATTTTATGTAATATATCTTGTTTTTTTTCTTTTAATTTTACTTTTTCGATAACACCTTTTTCTATTTCTTTTATCATTTCTTGATGTCTAGCATCAAGAGTAGTATTTTTTTTAGAATTATCAACTACATGATTTCTCTTTTTAGATGTTTTCTCTTTAAACATCTATCATTATATTTTTTTAAAATACAACGTTTAAATAGTTATAAATTACAAAAATCAAAATTTTGTAATGATAAAATTAATTCAAAATGTATTAAAATTTTTTATTAGGCAGGGAAACCAACAAGGTTAAACCCAAGACCAAGACCAGCACCTTGACGGACAGATGTGCTGATAGAGGGAGCAACAAGGTCAAGAATGGCGAACATTGCAGCAGCAGTCATACCAAGAAGGACAATCTTGTCGGTAGACATGGGTTTATCAGGAAGTAGAGAAGCAACGATACCAACTACAAGACCTTCAATAAGGTATTTTACGACACGAGTGAAAACTTCTTGCATGTTAAAAGAGTATTCCATATTATAAGATTAATATATAATAAGATTTTTTTATTTAAAAAGATAATATTAAAAATATTTATTGAAGTATATTTTAAAATGTCAGGACCATTAGTTTCAACAAAAGAAGTAGATTATCTGGATGAAGATAAACCAATTCGTGGTCAAAATTATGTATGTCTATCTTTTATCTCCCCTGAAGATTTAATTCGTAATAAAGAAGTGTTCTATCTTGAAAAATATCTTGAAAAGTTTTCAAGTGATCTTAATGGATTGTACAATGGTTTGAGCGATAAATATCCTGAAGCAAAAGATTCATTAAAACAAATTCGTGAAAATTACGGACATTTATTCTCTGGTAATGATCTTCAAGAAGATTTTAAGTTCTTTAAGTCAAACAACTCTGGTGAAGTAGAAAAGGAGTATCTTGAAAAGAATGATTTCCAAACTTCTATTCGTGGTATCAAAGTTCGTGGAACATACGAAACACAAAAAGAGGCTCAAACACGTGCTGAATTATTACGTCGTATGGGTGATAAGTTTAATATATTCGTAGCTCAAGTTGGTGTCTGGTGTCCGTGGTCTCCAAATCCTGAAGAAATTCAAGAGCAAGAATATGCTGAAACACAGCTTAATACACTAATGAAGGGGTATCGTGAGAATATGGAAATGAGAGATCAATTCTACGAACAACGC
>Ga0213868_10005665_pt1 | contig 11167 bp, 7 predicted proteins | sample PICome_9_FD_160087 | JGI IMG/M metagenome (GOLD analysis project Ga0213868, IMG submission 160087) | Coastal seawater microbial communities near Pivers Island, North Carolina, United States - PICO127 | ecosystem: Environmental > Aquatic > Marine > Coastal | place: USA: North Carolina | collected...
CTCCACCATTACAACTTATGGGGGTGAACTAGATTCGACGGATGACTAAAGGCTATTCTTTCGTTCGGGATTGTTCCACCGTAACGGGCTAATTTATAATTGCTAACGAAAGTTACGCACTTGCTGCTTAATTAACTTTGTTAATTAAGTAGACGGGGTTTGGGGCACCTGGCAACAGAACGCCCCTATCTTATTCTTGAAACGCTAAGCAAATCAATCGTTAGTTAACCAATGAGCAAATTCATTCGGAATCTATTCGGAATTATTCAATAATTTACGTAATTTGATTATTGCTAAGTGTTGAAATATAAGGATTATTTAAACAAAGTTAAGGGCACCTGGCAACAGCGTTACTACTCATCAACAAACCCAGAACCACGATCCCTAAAAGTTTTTACATTTAATTTCTTACATAATTTATTAAGCAATGACAATTTATAATCCTTTTAGAAAATAGAGCACTTAATTCCACTCTAAACAAAATGGTATTCAATCAGAAGTTTCTTGCTTTATTTTTGAATTACAAACACCATATACAAACTTCGAAATTGATTGTCTTCTTAAATCATAAGCTTGTATTGTTCTGTGAAACCAGGCGGGTATACTTCTTTCAAATTTTACTTCTAAAATTGTGTAGCCTGGTTTACATTTATTTGAGAGAAAAAATTTCTTATCATGAAATAAAAAATTTGTCTTAGAGGTTTTCAAATCATTATCAAATGTTAATCTAAAATATAATCCATGCTTATTTATCAAGGGTTTTCTTTTATAATCGATTAAGATTTTAGGTTTAATATTTTTACGAAAAACATCAAAAATAAACTCTTCAATTAAACTATTATTTTTATATTTTTTTAATAAGTAATTGATATCTTGATTGTAATAAAAACAATCCAAATCTGAAGAATCAATTTTAAATCTTTTTTTAAATACTCTATCTTCTACTCTTCCTTTGGACTCTAAATAAACTGGACTATCTATTTTCTTAACATCATCATAGGTTCTAATTCTGAATTTTTTTCTCAGTTTTATACCATCAACTTTTTCAAAAAAATTATCAAAATCACTATTATCAAAGTACAACGATCTTACGAGATAACCATTATCTCTAATTGCAAATTTGTCATAATCCATAAAGTTTAAAGCATCATTGAATATTATATTTGCATATTTATTTTTAATTAAATACTTAAACTCATATCTTGAAAATAATTGATTATCTTTCATGCTATATCTTAGTTCAAAAAAATATTCTTTCCCTTTCTTATAACTTCTCCATCAATTGCTGAATTAAAAATATTAATTTTCGAATTTTGTTTTAATCTTAAATTAACATTATTTTTTTTTGTATCAGGATCTTTTAAGACAGAAAATCTATTTTTAATTGATCTAAATTTAGAATTATAAATATCAATATACCCACCTCCATTATATCTCCAATTCTTTGCATAACCGGCTAATTGAAAATAATTATTATCAAATTTTGTATTATAGATTTTTACAATCGAGTTATCCTTGGCTGCTACACCTATCTTGCTATTAATAATGTTTGAATTTTTTATTGTTATATTTGATTTTTCACCAACTGATATACCTTTATCACCTGAATTATTAACATTTAAATTTTTAACTTCAGCAATACTTTCCATAAAGTCAACACCATCATTTCCAGAATCATAAATTTTTACATCTTTTAAAGAAATATTATTTGATATATCTATATCTATTGCATCGGCATTAGCATTTCGAATTTCAATATTATTAAAATTTATTTTATTTGAATAAACTACACGTATAGTATCATCAAAAATTTCGTTAGAGGAAAAATTTGAATTTAAAACATTTATATTTTCTGTATTATGAATGGCTAACATGGAAGTTAATATATATTGTTTATAGGCACCCCCACTTCCTCCTTCTAAAATAATATTGTTAAGAAAACTGCCTTTTGTTTTTTTTCCTAATAATGCAACTGCTCCCCAAGGTTTTAAGTCATTTTTACTTTCAGTATGATAATTATCAGAAGTATATTTTCTAAAAATAACTGGATTATTTACCTCGCCATTAATTAAAACTTTATTTTTAAAAATAATATGTTGATCGGGATAAATATTAAAAACAGTATTTTTTTTGATTATTACTGGATTATTGAAAACTTTAGTTTTATCAATAATAATTTCACCAGATAGTAAAGTTATTTGATCAGAAAAATTTTCTTTTGTCAGAATAATATTATCTTTATTTAACTTAACTGCACTATTATTTTTCTTATATTTTAATGTATAATTTTCTTTTGTAAAAAAATTTTTACTTTCTATTTTTTGGGGTTTGGAATTATTTGAGCTTATAATTTGAAACTTGGTTTCTATATTGTGTAATTTAAATTCCTGATCAACATATGTTTCGTTAGATGTCCTTTTAATACGATTTGAATATAAAATTAGAGGCAAATTAATTTTACTACTTTCACCATCTTTTAAAAAAAACTTAATTTCATTTTCATCTACTTCATTATTATAATTCTGGTCAATTGCTATCCAATTTGGTGTGTTTTCTTTATAGAATATGCTTATATCAGTTAAAGGGGTGTGTTGATTAACTACAATCTCTAATCCATTCTTGTTATTAGACCAAAAAGATTTATCTAAATTTTCTTCTAAAATTTTTAAAATATTACTTTTATTTGAATTTAGCTGACTTAATACTTCATTGAATTCTTGAATATAATTTTTTTTATATATTGGAAACATATATGGTTCTCTTTGATCAATAATTTCTAGGTCATTTTTAATCTTATCAAAATAGTCATTTAATTTTTTCACAATATCGTTACTTTTTAAGTGTTGATAAAGAGAGACATATTTATTGTGAATAAAATTACTTTTTACATTAAAAATTTTACTTAAATCATTGCTTGCAAAATCTATTAAGAAAGAATTTTTTACAACATGGTCACTAATAAAAGGATCTCTTAAAATTTGATATACTTTACCACTCCATGGATCTATTGCTAATCTTATATTGTGATACCAATCATGATGCGCGTTTTGAGTTAACGTCAATAAGGCTTCAAATTTTGAAAAATAATCTTCATCAATATAATCATTAATTTGACTTAATCGATTTTCATTATAGCTATTTAAAGAAATCAGAAATTGTTTTAGATCTGAATAATCATCTTCTTTTTTTTTATTAAAAATTGCAGTTTTAGTCCAAAATTTTGGATTATTAAATAAATTTTCATTCAAGCCAATTATTTTTTCTATTGAGTGATTTTCTCCTTTGTAAATATTGATTGGCATAAAACTATTACGCCTGAGAAAGCTTTCATCGATATTATTCAATTCAATAAATAATCCCTTACTTTTACCGTTTAAATTAATTTCTACTAATTCAGCATCACGAGCAAGAAGACTCATTTCTTTAATCAGAAAATAATTAGAAAAACGATTTCCTGAATATAGCAAATAATCAAACCTTCTCGTATTTTTGATTAATTCATTTTTTTTAGTTTTTATTTTAAATTGTTTTTTTTCAAATAACCAATTTCCAGGATTATCTCCATGATACCTATATTTTATTTTTTGAGTGTTATTACCTAAAAAATTAATTTTTCCATTAACCCACTCTTTTGTTGATTTAGGTGTATTGCTTAATAATTTACGCAAATTTTGTTCTTCAACTAAGAAATTTATTTTTTTTATATGAGTTAATTTTTCATCTTCGTAAAATGATCTCAGAATTTTTTTGAATTTATTAATAAAAAAATACTTGTGTAACTTGACTGGTTCTTGATAAACCCATGAAGACTGGTGGGCAAACTTAAAATCTATTACAATTATATTTATAAAAAATAGTAGTGTTATTATTGCTAAAACTGGAGTTACAAAAAGCAATATATGTTTAAAAATTTTTTTCACTAATCTAATTAGTTATCACAATATTTATTTGTCAATCCGGCCTTTGAAACCTTCATATTAATTTGAATTTTATCAATTTCTTTATAGTCGTTTTCTAACTTTAAATTTATTATTTCATTATCATATTTCGAAAAAAAAATTATATTTGACAGTTTACCATTAGAAAAAAAAGAATTTCTTGAACTAATCAAAATATTTTTTTCTTCTATTATAAATTTTTTAGTGCCTGAATATAATATAATTTCTTTAATTTCTAACGTAGTTCCTGGTATGAAATTAAATAATAAGTTTAAATTTTCTAAACTCAAAACTTCAGAGGGAATAATTTCATATAATTCAAATTTATTAAGATTTATGCCAGAGACATAATAAAGATCATGTGATAATTTCTTTTTAACTGATGGGTTAAACTGAACAGCAAATTTATTGTTATTAAATCCTGTAAAAATAGTATTTTTATATCTTCTATTTTTACCTCCTAAATTTGAATTAAAATAATTATTACATACATCTTGAATCATTTTCTTATCAAAATTTTCAAGGCCCACCTTAATTAACAATCTATAAGCTTTATGATCTAAAGGATTGAGTTCTATGGCATTTTTTATTTCTTGAATTGCCTCTTCTTTTTTCCCATTTGCAAATAAAGATTTGGCTAAAGAAACTCTAACATTGAATAACATTGGATCTATTTCAACGATTCTTTTTAATACTTTTTCAAATTTTCCATAATCATTTTCGTTAATTATTGAGGATTCAATAAGATTAATTGCGTCATAAATTCCTAGTAATAACGAGCTTTTACCATTCGCTATTTTATTAGAACTATCAATAAATTTAGAAATTTTTTTTTCTGCGGAATCTAATTTAAGATTATCTCTTTTTAGATCACTTTGAATAGAAATAATCATATATAATTTATAAGCATTAATGCCATAAGTAAAAGATTGTCTTCTTAATTCAGAATGAAAAGTTAATACTATTAGAATTATTATTAATAAAGAAACAAATGAATAAAAAAAATATTTATAAATTCTGGCCATCATTTGAAGCAACTATTAATAGTCGACATCACTTTTAGCTGCAATAATTACGATTTCACTTAATCCTTTAACTTCAGAAAGTTTTTTAATTAGTTCTGTTTGATTTTTTTCTTCTTTCATCACCACATCGTAACTATTTTTTATATTTTTACCATCATCTGAAATTTCAGAGTTTAAAAGTACGCTTGAAGATGTGTATTTTTGCATAATTTTTATAAATCCTTCGGATAATTCTAGTTCTTGAGAATTAATTCTGAACTGCAATATAAACTCACTTTTAATGATTGAGCCAAAGTTTGTATGATGCAATATAAAAGCAATTACTGCTATCATGGCTGAGCCTGAAAGCGCTATAAAATAACTACCCGTACCTGATGCCATCCCTGCTGCTAAAGACCAGAATATATAGGCTGTATCTTTTGTATCTTTAACCACTGTTCTGAATCTGATTATTGATAATGCACCAACAAGTGCAAAAGCTCGTGCCAAACTATTTCCAATAATCATTATTACCATACAAACAATAACTGCTATAAAAATATTTGTTATCATAAATGATTGGGAATAACTTAAACCTTTATGAGTTTTTTTATAAACTAAGCTTATCGCAACTCCTAAAATAAATGAAAGAGTAAGATTGGTTAATACTTCTTGAGGATAATAAACTGCTGAAATTTTTTCCATAAATTAAATATTTTAATAATTAGAATAATTATTATTTTATACAATGTATTCTTTAAGTAGCAAGTATCCTTAAAATCAAGCTTTCAAATAAACCAAATAACTCTGGGCATATTGATTAAAAAATATAATTTATTTTTTTAACTCTGCTTGTGCTGCGGCTAGCCTTGCGATTGGAACCCTATAGGGTGAACAAGAAACATAATTCAATCCTACTTTAGAGCAAAATTCTATACTTTTAGGGTCACCGCCATGTTCTCCACAAATTCCAAGTTTTAATTTTTTATTTTGGCTTTTTCCTTTTTCTACTGCAATTTCAACTAAATCTGCAACTCCTTCATCTATTGATACAAAAGGATCAATTGAGAATATCTTGTTATCTAAATAATCATTTAAAAATTTACCACTATCATCTCTGCTAATTCCAAATGTTGTTTGAGTTAAGTCATTAGTTCCAAAACTAAAAAACTCTGCATGTCTAGCAATGTCTTTTGCTTTTATTGCAGCTCTTGGTAATTCAATCATTGTTCCAACCATAAATTCTATTTTTATTTTATGTTGTCTTTGAACTTTATCAGCAATATCAACTACTAAATCTTTCATTATCTTAATTTCAGATTCGGTAGAAACTAAGGGAATCATAATCTCTGGAAAAGCTGTTTTAATATTTTTCTTTTTAAGTTCTACTAATGCTTCAAAAATAGCTCTACATTGCATTTGATAAATTTCTGGAAAGGATATAGCAAGTCTACATCCTCTATGACCTAACATTGGATTTTGCTCATGAAGTTCTTCTATTCTGGACTGCACCTCTTTAATTGGAAGATCAACCACGTTTGCTACTTCATTTATTTCCTTTTCTGTTCGAGGTAAAAACTCATGAAGAGGAGGGTCTAATAATCTCACAGTAACTGGTAGGCCACTCATAATTTTAAAGATTTCTACAAAATCTTTTTTTTGATGTGGTAAAAGTTTTTCAAGGGCTTTAGCTCTATCTTCTGTAGTTTTGGATAAAATCATTTCACGAACAGATAAAATTCTTTATTCATCAAAAAACATATGCTCTGTTCTACAAAGTCCAATACCCTCTGCTCCAAAATCTTTAGCTGTTTTTGTATCTTTGGATGTTTCTGAGTTTGTTCTAATATTTAATTTTCTAAAACTATCTGCCCATGACATTAATTTAGAAAAATCACCTGAAATTTCTGGTTTAACTGTTGCAACACTACCTGAAATAACTCTACCTGTGGATCCATCAATAGTTATAATATCACCTTCCTTGATTTCTATAGACGAAGTTTTAAATGATTTATTTTCATAACTAATATCAATTTCACTTGAACCAGATACACAAGGTCTACCCATTCCCCTGGCAACTACAGCTGCATGACTTGTCATTCCACCTCTTGCAGTCAAAATTCCTTTGGCAGCATGCATTCCTTGGATATCTTCTGGAGAGGTCTCTACCCTAACTAAAATTGTATCTTGCATCATTCCTGTCAGTCTTTCTGCCTCTTCAGAGGTAAAAACGACTTTTCCACTTGCAGCACCTGGTGAAGCCGGCAAACCATTAGCAATGATATTTATCGAACTTTTTTCATCTAATGTAGGATGAAGTAAAGTGTCTAATGAATTTGGGTCAATTCTTAAAACAGCCTCTTTTTTTGAAATTAGTTTCTCTTTAACCATATCAACTGCGATCTTTACCGCTGATTTTGCAGTTCTTTTTCCAGATCTAGTTTGTAGCATCCATAATTTTTTATTTTCAACTGTAAATTCCACATCTTGCATATCTTTATAATGCTTTTCTAATTTTTTTAAAATTTTGTGAAGTTGTTTGTAAACATTTGGCATGACCTCTTCCATTGATGGAGCTTTAACTTTAGCTTGTTGTCTTGCTTTTTTAGTTATGTATTGAGGTGTTCTGGTTCCAGCAACAACATCCTCACCTTGAGCATTTATTAAATATTCACCATAGATTTCATTTAATCCATCAGAAGGGTTTCTTGTAAATACAACACCTGTTGCACAATCTTCCCCCATATTACCAAAAACCATTGATTGTACGTTTACTGCCGTGCCCCATTCAGCAGGAATTTGATTTAATTTTCTATAAACTTTTGCTCTGTTACTTTCCCAAGACAAAAATACTGCACTAATTGCTCCCAACAATTGCTGATAAACATCTTGGGGAAAATCTTTTTTGGCTTTTTCTTTAACAGTTCTTTTAAAATCAATTATCAAACCATCCCAATCATTTTCATCAAGATCTGTATCTAAGAGAACTCCTTTTGTAAGCTTATAATTTTCAATTAATTCCTCAAAGTGATAGCCTTCAACTCCCATTACTACATTTCCATACATTTGAATAAACCTTCTATAGCTGTCTTTAGCAAATCTTCCATTTGAAGTTTTTGAAGCTAAGGCATTTACAGTTTTATCGTTTAAACCTAAGTTTAAAATTGTATCCATCATACCTGGCATAGAAACTCTTGCTCCAGATCTTACTGAAAGTAATAAAGGGTTTCTTAAATCACCAAATTTTTTACCTACATCTTTTTCAATAATTTTTAATTCTTTTTTTATTTGTACTACTAAATTTTTATTCAATTTTTTTTTATCTTTATAAAAAATCTCACACACTTTTGTTGAAATTGTAAATCCTGGAGGAACAGGAAGGCCCATTCTTCCCATTTCAGATAAATTAGCACCTTTTCCACCTAAAAAATTTTTAGGCTCTTTAATCTTTTTACTATCTTTAGATTTAAAATTTAAAATCAGTTTGTTCATTGGTGAGAATCTATTAAAGAAAAATTAACATAATAATCAAATGTTTTACATAACATTTGGATTAGTTCCAGTCTGTTTTTTTTTATTGTGATGTCGTCTTCATTAACAATGACATTGTCAAAAAAATCAAAAATTATTTTTTTAGACTCTGCTAAATTGTTGATTGATAGAACAAAATCCTCGTCTTTATTAATATTTTGAAAATATTTTCTTAATTCATTAATTTTTTTATATAAATTTTTTTCAAACTCAGTTTTGAAAATACCAGGGTCAGTTGTATTTGATAATTCTAATTTTTTATCTCTTAACTCACTTTCCAATATGCTTGAGGCTCTATTAAAACTTGAAATTATATCTATTCCATTAGGTTTATTAATAAACTTATTTAAAGTTTTAGCTTTACCAAAAATAATCACAGATTGATCTAAATTAAGGAAACTTGTAGAGGCCAGAATAATATCACCACGAATTTTTTCTTCTTTCATATAAAATTTTAATCTATCCATTAAAAAATTTACTAATTCGTTTTGTAGAGATTTGTTTTCAAATTCAAAACCTTGATCTAGATACAAACTAGCTGAATAACTAATTAAATCCCTTATCTTAAAATCTTTTTTATTCTCAACTATTGTTTTAATTACCCCTGAGGCCAATCTTCTTAAAGCAAATGGATCTTTTGAACTTGTTGGTTTTTGATTTATTCCAAAGAAACCTACTAGCGTATCTATCTTATCTGCAAGAGATAGTGCTATACTGTATGGTTTTTTAGGCACTTTTGAATTTATTCCAGCTGGTAAATATTGCTCACTAATTGCTTTGCAAACATCTTTCTCAAAGCCTTGAGCTTCTGCAAAATAACCTCCCATAATACCTTGAAGTTCTGGAAATTCTCCGACAAGTTCAGAAACTAAATCAACTTTACAAATTGATGCAGATAATTCAACTTTATCTTTGCTAATTAATAATTCATCAGAAAGCATTCCACCTAGTTTTCTCATTCTTTGAACTTTATCAAAATACGTACCAAGTCCTTTGAAATAATTCATAGATTTAAGCTTTGAAACTTTTTTAACTAAATTTTGAGATTTATCCTTTTTCCAAAAAAACTCTGCATCGTTTAATCTAGCTTCTACAACTCTTTCATTTCCAAGTTTTATTAACCCATTTATATCTTTCTTATTTGTAACAACTAAAAATTCATTTGTAATATTTCCTTTTTTATCAAATGTTGGAAAATATTTTTGATGGTGCTGCATAGTAATTATTAAAATTTCCTTTGGAATATTTAGAAATTTTCTATCAAATTCACACGAAATAACATCGGGTTGATCTGTCAGATCAACAACTTCATCAATTAACTTAGGATTATTTTCAATTAATATATTTTTCTTATTTGAAATATTATTTAATTTTTTTTCTATAAAATTTTTTCTCTGATTGTGATCTATGATTATATTCAATTTTTTGAAAAAATTATTATAATCTTTAAAATCAACAAATATTTTTTTCTTTTCCTCAAACTCTTTATCTATAAATGTTGAACGCGAAGAAGTTAAATGATGAAAATTAAAAATTAAATTTTTTTTATCAAATATTGCTAAAATTGATTTTAATGGTCTTCCCCAGTTTAAATTAAAATCACTCCATCTCATAGATTTTTTCCACTGAATTTTATGCAATATTGATGGAACTAGCTCTTCTAATAAATTTTGAGTATTAATTTTTTTTTTTTTAGTTTTAAAAAAATAAAATTCACCTTTATCTGTTGTTTTTTTAAAAAGGTCTTTTTTATCGATATTATTTGATCTGATAAATCCCTCTAATGCTATTTCTGGTGCTTTTACATTTGGGCCTTTAATTTCTTCTGATTTTAAAGTTATTTGTTTCTGTAAACCTTCAAACAAAATAATTAATCTATTGGGTGTTGAAAACGATGAACTTTTTTTAAATAAAATTGATTTTTCATCAAATACTTTAATAAAATTATTTAAAAGATCTTCTCTTAAACTCTTTTGAAGAGATGAGGGTATTTCTTCACTAAATAATTCTAAAAAAAATTCCGACATTTAGCTTTGACTATCTAGCCAAATACCCGCGGCCGCTTTAGTAATATTTCTAATTCTTCCTATATATCCAGCTCTTTGAGCAACACTTATTGCTCCTCTAGCATCTAAAATGTTAAATATATGGCTTGCTTTTAAGCATTGATCATATGCTGGTAATGATATTTTTTTTTCTACAAGAGATTTGGCTTCTTTTTCGATCATATCAAACATCTTTAATAAATTTTCAACATTTGCGTGTTCAAAGTTGTATGCTGAAAATTCTTTTTCTGCTTGATGAAAAACATCATGATATTTTACTCCATCATCATTCCATATTAAATCATACACATTCTTTTGTTGCTGGGTAAACATACATATTCTTTCTAATCCATATGTAATTTCTACTGAAACAGGTTTACATTCATAACCTGCCATTTGTTGAAAATAAGTGAATTGTGTTATTTCCATACCATCACACCAAACTTCCCAACCTAAACCTGCCGCACCAAGTGTTGGACTTTCCCAATCATCTTCAACAAACCTGATATCATGTTCATTGTGATCAATACCAATTACCGACAAACTATTTAAGTATAATTTTTTAATATTATCTGGTGAGGGTTTAATTAAAACTTGAAATTGATAATAATGTTGTAATCTATTTGGATTATCACCATATCTTCCATCT
>Ga0213868_10005666_pt1 | contig 11167 bp, 9 predicted proteins | sample PICome_9_FD_160087 | JGI IMG/M metagenome (GOLD analysis project Ga0213868, IMG submission 160087) | Coastal seawater microbial communities near Pivers Island, North Carolina, United States - PICO127 | ecosystem: Environmental > Aquatic > Marine > Coastal | place: USA: North Carolina | collected...
CAATGTTATCTATGGCCTCGGTGCTATCAAGGGGCTCGGTGAGGGCCCGGTGGAAAATATTCTCGCCGCCCGCAATGAGGGTGGCCCCTTTAAAGATATCTTTGATTTCTGTGCCCGTGTTGATGGCCGCAAGGTCAATAAGCGCGCCCTTGAAGCCCTGATTCGCAGTGGTGCCTTTGATGAGATAGGCCCTGAGGGTGAGATAGGCTTCCGCCGCGCGGTGATGCTTGCGGCGATGGAAGAGGCGGTCAAGCTCGCCGAGCAGCACGCGCGCAATACTAGCAGCGGCATGGGCGACCTGTTTGGTGAGTCAATTGTCGAGAGTGCCTCGGATATCAATTACAACAGCTATAGCGCTGCTCGCACTCTGTCTCCGAAAGAGCGATTAAATGGCGAGCGGGATACTCTGGGTCTGTATCTCACCGGTCACCCGATCGATGAGTATGAGCAAGAGCTGTCGCAGATGCATCCCAACCGTATCTCGAGATTGCGCCCGGGTAAAAGTACCACCACCGTCTCCGGTATGGTGGTGGGTATGCGTATTATGAAAAACAAGCGCGGCGAGAACTTTGCCTTCCTGACTCTGGATGATAAAAGTGGTCGTCTCGAAGTCTCGGTATTTGCCGAGAAGTACAATGCCTATCGGGAGATACTGGTTAAAGATGCGTTGCTGGTAGTCCAGGGCGGTGTTTCAGAGGACAGCTTTACCGGCGGCTTGAAAATGCTTGCCGAATCTATTCAGTCTATCTATGAGGCGCGCTGTAGCAAGATTGCCAATCTCGAGTTGCAGATAGATGGCGATCCGAAAAATCAGGATTGGGTCGACCGTTTACACAACAGTATCAATCCCTACCTGGACGGTAACTGTCGACTTGAGATCAATTATTCACTGCCCAGTGCCAAGGGGTTGCTCAAGTTGGGTAGCCAGTGGAGAGTTCAACCTAAAGACGAGCTGATAGGCCGCCTGCGGGAAGAATTTGGTAAGAACAGCGTGACATTGATCTACAATTAAAAATAGATTTAACAATTGAAAAGCTGTGTTTGCCACAACAGATGTCTAGCGTAGATTTTTATTAGTGGTAGAATGCGCGCAGCCCCCATTTTGGCAACCTACGAGATTTCTATACCCATGAATTTGAACTATCTCTCTTTCGAACAGCCGATAGCTGAACTTGAAGCAAAGATTGAAGAATTACAATTGGTCGGCAATGACAACGATCTGAATATTGCCGACGAAGTGACCAAGCTGCGTGACAAATCGCAAAAATTAACTGAAGGTATTTACGCCAAGTTAACCCCTTGGCAAGTGGTGCAGGTTGCCCGTCACCCACAGCGCCCCTATGCCCTCGATTATATTCAGCGCATTTTCACCGATTTCGAAGAGATGCATGGTGACCGCCACTTTGGAGATGACAATGCGATTGTCGGCGGTGTAGCGCGCTTAAATGGCAAGCCGGTAATGGTCATAGGCGAAGAGAAGGGTCGCGGTGTCAACGACAAGGTGATGCGCAACTTTGGTATGCCAAAGCCCGAGGGCTATCGCAAAGCCCTGCGTCTAATGGAGACTGCCGAGCGCTTTAAGCTGCCCGTTATCACCCTTATCGACACCCCGGGGGCCTATCCGGGTATCGACTCGGAAGAGCGCAATATCTCCGAGGCTATCGCCCGCAACCTGGCCGTGATGTCACGGCTGAAAACCCCGATTATCTGTACGGTGATCGGCGAGGGAAGCTCTGGTGGCGCACTGGCGATCGGTGTTGGCGATAGACTGAATATGCTGCAGTACAGCACCTATTTTGTTATCTCACCCGAAGGCTGTGCCAATATTATCTGGAAGACCAGTGAGAAAGCCTCTCTGGCTGCCGAAGCCATGGGTGTAACATCGGACAATCTGGAGAAGCTGGGTATTGTCGATCAAACTATTCCCGAGCCTATGGGTGGCGCGCATCGTGATATCGAGACCATGTGTACAACATTAAAGGATAGCTTGAGCAGCCAGCTTGATGAGTTGTCAGCTGTGCCTGTCGATGAGCTGTTGGAAAAGCGCTTTGAGCGACTGATGTCCTATGGTCAACCTGACTAGCTAATCTGCAGGCCATAAAAAAACCGCGTAACTAATTTAAATTTACCTTTAAAAAATTACGCGGTTTTTTTTCGTCTGTAAGAAAGGGTTCTCACCCTGACTGTCTAACTAATTCTCCACTAAAAGAGAAATTGCCGCCAGTGCCTCTGGGTCTTTTGACTTAAGTTTATTGGCAATATGGTGTTGGAAGTAATAGCGAAAATCTTCGCTATTATCTGCTTCAAAAAGGCACTCATCCCCCGGTAGTACCGGCGTGCTGTGGATCTTGCTGTCATCGATAAGCATGCCGCAGACAGTGCCGTCCTGCAGCAGCCTCCAGCTGACTACTTCTTTAAGGGTGATGCTGTGAAATTTATCGGCGGAGAGCACGGCATGGGTGCCAATGGTATCGGGAATTTCCTGAATAATTTCCAATTCCGAATCACATTGGTACTCGTAGTAGTCTGCAGCAGTTTCAAGTTCGACTATCTTGTGCAGGGGAGCATTGAAAAAAATTTCATCAACACCCTCGTCATAATAACCCTGCCACTGACCATTTAATGGATCGTTAATCTCATCGCAGGCAACCAGCTGGTCGAGCCATGGCACCAGACCTACAACTTCGCCGCTTGTACGCAGCCCCCAGGCGAGGATTTTGATTGAAAATAATTTATCCTGATTCTCTGAGTTGCAGTAGAGCATCTCGAGACCATCCAATTCAGGGGCAATACGAATAAGTTTATTACTGAGGCTTTCGGAGAGAGGTTTGCGAGTGAAAATATCAATCACATTGTCATTGGAATGAGAATTCACTGATTTAGAAATTGGTGTGGACATAGGTTGCATCTCCTTAACGGGGTTGGAAGGAAACCCTAGCTGAACTATAGCGAGCTACACTATATAAGGTACCCCAGAATATTTAAAAGCACAACACTTTGTGCCGTATAACCAAAACCTCTATATAATTGCGCTGTAGAAACAGTTAACAATAGTTCCCCGGATCAAGTGAGTAAAAGTATAAAGGCTATGAATTTAGTAATAGCAGCTGAGCAGCGTTTAGAACAGGTTATTGCAGTCTTCGATAATCTTTTTGCATCCGGGTTTAATACCCGCCTTTTGGGAGGCGTCGTTGAACCTGTCTATATACCAGCAGGCCATTCCGCGGCTGAAGTTATTGTGGATAATAATCACCCGGCTATCTGTGACTATCATCGACTTTACTTTCGTGAGGATTATTTTTCCAGTGCACTGCATGAGGCGGCCCATTGGTGTATCGCTGGTGCTGAGCGGCGTCTGCAAGTGGATTTTGGCTATTGGTACAATCCCGACGGCCGCAGCCCTGAGCAGCAGTTGGTATTCGAAAAAGCAGAGACAAAGCCCCAGGCCCTGGAGTGGATGTTTTCGGTTGCCTGCGGGCAGAAGTTTCGTATAAGCGCAGATAATCTGGCGGCTGATTTGAGCGCCAGCGAAAATTTTATTCAGGCTGTTGCTCGCCAAGCCCAGAGTTGGTGTGACAGTCCTATACCCAGTCGCGGTGAGCGTTTTCTCAATGCCCTGGCTGCACAGTTTGATCAGCCAAATATTCGCTGTTCGGAGCAGTATCAGGTGACTAAACTAACCTAAATTAGCTAAATTAATGCAATGGACTAACTGAAAAAGCGCAGGATTGCGGAGAAAAACCCTATGCAGGCTTACTTAATAGATTCATCCATTTATATTTTTCGCAGTTATTTTTCACTGCCGGATAATTGGCAGGCCCTGGATTCAGGCCATCCCACCAATGCTGTCTTCGGTTTTACCGGTTTTCTGCTCGACCTGCTGCGCAATAAAAATCCCGAGCATCTTTTCTGTGCTTTTGATGAAAGCCTGCGCACTGGCTTCCGGCATAATTTATGTCCCGATTACAAAGCCAATCGCGAGCTGCCCGATGAAGCCCTGGCCTTTCAGTTAAATGCCTGTCGCCAGCTGTGCAGGGTGCTGGGTATTGCCGAGATGGCTTCGAACACCTATGAAGCGGACGATCTAATTGCCGCTGTGGCGCAAAAGGTCAGGCTGGAAAATGCCCAGCCAGTAATTGTCACCAGAGATAAGGATCTCACCCAGATTATTGAGGCGGATGATCTGTACTGGGATTTTGGCAAGGCACCGCCCAAGACCCAGCGCCAAGTGGAAAAGGATCTCGATTTGGGTTGCCAACAGATGGCTGACTTTCTCGCCCTGACTGGGGATAGCAGTGATAATATTGCCGGCGTGCCCGGTGTCGGTGCTAAAACCGCGAAACAGTTGCTGATGCATTATGCGGATATTGACACCATACTGGAGCATCTAGACCAGCTGCAGGATCTGCCGATTCGCGGCGCTGCAAAATTGGCCGATAAGCTGGATAACTGTCGTGAGCAGTTATTGCTGTCGCGACAACTGACGACCATTGTTGCCGATATTGATAAGGCACCAGATCTGGCCCAGATTAGTTGGCAGGGTATTCACCTGGATGGCTTTGAACTATTTTGCGATGAGATGGGTTTTGGTAGCAGGTTTAATGAGCGTGCCAAACAGTTAAAATCTCGACAGACAGAGGTTATTTGGTAGCCGGGTTAAAAAAATAATAAATAATGGGAATTCCATTCTGAAAATTGTAGCTGATCAAAATATGTTGATGGTCGATGAGTTTTTTGGCCATTTGGGAAGTATTACCTATCTCCCGGGACGTCGTATCTCTGCGGCGGATGTTGCCGATGCCGATATGCTGTTGGTGCGCTCGGTGACCAGAGTGGATCGAGAGCTGCTGAAGGGCTCTTCTGTAGCCTTTGTCGGCTCGGCTACCATAGGCACAGATCATGTTGATCAAGTCTATCTCGACCAGCGGGGGATTCGCTTTGCCCATGCACCCGGTTGCAATGCCAATGCGGTGGTTCAGTACGATCTTTCAGTGTTGAGCAATCTTCAGCCGGATTGGCAGCAGTGTACCCTGGGCATCGTTGGCTGCGGTAATGTCGGCAGCAGGGTCTATCGCACCCTAAAGAGCCTTGGTGTTAAATGTCGTGTCTACGATCCGTTTCTCAGTGCCGAACAGATTCCAGACTCGATGGATTTCCAGTCAGTACTGGCGGCAGATATTATCTGTGTGCATACACCATTGACCACTGAGGGTCCATTCCCGACGAAGTATTTATTTAATGCCGAAGTGTTGGCAGGCCTCTCCGAAAACACATTGCTGATCAATGCTGGCCGTGGCGCGGTTATCGATAATGGCGCACTGTTACAGCGGCTAAAAAGTGGATCAAAATTGCGAGTGGCGCTGGATGTTTGGGAGTCGGAGCCGAATATTAACCCTGAGTTACTAGAGCGGGTTTTGTTGGCAACGCCTCATATAGCAGGGTATAGCCGGGAAGGTAAGATTAGAGGCACAGAGATGCTGGCGGAGGATTATTATCAGTGGTCAGGTAAAGCCACTGCTAAAAAGGGTCAGGGTGCGGAAAGCACTGCACAGGTTGTTCAGGGGGAAAACTTATCGCAGATTGTTCTCGCTGCCTATGATGTTGCCGATGATGATCGACGGATGCGCGAGGCTATAAGTAATTTATCTAGTGGCAAGCGATCTGCTGGCAGACAACCTGATTCAGTTGCAGAGGTATTTGATCGGCTGCGCAGAGACTACCCCCAGCGCCATGAGTTTACTCACTTCAGCGCTGAGGTGCCCAGCTCCATAAGTGATCAGGCGCGACTATTGGGCTTTATCTGATTTTAGGCTTCGCTTGATTTGGCAATCTCGCCAAATGCACCGGCAATCATTGATTCGGTAATCGGCACTTCCCGACCACTCTTATCAATCATTGCCGCGCCATTTAAATTGTTTCTGCTCTCAGTTTGCTGTTCTCGCAATCGTCCCAAAAAGGCTGCCAGACGCTCAATTGCAGCGGTTAATTGGTCTTTATCTGGCAGGAATACAATACGGAAATGCTGTTTGTCAGCAGTGTTAAATGCGCTGCCCTGAACCAGCAGAACGCGCTCCTGTTTAAGCAGTTCCAGCACCAGGTTTTGGTCGTCGAGAATTGGATACACTTCTGGATCCAGCTTTGGAAACAGATACATGGCAGATTTTGGTTTTACACAGCTAACGCCAGGTATCTTGGTGATCATGTCATAGGCCAGGTCTCGCTGCTCTAAAAGTCTGCCGCCGGGTAGGATTAGATCTTCAATGCTCTGGTAGCCACCCAGTGCAGTCTGCACAGCTAACATTGCCGGCACATTGGCACAGAGCCGCATCGAGGCGAGCATTTCCAGCCCCTCAATATAGCTGGCAGCGCGCTGTTTAGCGCCGGAGATAACCACCCAGCCAGAGCGAAATCCGGCTAGGCGATAGGTTTTCGAGAGGCCGTTAAAGGACAGGCAGAGGGAATTTTTTGCCAGGGTTGCCAGAGGTACATGTTGGGCTTTGTCGTAGAGAATGCGATCGTAAATCTCATCGGCAAATATCACCAGGTTATGTTTTTCGGCCAGGGCGACTATCTGCTTTAGATTGTTTTCGCTGTACACCGCACCAGTGGGATTATTTGGGTTGATAACCACAATACCCTTTGTTTGCGGGGTAATTTTACTTTCGATATCGGCAATATCCGGTTGCCAATCGTCAGCTTCATCGCAGAGATAATGTTGCGGTGTACCGCCGGCCATAGAGACAGCGGCAGTCCATAGGGGATAGTCAGGGGAGGGGATAAGTATCTCATCTCCGTCATTGAGCAGTGCCTGCATCGACATAACAATAAGCTCACTGACACCGTTGCCCATAATAACGTCATCGACAACAACGTTTTCTATACCCTGGGTCTGGGCGCGCTGCATCACTGCTTTGCGTGCTGCAAACAGACCCTTTGAGTGGCAGTAGCCCTGAGCATTACGGATATTGTGAATCACGTCGTGCATAATTTCATCTGGTGCATCGAGGCCAAAGGCGCCGGGATTGCCAATATTTAATTTAATAATTCGTTGGCCTTCTTCCTCAAGCAAGTTAGCATGATCGAGGACTGGCCCGCGAATGTCGTAGCAGACATTGGCTAATTTATGAGACTTTTGTAAATCAGTCATTTTTTTATATTTTATAAGAGTGGCATTTAGACCGCTTATTGTAGCTAAACAAATCTGGTGAGGGGAGTTTTAATGAAAATAATAAATTGGCTGGGTCCCAGTGCATTTTTAGCCGCAGTGATTTCCACCCTTGGATATCGTTTTGGTTTTTTGCATTTCCGTCTTTCCCTGGTGGTTTTTGCTATAGCACTAATTGTCTGCACGCTGGTTTTAGTGGCGGGGATTTACAAGCTGGCTATTAGTATTTATAGGCGGCGGCGGTTTCCAGTTGAGTTGGTGCCGCTGCTTCTGGCCTGCGCTCTAATACCTGTGTTGACTGTTAGTAATGTGGGTGCCGGTGCATTGAGTGCCACAATGATTCACGACATAACTACCGATGTTGATAATCCGCCGGCGTTTGTATTTATCAAACCCGATGACGGTTTTCGTATTAACTCGCTGGTCTACCCCGGTGGGGAGGTCAGTGCTAAACAGCTTTCAGCTTATCCCGATATTAAAACTTATATAACCTCACTGCCTCCGCGGCGAGTTTTCCAAAAGGCGGTTTTTGCCGGCAGTTTGTTGGGTTGGGAAATTATTGCTACAGATTTGCCAGGCTTGCGCTATGAAGCGGTGGCCAAGACGCCGCTATTTGGATTTGTCGATGATATAGCGGTTCGTATAACGCCATTTGTAGATGGAGGAAGTGCGGTTGATCTCCGCTCTATGTCCCGGGTTGGCATAACAGACTTGGGAACTAATGCCAAGCGTATCCGCAGTTTTTTGGCTGAGTTGGAGGCGGTGCTGGAGCAAGAATTAATAAATCAGCAATAGTCCTAAAAATAAGCTGTCTGAGGCTTGACAGTGTCCGGTCAGCTACTTATTATGCGCGCCTCCTAGCCAATCACGTCCCGTTCGTCTAGAGGCCTAGGACACCGCCCTTTCACGGCGGTAACAGGGGTTCGACTCCCCTACGGGACGCCATTTTAAAGTTGCTTATGGATTAGCTTCTGCGGGAATAGCTCAGTGGTAGAGCACAACCTTGCCAAGGTTGGGGTCGCGAGTTCGAACCTCGTTTCCCGCTCCAATTAAAAAACGCAAAACTTCGGTTTTGCGTTTTTTTTTGCCGTTTAGTTTTCCACAATAAGCTTTTCAAAACTATGCCAATACTCGACTTTATGGATTGCAAATATTGCGCTATCTGCAAGGTTTTTATGGGGCCGCGTCGCTTTGCAAGGTTGGTTAAATAACGTTCATCGGACGTTGGGCGAAAATATTGAGGGTCTTTTAGACTTATTCGTTTTACAGACAAACAACAGGTTGCTTTCTTGTTATTCACGGTAACAAGATGGGGAGAGCAGACGGACCCGCGAGGGTCCGTTTTTTTATGCCCGCCTAAAGTCCAAAAAACTGCCTTATCTCATCCTCTTTTGCCAGTGCGTCAGCGGTTCCCATGGCGATCAGTTCGCGACAAAAACCCGGTTCAAATAGCAGGTAGCTGGCGGCACTTGAGCCACCACCGCGGGCTGTGGCGCCAGTCAGGCGCAGAAACAATCGCAATGACCTGGGCAACTCAGGGAGATATTTCTGGGCAATTTTATCAATCGATTCGCTCGGGGAGATAGACAGTACATCGATAGGATTGAGATCGGTAATATTGTTCTTTTCGCGCAGTGACTGGGGAAGCGCACTGGCCAGCCGATTGACGCTCTGCAGGGTTTCAAGGTCACTTTCCACCGCATCGATAAAGGCGCTGTTAAACATATGACCAACAATCTGCGCTGTAGACGGCGAGTGTTGCATCTCTGTTGGTCGCTGACTGTGGGTTGGGTTGTCGCTCACTCCGATAATCAGCAATTTATTGGCACCCATATGCAGTGCCGGGCTAATCGGTTTTAGTTGTCGCACGGCGCCATCACCAAAATAATCCCTGCCGATCTGCACGGCGGGAAAGAGACCGGGGATAGCGGTTGAGGCCATCAGGTGATCAATACTGATCGGGATTTTTTCACCGCGCCGTCGCGAGCGATCCCACACCGGAATTTGATCCTGACCCTGAAAGAAGGTCACTGACTTGCCCGACGCGTAACTCATAGCGGTAATGGCTATAGCCTGCAGTTCGCCGTTGTCGATAGCGGTATCCAGATAGTCGAACTTTACATAGTCCTCCATCATTTTCCGCAGGGGACTGTTGTCGAGCAGGGAGATGGGGCGACCTATACCGTAGCCACTATGAATAAAAGAGGCGAGGATATGGAAGGTGTTTTTAATCACGCCACCGGCATCGGTGCGGTAGACATCTGCCGGTGTCAATTCATGCCAGATTCTCTCAAGCTTTTTGGTACGCAGACGAAATGGTCCCGCTCGCCCGGCAATCGACAGGGCATTGATAGCGCCGGCTGAGGTTCCGCAGATAATAGGGAAGGGGTTGTAGACAGATCTTGGCAGAATGCTGGCAATCCCTTTTAAAACACCTACCTGGTAGGCCGCTCTGGCGCCACCACCGGTCAATACTAATGCTTTGCTCATGATTAAAATATTCCCATTGCCAGGCCGGCGGCCATCGATAGTCCAAATTCTTCAGATTGCTGGAGATGATCGCGGTTAATCTCGCCTTTTACAATCAGTGGTGGGGCAATTTTTTTCAGCGGGTAGCCGCTGGCAATCCGATCGATCTCGCGAACAGCGCCACTGCCATCATTATCTGCACTTATAAACAATGCATAGGGTAGGTTGAGTTCGTAGGGTTCCGCAGGATAGTAGGTGCGATCAAAAAAATCTTTTAGGGCGCCGCTCATAGTGCCAAAGTTTTCCGGGGTGCCGAACAACAGACCCTCGGCCCACAGCAGGTCTTCAAGTTGTGCATCAAAGGCTTTGCAGAGTCGTGTCTCAACCCCGGCTTCCGCCTGACAGCCGCGCACCACTGCCTGGGCAAGCTGGGCAGTATTGCCGCTCTGTGAGTGATAGATAACCAACAAATGCTTCATTAAGTTTTTTATTTTCCAGCTCTGCAGTGATTAAAAGTTATTAGTGAGTAATGCTTATTACTGAGTAACAGTTGTGCTCTTTTTCTCGGTCACAGGATTAAAGTGGCGTTATCTGTCTGGGAACTTTCCTTAGGGGAACTTTCCTTAGGGGAACTTTAACAGCCCAATGGATATGTGCAAACAAGGATCCTGGATGTCTTATTTAATAATGCTCTCTGTGGGTATTTTCTCCGTTGCCTGGTGGTCCAGTCTGCCAAGTCTTGGCTCTATTTTTGTTGTGTTGCTCTTTAGCTTGCCCCTGTGGGCCGTTGCCAAACTTAGGCTTCCACTCTGTCTGCTGCTGGGTATTCTCTGGGGACTATTTTCCGGACATCTACTGATTAAAGATAGTCTGCCCGCAGCCTTTGATGGCGAGGATATTTTATTAACTGGAACCATTGTCGGCCTGGTGGATAGCAACGCCAAACGCAGCCGCTTTGCTTTTTATGTGGATTCAGCTCAGCTTTTTAACCAGAGTGGTGAGAGTGCCGGAAACGCGCAGAATATAGGTATAAAAAAAATACTCATCAGTTGGTACGGAAAAAATGACCTGCGCCCAGGGGATCGCTGGCAGTTGGTAGCACGGTTGCGCCAGCCGCGAGGATTTGTTAATCCGCGGGCCTTTGATTATCAGCTCTGGCTGCTTCAGCAGGCATATGGGGCAACAGGTTATGTCCGTTCCGGGCAGGGAGCTAATAAGCTGCAAAACAAGCCTTTTCTAAGAATCCACTCTATGCTTTCGGCACCGGTAATCATATCTTCAGTACTGCGCTCAACGTTGCGTGAGAGGATTGAACGCGCAGAGTTATCCGCTCGCGGCAGGGCGGTTATATTGGCTTTAACCATAGGTGATAAACAGCGGCTTTCAAGCTGGTGGGCGGATCTGGCGCGTATGGGCATTGTCCACCTGCTGGTAATATCAGGTCTGCATATAGGGCTTATAGCACTGCTGGGCACAGTGGTCGGTAGTGGATTAATTCGCCTTGTCATTGTAGGTAAACAGTTGCTCTACAGG
>Ga0213868_10005668_pt1 | contig 11165 bp, 7 predicted proteins | sample PICome_9_FD_160087 | JGI IMG/M metagenome (GOLD analysis project Ga0213868, IMG submission 160087) | Coastal seawater microbial communities near Pivers Island, North Carolina, United States - PICO127 | ecosystem: Environmental > Aquatic > Marine > Coastal | place: USA: North Carolina | collected...
GAGGACACTCTGTTTAACCATATTCGGGCCTCTCTACTAGAGAGACAGTAGCACTATATTTAAACAATCATGTTATCTTTTTGTTATCGAGCTACATACTAGTTCTTGTATTATTTTCTAGAGATACATAGTTCTTGTATTATTTTTTCTCTCTCTCTAGAGACAGAAAACTACTTTTAGTCTTCGTAGAGAAGTATGGGAGGCCTGGGTAAAAGTTCCAAATGACAAATCTGATTGTAGTTCATGAATTGCATATAGCTTTCCAAATCCTTGAGAGTTGGATCAATGTTCAATTCACGCGCAATCGAGTGATAAATATTCAAATCTTCTTCATTCAAATCAGGTCGTAAGATTGGATGAACAATATCCGTATTTGTATCTGAAGCAACCATGAATCCTCCTGCTTTTTTGCGTTCACCCGTAAAAGCCTTTGCCATGATTGGAGGTACGATTGGTGGGAACTCAGCATATGCAATCAAATTATGGAACAACCAGTTTCCTTCCCTTTCCCACCACTTTCCATAAAACATTTGCTTGGGAGTGCTTTTCTTATCCTGTGGGGTAGCTCCTTCATTCACTTTGTAATTATCTTCCACAACGACATGACGAACTCCAAATTTCATGACACTGGCTATCCTTTTAAAGGCATGCAAATGATCATCAATGAATACTAGCGTTTTATCTAGATCGATTTCTTTCCTTGTAACCATACCTTTCCAATCCAGAGCCATAAGATCGACGAAATTTTTACCAGTGTAATTGATGGTATTTTGCGATGAATCAATCCATCTCTCTCCCTGTCCGCAAATCGGTTTATCCAATGGGTCAATGGCAAATATCTTTGTGGTGGGAGAAGCTGCACGGATAAAGTAGGTAGATACTCCTGCATTGACACCAGATTCAACGACTAAGGTAGGTTGAATACGTTTGACAGCCAAGAATAAGGCAAGAGCATGATTGATCCGAATTCCACATAAGTTCACTGGATCTGGGCGATTTTTATATACTTGAATGAACTCATCCATAAGAGTTTTACCATCATTTTGTTTTTCAAAGTATAACTCTCTTGCATGGTGAAAAAAGGAGTCTCCCTTGGTAACTAGGGGATGCCCAGGTTCTTCGTGTGCTACTGCTGGCCAATGGTCCCATGTTTTACGAGTGGGATCTCCTTTGGTTGGTATTTTATCATAAGGAGGAGCTAGTACGATGGAATTGTCTGGAGAAGAAGTGAAGTCGTAGCCCAAAGACAGCAATACTAGAAATATGGAGCTAGCAGCGATAGGAATAAAGAAATAGAAACCAGTTTTCCGGTTGGATCTTCTTCTTTGTTGTACTTGCACCATGATGAAAGAAATATTCTTCTCTTAGTATGGCTGTATTGCTGTTTGGAAAGTATGGTGAGCCTGAAGCCTGAGTGCTGAGCGCTGGAGCGGTCATACTCGTAAGTCATAAGTAGTTCGTGTCCCGCGTACCCTGTTTATCATCTCTTGTATCCTTCACATGTCGGGAGATACGAAACACATCACAAAATTCCGATAAGAATTCTGATGCTTCAGAAACCTCCAGCCTCCAGCACTTTTTCTACGTTTGGTACGACGAGTCGGTAGTTCGTTGGAACTTTCCGAAAGAACACCTGACCCTTCTTTCGTTTCACAACGAAACAAAATGAAGAAGAATACACCTCTCATCCTTATTTTATTGTGGATCGACATAGGATCCATCCATTCTCTTACTGTTCGTCCGATGTTGCAAAAAATTGTAGTCCCAAGAACCAATGATTCACCAAGCAGAACAACGACGACAACAAGAAGAAGCTCTTCACCAACGATGCAAACGCAGAAATCATACAATGCAATTGATCACAAAAAATCCACTTCAAAAACTAGAATCATAGATTCAATTGTGCCAATTGGAAGTGCAGCATTATTGATTACTAGCAATACAGTCGGAGCAGGAATGATGACCTTACCACAACTTGCAGCTGGTCCTGGTATTTTAGCGACAAGTGGACTCATGTTGGGAACATATATTTTAAATTTAATATCTGGACTTTTGATTGCAGAAGTTTCCATCAACCAGTATGAATCAAGTGATGATGCATTGAAAAATGTTCCTAGTTCTTTTAAAGAATTGACCGATGTAAATTTTGAAAGTTTGCAAGTTGGCACTTTTGTATCTACTGTCTCTATGTAAGTTGAACGATGTTTTTTTTTAAATGAAAAATGAAATCATGAATTGAATATCATTCGTATCTCACTTAGTTTCCAATTCGTATCAAAACACATCTAGATTTATCAACTCATGTGTCCTATCGTATGGTTTATCGAAAGCTGGAGAAATGATATGTTCCATGACTGGAATCACACAAGACATTGGTCTCATTGGTGCAGCATTGGCTTTAGTGACAATAGTAGGAACACAAGACGCAAAGAATTTATCCTACCTTGCGAGTGGACTTTGTTTAGTTTTATTTGCATCCTTTTCTGCTCTCATTGTTCCTAGTTTGACAGCAGTGCAACATCCATTCGAAATTTTTATGACTCCTGGAACCAGTGCTTTTGGAACAGATTCATTTTATGAAGATTTGTCAACATTTTTCCCTGTATTATTGACTACGATGGTATATCAAAATATTGTTCCTACTATCACCAAAATGTTAAAGTATGACAGAAGTCATGTCATCGCTGCTTTAGGTCTTGGCTCCATGATTCCCATGATGATGTACCTTATGTTTTGTTTCACAGTTTTGGGCAGTGGATCCATTGGTTCACTGGGAAGTGAAAGTGTATATTTTCAAGGTATTGCTATAAGTAGTGTCATTGGATCATCTATGAGTTGCAGTATATCTATTGGTGAAGAATTGAATGTTTTTTTAGATGACGAAACATGTGGATCTTCTCCCCAATTAGATGATGTTGATGAAGAAGGGAAGAATCAAAGTTTAGCCTTGAAATCTACAATCTTGGGGATTCTACCGCCGCTATTTGTTGCGTTGACTTTTGGTCAAGAGCATGGATTGGTGGGAGCACTTAGTATTTCTGGGACATATGCAACACCTATTCTCTACTTTTTGATCCCGGTTCTGTTGGCCTTTACACAAAGGACAGGTATTCTAGAAGACATGAAATCGTGCAGGAGTAATCCTGAGAAAATGAAATTGATAGGAGAGAGAATAGGTTGCAATGACTTGGATACGACGAAGCACTTAGTGCCTGGTGGTTTCGTTTCCATTGTTGGCCTTGCCGGTGGTACTGGGTCACTATTGGCTAGTAGTTTGATACATGATGTTTCAAGTTTCATTCCATTTGTGTAGTGCTTTTGTTTAGCGTTAGTAAAGTACTTACTTAAGTAAGTAATCTCTCTTTTCCCAACTTTTGAGTTTATACAATCGCCACATGGGCCGATGGGCAGTGACATTCCATAGACAAAGAGCAGAGAGGCACAAAGATGCGCAAGGGACTGTTCACAGTAGCTATCTTTACTTACTTAGGTATCAGATAGTTTCATGTTGCTACGAACACTTTGACTTCGTATCATTCAATAACTCTGTCTGGAACTTGCATATGTGTGACAAGGGACCTCTTCAAGAGGGCTGAAAGAAGAGAGACACAAAAAAATTGACATGGACCGCATCAACAGATGCTATGCGGACCCGTGACCGTTGTTTTTGAGATATCAGTTCTGATGATGACACAATCTTCTTCAAACCGCCGAATTTGATAGATAGGCAATTGGAAAGGTTGTGCTTGCTGTTTTGAAGATGCGCGTCTCTTCTTTGCTTCTAACTCTCGTATCCAATCTAGCTGCGTTGGCGGTTGCTGATTTCGGTGGTTATGTAGATCCAACCTTCAATTGGTAAGAGTATCTTTCATATCTTGAATTCCTTTTGTACTTCAACATAGTAACTTCTCTGTAGCAATGTTTCCATTCGTTAAATAAATATCTCATTCATGACGCCTATTCCATCCTTCACAGCCCTGCTACCACTACTTGTCCAGTGGTTTGTATGCCAGCAGATGAAGATTGCCCTGCTGCATTAGATTGCCCTTTGTTTCAAGAACTTTGTCTTGATGGAACTTGCTCAGCTGATTGCACTGCTGCCAATTACTACTTTGATCCTGAAGGTGGCATTTGTCCCTCTTCAAGGCCCAAAATCTGCCAAAGCATCGTACTCACCTATGATGTATGCCAGGAGGCATTCGGATCTATTTACAGTTTGACCGCCATCGCCTTCGAAAATGAAGCTGCAGCGGAGGTTACTCTTTTCACCCTGCGCGAACCAGGTTTCGTGTTCATTTATTGTTGGATTTGTATCGTCTTTGCTCTCATGTTTCTATGGTGTGCTTACAATCAGCGCATTGACCCTGTCACTGGATCTACTCAGCCACTTACTGCTGAAAAACATAGGACAACAACAGCTGGAGCTAACTGGACTCAGGCAGGACACAAAGCAGGCCTTATCGGTATGACATTGTACAGTTTGGTCATGATCACTGCATTTAGTTTCCAATTTCTGTTGGGAGCCTTGACCATTTTTTACTACATTCAACAAGAGGCCATTACATGGTTCAAGCCAGTCTTTGAAGATGAAATTCAAGTATTGAGAGTCCATGAAATCACCTGGGGAGTTGGGTTCTTCTTGACACTTTTACTAAGGTGGCCTTTTTCTGTCAAAGCACTATTCCTACGTCGCTCTACTTTAGAGAGTGCCTCTCATGTAATTGTTACGACACCAATGACTCAGGCTCGTGAAGGTGAAAAAATGAGTGGAAGATTGGAGATTATCAAAAGCGCCATGTCCAAAACTGCACAGTCTATGAATTCCGTTATGCGTTCCCTCTTCAGTGATGTATCTCTTCCTACTGATGGAGAGTACTCTAGAACTGTTTGCAAAGTCCAAACAGACCCAAACGGAGGAAGATACTTCCATTTCAGACTTAGACGCTACATTTTCGATTCAGAAACAGGAGTGTTTGTTCCAGGAGAGTGTGCGCCAGGCGTCACAGTAGGGGACTTCATCGAGGCCAAGGCTGGATTGACCACGGAACGTGCCACGGAAGAAATGGCCATTGTTGGAAGGAACATCATTCACATGAAGAAGCCTTTCTTTATTTTGACTTTGCTAAGAGAGTTTTCCAGAACATTTTACATTTACCAAGTCTTTATGATATGGACATGGTTCCCTCTGTGGTACTACTATATGGCTCTTGTTCAGACATTCATTGTGTCAAGTGGAGGACTGATCATTTCCTTCTTCCAGTATCGCAACGAAAAGAACTTGTATCGTATCACTAACATCAAAGGAACCATTTTCGTTATTCGTGATGGCAACCTAATTTCTATCAATCAGAAAGATATCGTCCCTGGTGATGTGACAGTTGTTCAACCTGGTCCCGTATTTGCTGATATGGTGCTAGTGGATGGTTTGAGCCATATTGTTGTCGATGAATCGGCTCTTACAGGAGAGGCAACTCCTACGGCCAAGTTTCCTTTGGACCCCTCAGAAAGCTCGTCAAAGTACTCATATACCACTCACAAGAAACACACTCTATCTGCTGGTACCAGTGTCATTGAAGTAGATGGTCAGGCATTAGCGGTTGTTCTTGCCACGGGTTCTCACACTGCGAAAGGCGAACTCCTGCGTGACATTCTTTCTTATCAGCGCCACATGTTCAAGTTTGATACAGAGGTTAAGATTGTCATCGGCATCTTATTTTTATACTCAATTGCAGGATTTTGCTTGACAGTTGGACTTTACAAGGATGATTTTGTGTATGAATGGTTTTACGGTATGTTTGTCGTGGGAACTTGTCTTCCACCTCTTTTGCCGACTGTTTTCACAGTCAGCGTTGGCATCTCTGATGAGCGCCTTGCCCGTAAGAGGATTGCATGCGTGAATTCTGAAGATATTTTGGTTGCTGGTAAGGTAAAGATGGCATTCTTCGATAAGACTGGGACTTTGACCAAACAAGGATTGGACTTCATGTTTGCTTCTGAAGGTATTGAAAGAGCTGAAAAGTCTGCGAAAGTTAAATCTGACGGACATCTTGGCGTGGCAATGGCAACATGTCATAACCTTACGACGGATTCGAAAGGTGTTCTGATTGGAAATTCTGTCGATATTAACATGTTTTCAGAGACTATGGCTCTCATGTCAGCCGATGGTTCTGCTATTGAACTGAAAGGTGGTTCCAAAGTGGAAGTGTTGAAGAAATTCGATTTCGATCATCACAGAATGACTCAAAGTGTTGTTGTAGAGTATGGTGGCAAGATCCTGGCATTTGTAAAAGGCAGCGGGGAAAGCATTAAGAAATTATGCAACCCCAAATCAATTCCTGATGGATTTGATACCGCGCTTGCTCAGTGTGCGAGAGAAGGAATATACCAGATTAGTTTCGCAATGAAGGAACTAAAAGTCCCCAAAGATAAGGTATACAACATGTCGCGCGATGCAGTCGAATTCAGCCTTGATTTCATCGGAGTCGTTGATTTCAAAAATCAACTTAGAGATGATACCGCTCAAGTACTATCCGAGCTAGAAGCGGGAGATGTCCAATCTACCATGATTACAGGAGATCACACTCTCACTGGAATTTGTATCGCTAAAGAAGCCGGTCTAATTAAACCTAATCAGACTGTCATCTTTGGAAAGTCTGCAAAATCAGGAATTATTGCTTGGGTCGACGAGGACGACAAGGCTGTTTCCGTCCCATCTATTAACAAGCTTGAGAGTGGAGACATTGCTTTGGCAGTTACGGGTGAAGTTTGGAACACCATTCTAGCAGACTCTAAGACAAATGCACGAGAGATTGCTGAGTACATTCGTGTTTTTGGTCGCTGTACTCCCAACGATAAAGTATCTGTTGTAGATTGCTTTGTTCAAGCTGGTATTACGTGCTGCATGGTTGGAGACGGAGGTAATGACTGCGGAGCTCTGAAGACTGCCCATGTCGGTATTGCTTTAAGCGATGCTGAGGCCTCTATTGTTGCACCGTTTACTTCTCTTGACAAGAGTATTTCATCCGTAGTAGAAGTTTTGAAGGAAGGTCGTTGCGCTCTTGCATCTGCGTTGGCCAGTTACAAGTACATGATTATGTACGGTCAAGTCGAGTCAATCAATCAGATTGCGAATGCATACTTTTCTGTGACTTTTCATGAATGGTGTTGGGTCTTTATGGATGGAGTTTGGATGATTTCTATGGCTTTTACGCTTCCGTTGGCATACGCTGAGAAACGACTATCACCGAAACGCCCCACTTCGTCCCTTTTAGGTCCGAACACATTGTCCAGTGTTCTTGGAGTCTTGATTTTGAACTTTTCATTTACCTGTATTGCTCTTGGTCTCCTAATGGTTCAAGATTGGTACGACTGCAGAAGGTGGAATAGCACAGATATTTCTAACATCACTCTTATCGGCGATAATTACGAGGCATCTGTTCTATTTATTGTCACGGGTTACCAGTACATTTCTTCTGCTATGGCGTTCAACTGGGGATTTTCCTTTCGCGCAGCTTGGTGGAAGAACTATGTTTTCGTTGCACTTTGCATTTCATACACGGTTGTTCATTTCATGGCAACCCTTCATCCCAGCACCTTATCTTGTGTATGGCGTTTGAATTGCACCAACGATCACGTTGTTCCTGCTGTGACTGATACTGCAATTCCTATCAATAATGCTTTCAACACAACTATTATGCCCGTGGCCTTTCGAGTTAAGCTTATTGTTATCATGGTGGCAAACGCATGCGCAACTGCACTTTGGACCTACTTTGTTGGAAGTGAAAAAGTTAGTACTTTTGCAAGCTCACGCACTGCTTCAAAAGCCCCCGTCGTTGAAGAATTCATTGAAGACAAGGTTCTTAAGTCCGACGCTGCATGAAACAGATCTTTTTGATTTCATGTATCGTGTTGAAGAGAACCACTCTCTAATTACTTTTACTTAGGAAATTTGTATTTCTCTAAAAGAATGTTTCTTTTTTGTAGGTATGTGAGTTTGCTTTTTGGCGGACTATTTTATCGTTACTTCCCCCTACCCTTGAAGGATTATTGACACGCTTTTTCAAAAAAATCTTTCGTCGTTCATCGTTACTTTATTTTGTAGTTTCTGATATCTCATCAGAATTCAAGTTCAACATATCTAAGCTCAACAACACATCGACAATTTTTGAGCTAATATTCAACTTTATACTCCATCCGACGCCAGTAGCTGAAAAATATACTCTAGTGGTTCAAAATCATGAAGTTATACCAACTATTCGTAACGACAACATTCTTGTCACGCCAGTTGACATCCGATGCTTTCTCGCCTTCCATTTATCAGCCCCCGATTGCTCTCTGTTTCAAATTGAAGCATCCTACATCAACAATCCCTCTTTGCCTCTCTCCAGAGCAGGCTAGTGAGTTAGAGCAAGCAGCAATTGAACAGTCATCTCAGGTTCAGTTGAAAGAAGATACCTTGTCCCAACCACAGCAATCCTCCACTCCACTCTCTGCATCCTCCTCCTTTGGCAAGGATAAAAAGACATGGTGGAGTACGACATTTAAAAAGTTTATTTCGCGACGAGGTTAGATGAAAATGCTGATAGATCTTCCTTCTGTATAAACAGCTGTCAATCTGACACTTTCTGTGTCTTTTCACCGTCTTTGGCGAATGCCGAGAAACGTTACTTTCACATTTTCAATATATTTAAAACTGCTGCGTCTTTGTATATTCTATTGCAGTCTCTAGGATTTCATCAAACATTTAAGAAGTAAAACCTTTAAAACGATGTATATATATTACCACCGTCTATCGTGATTCAGCGCTTATGTTCGTTTCAAAGATCAACTGGTCTCTCACTGACTGGTCTTCTTTTGAAATAATTTCTCAATTCTGAAAAGGAAATAAAAAGGAATGACAAAACGTCAGAATTCATTTCCACCTTCAGTTCTTCATGCTCCTAGTGAGGACAACTATTTCTCTTCTCAGTTTGTACATTGTGCAATAACTCGAGAGAATCAAAATGGAAAAAACCAAAGATTTTATTTCATTTACCAGGCTCCTATCGGTGATGAAGGTAGGAGGGACACAGTTGCCATGGTTGCAGACAAACAGACAGGAAAAAGGACATCTCACTATAGAATTTGGGATACGACAAGAATCAACTTTGATTTGGGTATAAACGGGAGAGATGTTTCATCCATAAAATCGTGTTCACTCAAACTAAACAAGAAATCGGGTAATTATCTTGGCAAGTTACGAAGGGACAAGTCGTCAAAAGATATTCATGGATTTTCTATTTACAATTCAAAAGAGGAAAAGCAACAAATTGGAGCATTCGTTTACAGCAAAACTCCGCTGATACAACAAATGAAAGATGGCCATCCTCCAAGGAATGTTCGAGTCGCGATTCCTCAGATAAATAATGATGGACAAATGGAATCATTAGCTCCCTATTTGAAGAATCGATTGGTGGAATGTGCTTACAATGAAACAAAGACTGGTATCTTTTTATTTCAAAACAAAGAACCTACTTTTCAAAATGGCCAATATCGATTAAATTTTTCAGGAAGGGTGACACGTCCATCAGTAAAGAACGTCCAGCTTGTTGGTTCAATGTATATTAATGATGAAGGAAAAGAAGAAGAACAAGAAGAAATCTTTTTACAATTTGGAAAAGTTGGTGATAATAGATTCCACTTAGACTTTAAGAGACCATTCAACGCTCTACAAAGTTTTGCACTGGCATTGTCGGCTATTGACCTATAGATAATGTATTGATTAATGCCATTCATTTTTAAAATTCAATTGATCATTATTAACGCAACAATCTCTTGATGACCTCCGATTGTCCCGATCCCATTCCAAATCCTAACCCCATCACATTTTCAAAATCCCTCATACTCCTTTCCTTTTCTTTAACCGCCTGCAATGGAGTTTGGCCATCGTTGTCCAATGCACGCTTTTTAGCACCTTTCTCAATCAGAACCCTCGTTGCGACCACATTATCCATCACTGCGGCAACATGAAGGGGGGTATTTCCATTTTCATCACGCGAATCCACCGGCATCTTCTTTTCTGAAATCAAGTATTCGAAAAAGTCTTCTTGTTTGTAGTTGGCCGCAGCTAAGTGAAGAGCGTTTATACCGATTAAGCTCGCACCATCTTTTTCCAAGCGATTAATGACATCCTTCTTAAGACTATCGAAATGAGTCAATCCTTGGATAACGCTCTCAAGAATGTTATCATTGTCAGATTTAATGTGCCGTGGTGCCTGCATAGCGATGTGAACATCCTTCACATCTTCTTTGGAAAGCCAGCTTTCCTTGACGTTTTGGTTGGTCTTATAAGCTTCCAGACTCAAGTACCAATCATCCACATGCTTAGGAATGTCCTGAACGGGTCTGAATCCCATGCGATACATTTGCCTTCTCAACTTGATAATGAAAGAGCGACCCATTTCTTTTTTGGCTCGTTCATCCGTTGCTGTGAGCATCAGATCCCTCCATGTGGGTCGATAACGGTACATATGTTCTGATAAAGTTGTTGGATCCATGACGCATACTCCAACGTCCTTTTTGACATAGTTCAGTACTTCATGGATGAAATTGATGCCCAAGTCCATTCCTTTGTACTTAGGATCAATCTCAACATATTCCAACAAGAACATTCCACCCTTGGATGCTGGAATTTTAGCGAATTCACTATTAGGAACTCTACAAACTTTTCCACTTGAATCGTACAAGGCAGTCGTAAACCGATACAATTCATCACATACTACATCTCCATCGTGATGAAATATCTTATTGTTTCTCTTAATAATGTATCCACTGAGATATCCTACTTCCGTTTTATGTTTCTTCTGTACGACCTCAGTCAAAGACTCTTCTGTTTTAATCGATGTTGCTTCATTTGCATCCGAAGAAATGTGAATTTCGCCGCCCACTTCGGTGACACTGGTCGCCTCATAATGGGGATTTAAAGTAAACGTGAAGGAGAAGGTCTTTCCTTCGGGTGATGTCCAATCAACTGTTTGATGTGTCATGAATGAATGATGTGATATTTAGAAAGAATTCGTATTTATGCTTTATGTGTTTTTGTTTCAGTTGACAACAGTTCTCGTTTTGAAAAAGTATCTTTCGTTTTCTCTCGTTTCTTCATACCTCGTACCTCGTACCCTTTTAAA
>Ga0213868_10005677_pt1 | contig 11153 bp, 10 predicted proteins | sample PICome_9_FD_160087 | JGI IMG/M metagenome (GOLD analysis project Ga0213868, IMG submission 160087) | Coastal seawater microbial communities near Pivers Island, North Carolina, United States - PICO127 | ecosystem: Environmental > Aquatic > Marine > Coastal | place: USA: North Carolina...
AAGATGATCGACTGGTGGGGTCCGGTGTTGCATGAGTACTACGCAGGTACCGAGGGCAACGGCTTCTGTTATGTGAACAGCGAAGACTGGCTCACGCACCCGGGAACCGTCGGGCGCCCGTTGAATGGCGTGTTACACATCCTGGACGACGACGGCAACGAGGTGCCGGCTGGCGAGGCTGGGGCGATCTTCTTCAGCGATGGCGGTGAGTTCGAATACCACAACGACGAAGAGAAGACCGCGTCGTCACGAAACGACAAGGGCTGGTCAACACTTGGCGACGTCGGCAAGGTCGATGAGGACGGCTTCCTGTATCTGACCGACCGCAAGGCGTACATGATCATCACGGGTGGTGTGAACGTGTACCCACAAGAGGCAGAGAACGTGCTCACCATGCATCCCGATGTGTTCGATGTAGCCGTGATTGGTGTGCCGAACGATGACTTTGGCGAAGAGGTCAAGGCGATCGTGCAGCCTGCCACCATGCCTGCGAAAGACGAAGATCTCGCCACGCTGGAACGCACACTTATCGCGTATTGTCGTGAACATCTCGCCGACGTTAAGTGTCCTCGTTCGGTCGACTTCCGCGAAGAGCTGCCTCGTCATCCAACCGGCAAGCTGTACAAGCGCCTACTCAAGGACGAGTACTGGGCCGACGCCGGTCGATCCATCTAGCCCTATCAACGTCGGTGCCGCTACCTCTGGTGTGCTGCCAGTGGCCAGGACAACGCAGCACATCAGTCTGTCGGGCATGATGAGTCGGTGTCGACCGAGCCCACATCGCATCCTCGGTCGCCGCTGGCGATAGCCAGGCTGGTGGTGTTGGTCGTGGCCTTGGTTGGGGCGGGCGTTGGATTGGCTATTGGCGGCACCGATGGCGCACGCGACCTGCTGACCGAAGTCGGGGAAAGCAACTGGGGATTCATTGCATTTGTTGCGACCTACGCGTTGACCGTCGTGCTGCTCTTGCCGGGGATACTAGGCACCGTCACCGCTGGTGCCGTTTTTGGCTTTCCGGTCGGAGCAGCGGCCGCTTTGGCTGGTGCGACAATTGGTTCCACTTGTGCGTTCATCATTTCCCGAGCCATGGGGCGCGACGGTGCCCAATCCTTGTTCGGTAGCCGACTGTCGAACATCGACGACTTCATCGGCCGTAACGACTTCACATCGATTCTGGTTCTGCGGTTGATGCCGATCGTGCCGTTTAACCTGCTCAACTACGGTTCTGGACTGACTTCGGTCCGGCTTTCCCGGTATGTGCTGGCATCGGTGATCGGGATGGCCCCGGCCACGCTGCTGGCAACTGGGCTTGGCGCCCAGGCCGACAACCCGAGGGGCATAACGTTCCTGGTCCTGCTCGGTACCCTCCTTGTTGTGCTTGTCGGAAGCAGTCTGTGGGCCCGACGGATACGCGACCGGGCAGTCAGCTGATGCTCGATGCGGTGTTTAGGGCGCGGTTAGCGGGCCCGCTGGACCGGGCGGCGATACCGCTTGAACGGATCGGACTAGGCCCCAATACCTTGACTGGTATCGGCTTCGCCGTCGGCGTTGCTGCCTGTGTGGCGATCGCGTTCGAACACTGGTGGCTCGGGTTGGTGTTATGGATTCTGAACCGCCTGGCTGATGGGCTCGACGGGCCGTTGGCCAGACGTACCGCGCCGACCGACCTTGGTGGCCTACTCGACATTCTTGCTGACTTTGCGATCTATGGCGGCGTGGTGGTGGCGGTTGGTATCGCCCTGCCCGAAGCTCGTCTGGCTGGCTTGGTGGTGTTTTTGATGTATTACCTCTCTGGTTCATCTTTCCTGGCGTTCTCGAGCCTTGCGACCAAACGTCGGATGGAAGGTGACGGTCGGAGTTTGCAGTTCCCAGCAGGGATCGCCGAGGGTTCAGAGACAATCGCTGCCTACATCCTGATCCTCGCCTTTCCGTCGCAGGCTGAGCCGTTGTTGTGGATCTGGGCCGTGCTCGTTGGGATCACCTTGCTCCAACGACTAGCGATCATTACCCGCCTCCTGCACTAGCCAGCCAGAACCTGGTGGAAGGGAGTTCGGAGCGAGGGATGAGCGGGCAGCGAGCAACGGATGAGCTGCAACGGTGGTCGGTAAGCCATATCCGACGAACGTCGGCCCGAGCGGAGCGGTGGAAAACTGTTACGGCTTGTCGAACTTGCGTAGCAGTCTGAGCACGGGGCGGGTGAACGTGCGGGTGCGTTCGGTGAAGAATTGTTCCCGAAGGACCTCGTTTGCGGCCTTCGCCGGACCTTCGGCGAATGTTGGGTACGGGCGGACCATTTGGCCAATGGCTCGGAGCTTGTCGCCTGCCAGAATGCGGGCGGTCATCTCGTTGATGGTTTCGCCCGCGGTATCGCCGACGATTGTGGCGCCTACAAGATGGCCCTTGTTGTCGGTGAACAGATCGACGAAACCCACCGGTTCGCCGGTCGTCACCTGCCGGTCGAGGTGTTCATAGTCGAAGTGTGAGACGGTGAGTTCTTCGTCGCCGTTGGGCCTGATCCGGCCGACACTGGCGACCTCAGGATCGCAGAAGATGGCATATGGAATACGTTCGTGGTCCGCTTTGCGACGGAGGCCGAAAAGGGCGTTCGACACGACTAACCCGCCGTGCATGCCAGCAGTGTGAGTGAAGGGCATTTTGCCGATCACATCACCACCGGCATAGATGTGGTCGTTAGTGGTTTCGAGTCTGTCGTCGACCTTGACATGGCCTCGCTCGGTCAGTTCGACGCCGACCGCGTTCAGGTTCAGGTTGGCGGTATTTGGCCGACGTCCGACCGCAACCAACACCTGGTCGGCGGCGATACGAGTTTCGTGGTCGGCGATGACCACAAGGTCGCCGTTGGTTGCTGAGCCCTCGACACCGGTGACCGTGGTTCGGGGCATCACGGTTATACCTTCGGCTTCGAAACGGGACATGACGAGCTCGCTCACGTTCTTGCCAAGGGTGCTCAAGATTCGAGGTGCTGCTTCGACCAAGGTGACCTTGCTGCCAAGACGACTGAATGCTTGGCCAAGTTCACAACCGATTGCGCCGCCGCCGATCACAACGAGACGCTCGGGCAGTTTGGTCAGATCCCAGATTGTGTCGCTAGTGAGTGGTTCGCTCTCCCGCAACCCGGGGATGCCAGGCACCACCGGTGAGGCGCCGGTGGCAATCATTGCCTTGCGATAACGGATGGTCTTGCCACCGGCCTCGATCTCGCCCGGGCCAACGAACTTGCCGAGGGTAGGGATTACTGCCACACCTGCAGCTTCGAGCCGTTCGACCGAGTCATGGGGGGCAATATGTTCTTGTGCGTGTTTGACCTGTGCCATCACTGCGGCGAAGTTGACCTCGGGTTCGACTGCGGTGATGCCATGACGGTCAGCGGTGCGCATGACATGGGCCGCATGGGCAGCCGCCAGCAGGCGTTTGCTTGGCACACAGCCGTACCAGAGGCAGTCGCCGCCGGGGTGGTCGGGTTCGATCATGGCCACGGTGGCTCCCATGCCGGCCGCGCCGTGGGCTGCTACCAGCCCCGCGGTTCCGCCGCCAATAACGACCAGGTCGTACTGCGTAGTCATGCGGGTCTAGTTGTCGCCGCGGGCGTCGGCTGAGGGACCCCGGCGATCGTCGAACAGTGCAATAGCGGCTTCGAGGTCACTCCAGCCGACTTCGGTTGCGGTCTCGTCACGACGCAGTGTGGCCAGTGCGGCTTCTCGGAGCACTCCGGTCAGGTCGGCGAACGACAGGCCGTCGGTCTGGGCCGCAAGTTCTTCGCGATCGACGTCTTCGGCAAGGCTCACGTCGGTGATCTCGAGGAGTGCCAGTCGGGCGCTCTTCACCGGCAAGTCGAGCTTGATATGGGTCTCGAAGCGACCAGCACGTAGCAGCGCTCCATCGATTAGGTCGAGGCGGTTTGTGGCAGCGATCACAGATACTTGGCCTCGGTCGGAGACGCCGTCGATCTCGGTGAGAAGCGCGGCGACGACCTGATCAGAAACGGAACTGGAAGAGTTCCCTCGCACCGGGGCCAGCGCATCAAACTCGTCGAAGAAGATGATGGATGGCGCTGCGTCACGTGCACGAGAGAACACCGTGCGCACAGCGCGTTCGCTTTCGCCCACGTATTTATCGAGTAGTTCGGCGCCTTTGACCGCAAAGAAGGCGCTTCCAGCCTCGTGGGCTAACGCCTTAACCACGAAGGTCTTGCCGGTGCCGGGAGGGCCGTAGAGCATGATGCCCTTGGGTGGCTCAATACCGAGTCGTTCGTAACGCTCTGGCTGAGTCATGGGCCAAATCACGGCCTCGGTGAGGCGCTGTTTGACATCGGTCAGGTTGGCCACCTTTTCGAAGCCAAAACCAGTGATTTCGCCCATGGGAACGGAACCGAGAGACGGTGTGGTGGACTCGAGTGCTTCGACCGCTATCTCGGTTGTAAGGGCTTCACCGTTTCCCGTGACCATCGACGATGCATGCACGACTGCTGCCAAAACGTCGGCGCCGGAGTAACCCGACGACAATGTGGCGAGCCGGTGGCTGTCGATGTCGTCGGCGCCAGGAACCCGTGAGAACGCAGCCTCGAAGAGGCGCTGGCGGCGATCGAGATCCGGCGGCGGAATGCTGACAACCCGGGGGAGTAGCGGCGACTTGGCGATGGAATTGTGGAGGTCGGCAACGGTGTCGACGCCGAGCACACACACGACCTGAGGTTTGGCAGCTACCTCTTCGAGGAACCATCGCAGCACAGCCACGAACTGGGTGCGGAAGGTAGAGAGTGCGTCGTCGCCGGTGAGGGTCTCAAGCCGGTCGACGAAGATCACTCGAGGTCCAGATGGAGCGTTGACCGAGGTCGAAAGCCGGTCGAGCAGCTTTTCGGGCTTGAAGACCCGGCTGATGTCGACCTCGCTGACCTGGGTGCCTGCGCGTTTGGCGGCTTCGCGCACGAGTTCGCTCTTGCCACAGCCGTTGGGGCCCTCGAGCAACATGCCAGCGACCGTAGGGAGCTTCCACGAGGTGGCCAAGTCCTGGGATGTGGCCAATAGCGAGAACCAGCCGGTCATGAGCTCAACCTCGTTGTCGAGGCCGGCGAGCAGCGCTGCTGCGGTGCTCGGATGTTCGGCCGGGGCTCCGGCCTGTGCGTGGTGATCGAAAGGAGATCGTGTTGCTGACGCAGCAGGTCGAGAAACAGGAGCGACCTGGCCTGGACCTGACCCGATCGCGAACCGGGTAGTGGATCCGACGACTCCGATATCGGGTTCGACGGCGGTGACGGTGAGGTCGACATCGTGGTCACCACCGAAATAACCAGCTTCGATCGTGACATGATCGCCAGCGGTGATGGGTGCGCCTTGGAGCGCTCGTGCGAGCACTCGTGCTTCGAGTTGGTGTTCGCCGAATCGCACGACCTCGGCGACGGGAAGAATGACTCGTTTCACATCGATGCTTGCGCCGGGCCGCAACTCGGCGTTACTCATGGTTTTGTCATCGAGGAGCAGGTCGGTCGGGCCGTTGGTGTCGCCACCGGTAACACGGGTGTGAGTTTTGCCTACGGAGATGACCCCGCCATGTGGCAGACCAAGGGCACGGAGCATTACCGGATCGGCAATAGCACTTGCACTTGTTCCAGCACGGATCGTGAATCGCATTCGCCAAAGCTAATGCCTCTTGACCGCGAGTGCGGTGCTGGTCTGTGGTCCGAAGTGTTGGCCGGAATTGTTGGTCCACCGACCGTGCGGTGGGGACTGCGCTACCGTCTTCGCTGTGGCCATTGATGTCGACAACGTTGAGCGCCTCGATGTGTTGCAGATTGGCCGGAACTGGTTGGGCGACCCTGGATCTCGGCAGCGTCATATGAGGACGACACAATGCACGGCGTCCAGTAGTCGTAACCAGAACGTAAGGAACTAGAGCGCCGGGAAGGCCGACCAGCTAACTATGGGTACAGACCAGTTTTCCGTTCTCTTCGCGTTGCTTGCGTTCATGGCGCTCGCCGTTGGTGTCGTGTCGTTGGCGATCGTGACGTTCGGCAAGGCCGAGAAGTTGAGGCCAATCGCTGATGTGGTGCTGCCTCTGGCGTTCGTGATCGCACTCACGAGCACGCTTGGGAGCCTGTATTACTCGGGAATCGCCAACTATCGACCGTGTCGACTGTGTTGGTGGCAGCGAATTATGATGTACCCAATGGTTCCGGTGCTTGGAATCGCCACGTTCCGCAAGGACGTTATGGGTGCCTGGTACGCGCTGCCGCTCGCACTCGGCGGAGTGGGTTACGGTCTCTATCACACCCAGTTGCGGTGGTGGCCCGCCGAAGATGGGGGCAGCTGTGACGTCGACGCTCCGTGTTCGGCGGTGTGGGTCAACACGTGGGGATTCGTGTCGATCCCGTTCATGGCCACGTGTGGGTTCATTGCCATCACCGGCTTGTTGGCGGTGCGGTTGAAGCTCAATCGCTCACTGGGATCTACAGCTAGCTAGCTGGTTAGTTGTCGTGGAGGTCGGTGTTGAGGCCTTGCCAGCCGGCGCCTTCGCGGGCGATGGCTTCGATGACACCGGTCTTGGAGTTGCGGCGGAAGAGTAGGCCGTTGGCGCCGGACAGGTCCTTGGCCTTTACGGTGTCGCCCTCAGGGGTTGTGACGAGAGTTCCAGCGGTGATGTAGCAGCCGGCTTCGACGATGCAGTCGTCGCCAATGGAGATGCCGATACCGCCGTTGGCGCCGATCAGGCTGTTCCTGCCAACCGACACGACGTCGGTGCCGCCACCAGAGAGTGTGCCCATGATGGATGCGCCACCGCCGATGTCGCTGTGTTCGCCCACGACAACACCCTGGCTGATGCGGCCTTCGACCATGGCTGGGCCGAGTGTGCCGGCATTGAAGTTGCAGAAGCCCTCGTGCATGACCACGGTCCCTTCGGACAGGTACGCGCCCATGCGGACCCGGTTGGCGTCGGCGATGCGGACGCCGCTTGGCACGACATAGTCGAGCATGCGAGGGAATTTGTCGACGAGGTTGACCTCGACGTTGTGCCCGTCGGCCCGTAGCGCCATACGAGCCATTTCGAAGTTCTCTGGCTCGAAGGGTCCCAAGTTGGTCCACACCACGGTGTTGAGTAGCCCGAACAGGCCGTTCAGGTTCATGCTGTTCGGGATCATCTTGCGATGCGACAGTAGGTGTAAGCGCAGGTAGGCGTCGATGGTGTCGACGGGTGGCTGGTACAGGTTGTCGATCAGGCAGGCAACCACGACTCGTTCGCCGCCGAGGGCGGGGAGTGCAGCGACCTTGCCGCTGAGTGTCCACGCATCGAGGTTTAGGTGGGGGCCGTCGCCGGTAGCTAACTCGCTGAGATCGGCGATGGCATCGTCGAGTGTGTCTTGGTCGAGACGGTAGCTTGCGGTGCCTTCTCGATGGCCGGTGGAGGCAGCGAGGACAACGGCGGTGCCCCACGATTCGTCGCAGTTCACATGGGGGAACGATACGTCGAGCACGCCGCCCGATGGGCCAACGGTGGCGACCCCCACGGCGTAGGCGTGAGGTGCGACATAACCGTCGAGCTTGGCTTCGAGTGCAGCGACGGTGTCGCTGACGTTTCGGGGCTGGCGCTCGTGCTCAGGCATCAGATTCTCCATGCCCAGCAGGTTAGACGGCGACTAGCTCTCGTCGTGCGTGAATTCGGGCTTCTTCTCGGGCTTTGGTGTGGGCCTGGCCGGGCCAGGAACGGGGGACTCGCCCCGCAACATTGGGAGTAGTTCCGGATGAAGTGCTCCCGCTGCCAGGCCGACTGCGGCTGCAGCGATGAACGTAGCCAGTCCACCGGCACCAGTCTGGCGGGCCAGCAGGCCGGTGACCCCACCGAAAAAGCCGACAAATCCAATGAAACCAGTGACGAGTTCGGGTGGATGGCGATCGATCGCTCGAAGGATGATCGGCACGATCGCGACGACTCCTGCCGTCGTTGTCAACACGTAGACCCACATCACGCCGCCAAGTTAGCAGTCCTGGGTGCGGCTCTTGCGAAGGGATGGCGTCGGCTGGGTCATCGGGCAGATCCTTGTTCCATGGTCCATGATGTTGGCAGGCCAGCTCGATGACCAGACACTTGTCATCCGGTTGCTTCTCGACGTGACCTCGGCACAAGAAGTGCAAGTACTTAGCGGCGAGGTCGTGATCATCGAAGTCGACAACACCGGCCCGGCTGGTTGGGAACTTGGTGGGGAAGAAGACGGTGATTCGTGACGTTTGTTGTTGGGGCTTCGGCCCACGGATCTCCTGGTGTGTCCACCGCGCTGCAATTGGTTGCTTCGTTGTGGGCAGAGGACTCAGCGGTGCCGGTGGTGGTCGAAGGCGACGCAAGCGGGGGAGTACTTGCTGCCCGGTACGAGGTGTCGTTGATGCCGGGATTCGTGACATTGGTTGAGAGCCTGCGCAAGTCTGAGCAACCCCCATTGTTGGACCATGCCCAACGACTCCCTTCGGGTGTCGCATGTGTCGCGCTGTCCCCATCAGCGACCGCAGCAGGGGCGCAACTTCGTTCGGCAGGTCCATACCTGGGGCCATATCTATCTCAGGTTGGACACCCTGTCTTGTTCGACGTCGGCATGGTGGTACCCGACGCCCGCGCCGTCCCGGCGCTGTCGGCGGCTGACCTATTGCTGTGGTTCGTGCGGCCCACCCGAGAAGAGTTGTTGGTGTTACGCCATCGTTTGGCCGAGTGTTCGCAGCCAGAAGACGTCGCCGTTGTCCTGGTCGGCGACACCCCGTACAACGAATCGCAGGTTGCCGATGGACTGGGTGTTGAGGTCCTGCACACGCTGCCGATCGACAGTCGAGGCGCTGCGGCTGTCAACCTTGGCGGTGATGATCGATACTTGCGTCGGAGCGTCCTTGCCCGATCGTGCGCCGAGCTTGCCACCCGCATCGCGGCCAGGGCAACCTCAACATCGTCGTCGGCAGCGCTGCGGTCTGTGGATCGCTGAATACTCAGGTAGACCTGCGGCAGGAGCCACTAGCACCACCGCATTCGTCCCCCGATGAACTCCGGGTGTGGACCTCCGATTCACATCCAACGAATCACCGTCCGAACGATCCGCCGGTGGTGGTCTGGGTCAACGACGAGAACTGATCGAGTCAGCCTGCTGGGTGTTGTCGCGTTGCCTTCAGTTTCCCTTGGCGAGGTGAGCGATGCTCATCGCTGTCTCGGTGGCGATTCCTGGACAGCTGACCGAGAAGACCTCGCTGCCGTGCAGCGTTCCCATGACCTGGCGACAACGGGCCTGGACACCGGCCTGATTGAGTAGGCGGTAGAACTCGATGCCTTCGTCGCGCAGCGGATCACATTCGTTCACGCTGACCACGGTTGTCGGCAACCCGGCGACATCATCGACGGTGGCGAACATAGGCCAGGCGAGAGGATTGGCCTGGTCGAACGCCTCAATGCCGTACGCCATGCGGGCGTTGTTGCCCCACAGGTTGATGAACAGGCCGTTGTTCTCCGTTGAGGACGGGAAACGCTCCTGGGGCCACTCGCCGGCCAAGTACGGGCACAACGCGTACAGACCGCTGATCAGCCCGACATCACCATCACGCAACAGTTGCATACCGGTCGCGATCGCTAGGTTTCCACCGCCGCTTTCGCCAGCAACAATGATCTTTGAAGCATCGATGCCGAGTTCGTCGGCCTGGTCTACGAGCCAGCGCACGCCTGACACACAGTCGTTGAGCCCCGCTGGGAAAGGTGCGACTTCGGCCGCTGACGACGAGTGCAACGCATTGCGGAAGTCGACCATCGCCACCGCAACACCCTGATGAGCGATCAGCCGACCCCAACACTGGTACATGCCCAGGAACGCGGACATGGTCTGCATGCCGCCGCCATGGATGTAATACACACACGGCAGCAGTTCTGCGGCCCCGGACCCGTCGATCTGAGGGCGCATGAACGACACCTTGATCGAATTGCCGTCGGGTGCCGAGACGAACTCGTGGGTCGAGATGTCGAGCCCCTCGAGTGGGGCGAGGTCGGTGCTGTCGATGCGATCGAGATTTGCGTCGAGCACAGCTCGGGCTGCCAGTGCTGATTCGCTGTTGGCCCTGGCCAGCAGTTCGTCGCGGTCAGCCACGTCTGCACTAACCCTTGCATCAGGTGTCACGCCCATGATGCGTCGAATGCGAGGGTCGAGTCGGCTGTCGTCGGCGATCTTGGTCATGCGTCTTCGACCAATTCGCGCAGCTTGCCCAGCGTGCCGACCGGATCCTCGCCGACCGGGGTCACGTTGAGCACACTCACGCCAGCTTCTTTCCAGGCCCCTAGCCGTTCCTTGACATAGGACTCAGGGCCAACGAGGTTCGCCCGTTCGAGGAAGTCACGAGGCACGGCTGCAGCGGCAGCGTCCTTATGGCCGTCGAGGTACAGATCCTGGATCTCGATGGCCTCTTCCTCATACCCGTACTTCTGGGCAATGGAGTTATAGAAGTTCTTGTCTCGTGCGCCCATGCCGCCCCAGTACAGAGCGGTCGATGGGCGTCCACGGTCAAGTACGTGGTCGGCGCCATCGCCTGCGTATTCATCGCCGATAGCGACCATTGCGCCAGCGCCGATCTCCAGTTTCTTCATGTCCGGATCGCGCAGAGCCGTACCAGCCTTGAGGTCGTCGCCCCACACCCGCTGGAATTCGTCGGGCAAGAAGAACACGGGCAGCCAGCCGTCGGCTGACTTGGCGGTCTGCTTGACCGACAGCGGCATCAGCGACGCCCACCAGATCGGGACTTCGGAACGAACCGGATGGTTGATGAGCTTGAGCGGTTTGCCCAGGCCAGTGCCCTGGCCCTCAGGAAGCGGAATCTGCACCGTCTTGCCGTCGAAGACGACAGGCTCACGGCGCAAGGTCATCCGGGTCACATCGATGTATTCACTAATGCGCTTCATCGGCTTCTCGTACGGAACGCCGTGGAAACCTTCGATGACCTGAGGGCCGCTTGCGCCAAGGCCGAGGATGAACCGGCCGTTGCTCACATAGTCACAACCAGCGGCGGTCTGGGCGATAGCTGTGGCGGTGCGAGAGAAGACGTTGAGGATGCCGGTGCCGATTTCGACCCGCTCGGTGCGGGCGGCCAGGAAGCCGACCTGGCTGACCGCATCGATGCTGTACGCTTCGG
>Ga0213868_10005679_pt1 | contig 11151 bp, 12 predicted proteins | sample PICome_9_FD_160087 | JGI IMG/M metagenome (GOLD analysis project Ga0213868, IMG submission 160087) | Coastal seawater microbial communities near Pivers Island, North Carolina, United States - PICO127 | ecosystem: Environmental > Aquatic > Marine > Coastal | place: USA: North Carolina...
ACACTTTAGATAGGACCACGTGGTTTACCACAGTCATATGCTGCATTAGGGTTTAGACCAACTGACGCATCGTTGTAACATTCAGCCGAATATGCGGGAAAATCAACAAACTCTCCAGCGTATTTTGAAGGTGCCCAGTGAGGTGAATAAACCCATAGAATAATTGGGTCCTTACGTTGATAGGCCGCTTCAAGTTCTGCAAATAACGCGGCGTCTGTTCCAGCGTGAACAACTTCAAAGTCTAGGCCGAGTGCCTCTACACGTTCGTCATCAAATCCACCCCAGGTTACCGGACCACCAAGGTATCGGCCTAAAGGTGCCGTTTCTGGTGTTGAAAAAGCGTCGGCACAATCCTTCAGCGCCTCCCAGTTTGGTAATCCTGGGCATTGCTCTTTCATGTATTCGGGATACCACCATTCTTCAATGGCCTGCATGCCGGTTTCGCCAAGATTAACGACCTTGCCAGTGGCAAAAGCTTCATCCATAGCTTCGCGGCCAGTTGTTTCCCATATTTCCATGGCAACATGTAGGTCGCCAGTTTTTAAACCTGCAAATTGGGCGATGTAGTCTGCTTGAACGTATTCGATGTTATAACCGGCTTCTTCCAAAACTTCGCCCATTAGCGTGGTCGTGATAAGTTGTCCCGACCAATCATGTAACGTTAGTTTGATAGGATCGTTAGATTCTTGTGCAGACACGGAAGTAGCCATAAAGAGTGCAGCACATGCGATTGATAATTTCTTCATTCGTTTTCTCCGAATAAGTGCTAGCGCTGTTAATGTAAATAGGGAATGCTTTGGTGCGCCAGTAACGGTACCAATAGCAACAGATTTCAATTAATAAATCAACATTATTCGACATTTTAAAATAATAATTGTTCTATTCAGTCGTTTTAAGGTGAATTATTCGTTACTATCGAACTCAGAACTATTGAACACAGAAATTTGCTAGGCTCAAGCATTTGAGTCAACAACGAGATTTTTTATGTCTGAAAATTCGGATAGATTGGAAAAGGCGCTAGAAATTACAAAACGTGCTGCAAATATGAGTATGTCTTATTTCCTGAATAATCCCGAGTTTGATACGAAGGCAGATCAAAGCCCAGTTACCATTGCTGATAAAGCAACCGAGCGGGTGATCAGAGATGGGTTAGAACAGGCCTTTCCTGGGGAGTCCATATTTGGCGAAGAGTTCGGTCAGACCGGTGACGGTGACGGTGGCGACACATGGATTATCGATCCTATCGACGGCACACGGTCTTATATTACCGGCCTTCCGCTGTTTGGCATATTATTGGGTAAGCTCATTGGTGGACGCCCCGAGCTAGGCATTATTCAAATGCCGGCATTATCGGAGATTTACACAGGTGCTAAAGGCATGTCCGCAACATGCAATGGCAGCCTTATTAAAGTAAGCGATTGTCAATTTTTAGATCAGGCAAAATTATTCATTAATGAGGGCGACAAACTGGCATTGAATGAGCCAGAAGTATTTTCTCGGTTGATTCGTGCGGGAAATCTGCGGCGCTTGGGTGCAGACTGTTACCCACATGCATTGGTCGCACGCGGTCTTGTAGATGCGGTCGTTGACTACGACCTAAAACCGTATGATTTCCTGCCCGTATCAGCTGTTGTTGAAGCTGCTGGAGGCATTATGACGGATTGGTTGGGCGCTCCATTATCTATGCATTCCGATGGGCGTACATTGACAGCTGCGACACCGGAGCTGCATGGGCAGTTGCTAAATTTAATTCATTCTGGAGAGATAAATTGAATGCCGCTAAATATCGTGAATTTCGTGTAAAGCGCACGAGTAATCAACTCGTGGTAGTTTGTAAATTACCGGTAAAAACGCCGGTGCATGCGCTGCATAAGACACACGTTAACGCCCTAGTAGATTAACTATGTCGAAACACGAATCCCAACTACTGCACACAGTGGATATGCGCGGTATGGTTACTGTCATTGAGCTGTCACGAATTCTAGGGGTGACGGACCAAACTATTCGACGAATATCTCGGCCTTTGGTCGAGCGTGGAGAATTGCGCAAAGTACATGGAGCATTGGTATCAAATCGAAAGACGTCTGATCCCCCCTTTTTGGCTAGGATGAATCTCAATCGTGAAGCGAAGGTAGCTATTGCGCATGAGATTGCAAGTATCGTGCAAGATGGAGATAGCATAGCTATCGATACGGGCTCAACATCGGCCTTTGCTGCACAAGCATTGAGAACTCGACAGCAACTAACAGTTGTAACCAATTCTGCGTTTGTTGCCAGTACTTTGTCGATGATTCCAGGCAACAACGTTTCTATGGCCGGTACACAATTGCGGGATCACGACGGTGCAGCTTTTGATCGATCGGCGTTCGAGGTTATTGAGCGGATGCAGGTTGACTATGTTCTTCTCTCAGCCTCAATGGTTGAGTCGCAAAATGGTTTTCTGGTGCATGAACAATGTGAAGTCGATATTGCTACCGCCATGATGGAGAATGCCGACTACACAATTATGGCGGTAGATCATTCAAAGTTTACGCCGCAGAAAAGGAAACCGGCGCTTCGACAACCTCAACTAAAAAATGGAAGCTATCTGGTTACCGACGGTGCGCCGCCCCCAGCATTTGATGATTTACTTGAAGGATTGAAAATTAGAATTGCAAATACATAGCGAAGAAACTTACGCTGGATGTGTTGCGTGGAAAGATTTTTTTTGCAGTGGAGTAAGTAGATTTTCTACTTGGGCGTATTCAACTGAGTTTTCTAGCTGATTTATGGTAGTGATGAAATTAGCTAATTGAAACTTACGTTCCAGCAAAAGGAGAATGCTTGGTCTCCCGTAAACTTGCTCGCTTCTAAATATTCCGTACAGGGAAATGAAGGTCATTTGTATTGGGTGTGGCTCGTGGACGACACCCTTTGTGTGACAGAAGGGGTCGAGCCTAACAAAGGCGCCACAAAAGGCGCCTTATGGGCGGCAAGAATTAACCGACTGTATCTTTGAGCCCTTTTAAGGCTGTTACACGAACAGTCGTTGATGCGGGTTTCGCAGCAATTTTAATACTTTCTCCAGTAGCTGGGTTTCGACCCATTCTGGCTTTTCGTGCGGGTTTTTTCACTCTTCGAATTTTAACGCCTGTTTGTGGAATTGTGAATTCACCGGAGCCGCGCTTCCGCATATGCCGTTCAATTAATTCACCAAGGTCGTTGAATACGGCAGTAATTTCCTTTTTCGATAAGCCCGTACTATCTACTAGTGCCTGAATTACTTGGGTTTTAGTCTGTTTGGTAGCTATTGCTGTAGCCTTCTTAGGTGCTGCAGCTTTTTTAGCGACAACCTTTTTCTTGACTGCCATAAGTGATTTTCCCCTCAATGTAAATTGTTCTGTGATAGACACAGGTCGTAGGAAGAATGAAAATATCATAGATTAAAATGGTTTGTATATTGTTTAACCAATATATTTATTGTCAAACCGAAAAAGTTGTCTGAATAAACCAGCGTATGGTGGTGTCAGCGCCTTTTTATCTGCTCTAAAACTCAAGAACAGGTTTACTAGAGTAAAAGTGTAGATATGAGAATCCGCCATTGCATGCATAGTCCGTTCTATTTTTTGAAGATGCTTCAGTATTTATCTTTATTGTCATGTATTAATACTTGACTAAAATAGTAGGGATTTGTACTATTCCGCACCGTTTTAGTGGGTATTACTCTGAGGTTTTATACTCGCTCTTATCCCCTATCTTTATTTCGGTTGATGAACTAAATGAGATTGACTACTAAAGGCCGTTATGCCGTAACGGCAATGTTAGATCTAGCCTTGAATCAGCATGTTAAGCCGGTAAGTTTGCAGGATATTGCTACGAGTCAGGAAATTTCGTTGTCCTATCTAGAACAGCTGTTTTCACGGTTGCGGAAAAACAAGTTGGTTAAAGGCACCCGTGGGCCGGGTGGTGGATACAAGTTAGGGCGAGCTCCAAGTGCGATTTCTATAGCTGATATTGTTACATCCGTTGATGAAAGTATAGATATCACTATGTGCGCCGGTCGGGAAAATTGTCTTGATGGAGAGCGTTGCTTGACCCATGAGTTGTGGAGTGATCTCAGTTCAAAGATTTTTGAGTTTCTCGATGAGATCAGTTTGCAGGAATTAATTAGCCGGCAACGAAGTCGTGAGTGTGCGAGTACCGTTGCGGTAAATGTTAGTGACAGAAGAGCAACGGTCGTCTTTGACGGAGTGAGTTAGCTTTCTGTTCGTTTGTTAAAGTGAAGTAGTTTGCCATCGGTATCACTACTTTCGTCTATTTTGAAGTTTTAGTTGTAACGAGTAAATTATTATGGCCACAGCCCCAGATCTTGAAACACTGGTTCGTCGGGAATACAAAGAAGGCTTTGTAACAGACATTGAGGCGGATACTTTTGCCCCGGGTCTTGATGAAAATACAGTTCGTGCACTTTCTGCAAAAAAAGGTGAACCCGCATTTATGCTTGAGTGGCGCCTTGATGCATTTGCCAAATGGAAAACCATGACAGAGCCAGAGTGGGCTCAGGTCGATTATCCGAAAATTGATTTTCAGAGTATCAGCTATTACTCTGCCCCGAAAAGCCCATCTGATGGACCCGCCAGTTTAGATGAAGTGGACCCTAAGATCATAGAGACCTACAATAAGTTAGGTATACCCATCGAAGAGCAGAAAATGCTGGCTGGGGTAGCAGTGGACGCGGTATTTGACAGCGTTTCGGTTGCCACAACCTTTAAGGCAAACCTGAAAGAAGCAGGTGTGATTTTCTGCCCTATATCAGAGGCAGTTCACGAATATCCTGAATTGATAAAACAATATATGGGTTCGGTTGTGCCGGTAACTGACAATTACTACGCGGCACTTAATTCAGCGGTATTTAGCGATGGTTCTTTCGTCTTTATACCAAAAGGTGTTCGTTGCCCAATGGAGCTATCAACATATTTTCGAATAAATGCGTTAAATACCGGTCAGTTCGAACGCACATTAATAATTGCTGAAGATGATTCTTATGTGTCGTACCTAGAAGGCTGCACGGCACCAATGCGCGATGAAAATCAGTTGCATGCGGCTGTTGTTGAGTTAGTCGCATTAAATGGAGCACAAATAAAATACTCCACCGTTCAAAATTGGTATCCCGGTGACGAGGAAGGGCGCGGTGGAATATACAATTTTGTTACTAAACGTGGAATTTGTCGTGGTACAAAATCTAAGATATCTTGGACTCAAGTTGAGACAGGATCCGCCATCACTTGGAAATACCCAAGTGTGATACTGGAAGGTGATGGTTCGATCGGCGAGTTTTATTCGGTGGCGCTTACCAACAATAAGCAACAAGCTGACACCGGAACCAAGATGGTTCATATTGGTAAAGATACTTCCAGCACGATTGTTTCTAAAGGAATATCCGCAGGTCGTGGACAACAATCCTATCGCGGTTTGGTGAAGATTTTGAAAGGAGCAGAAAATGCCCGGAACCACTCTCAATGTGATTCGTTACTAATGGGCGATAAATGCGGAGCACATACGTTTCCGTATATCGAAGTGAAAAACCCATCTGCGACCATCGAGCATGAAGCGACAACATCGCGTATTGGTGAAGATCAGTTGTTTTATTGTCGACAGAGAGGGCTTTCTGAGGAAGATGCTGTTTCTATGATTGTTAACGGATTTTGTAAGGAAGTACTTCGTGAATTACCGATGGAATTTGCGGTTGAAGCCCAGAAATTGCTGGGTATTAGTCTTGAAGGAGCCGTTGGATAGTTACGCCTCGGCATTAATTTTAAAGAATCTCCTGTGAGTAATATCTCGCAATTATATTTTTTGGACACGTATTGTAATGTTAAGTATTAAAAATCTGGAAGCTAGTGTTGATGGGAAACCAATTCTGAAAGGAATTAACCTTGAAATAGGGCGTGGGGAAGTGCACGCCATTATGGGTCCGAATGGTTCTGGCAAGAGTACATTGGCGAATGTGCTGGCTGGGCGAGATAAGTACGAGGTGACCGCAGGTTCAATTACCTATCTTGGCCAGGATTTACAGGAACTTAATCCGGAAGAAAGAGCTCGGGCGGGTGTTTTTTTGGCTTTTCAGTATCCAGTTGAGATCCCTGGTGTTAGCAATGTGTATCTACTCAAGGCCGCTTTAAATGCTATTCGTGAGTATCGGGGCGAACCAGAGCTTGACGCTATGCAATTTTTAAAGCGTGTTCGTGAAAAACTAAAATTAGTTGAAATGCGAGATGAGTTTTTACACCGATCAGTTAATGAAGGCTTTTCAGGTGGTGAAAAAAAACGTAATGAAATACTTCAAATGGCAATGCTCGAGCCTATGCTGGCGGTTTTGGATGAAACCGATTCTGGTTTAGATATTGATGCTTTGAAAGTCGTAGCCAAAGGTGTGAATGCACTCCGCGCAGCGGATCGTTCGATGATTGTGGTGACACATTATCAGCGCTTGCTCGATTACATTGTTCCTGACTTTGTGCATGTGTTAGCAAATGGAAAGGTTGTTCGATCTGGCGGGAAGGAGTTGGCTATGGAGCTTGAATCAAGTGGGTATTCATGGGTTGATAACGAACCTCAGGCCGCAGCGGTATAAAAATGGAAATTGCACTTGCACTAACAAAGAATAATGCTCTTGTTGCGTTTGAGGAGTCTATAGCGGATCAATCTGCCTATGGTGCAGATTGGTTGAATGATTATCGTAAAAAAGCAATAGCGCAGTTTTCAAGTTTAAATTTTCCAACGAGTGAACTTGAAGACTGGAAATATACGGATACCCGCGCTCTTACCAAGAGAAGTTATGACTTTTTTCCATCGACGAGTTCTATTGAAGGGCTATCTTCTTTGAGCGAAGACGATGTCTTACATGTGGTTTTTGAAAACGGCAAGTTGCGCGATGACTTGTCCGATCTGGATTCTTTACCGGCCGGAACTATTATCGGTAGTTTGGCAAATTCCGATGCGAACATTGTCCAACAATACCTCGGCAAAGCGCTACCGGAGAAACATCATGGTTTTTCGGCCTTAAATGACGCTTTTTTGTCGGATGGTTTATTTTTGCACGTTTCTGAGAATGTGCATATTCAACGACCGGTCGAAGTTACGTTCTTGAATTCGACAGACGCTGTTGCCCCACTAGTTCAACCCCGTAACCTAATTATTCTGGGCGACAATAGCAGATGCGATATACTTTTAAGGTATGTTGATAATAGTCAGAACGCCTATTTGACTAATGCAGTAGATGAAGTTTTTGTTGGTGGAAATGCCACGCTGGAACTTTGTAAGCTTCAGGAAGAGGGCGAAAAGTCTGGACATATTGGTGGTTTGTTTGTCCGCCAAAAAGCTGACAGTACGTTCACTGTAAATACTGTTTCGCTTGATGGTCAGTTAATTCGTAATGACGTGCTAGTTGAGTTGGATGAACCTGGTGCAGAATGTTTTGTCAACGGCTTGACCAGTATCAGTGGTCGACAGCATGTTGATCATCATACTCAGATCAATCATAACGTTCCAAATTGCACGAGTCATGAGCATTATAAGAGTGTGCTGGACGGAAGATCACGAAACATATTTCACGGCCGGATCGTTGTTGCTAAGGATGCGCAAGGTACTGATTCAGAACAGCGAAATCAAACTTTATTGCTATCGCGTGATGCTGAGATCGATACCAAACCACAACTTGAGATTTATGCAGATGATGTTAAATGCTCTCATGGGGCGACAGTGGGTCAATTGGATACTGATTCTGTTTTCTATTTGCGTTCTCGTGGCATCGACGAGCAGACGGCACGGGGATTGCTGACCACAGCTTTTGCTCATGAAGCTCTAACGGGTATTTCCCGGGAAGGTGTTCGTACTTATATCGAAACTCGAATCGGATCGGGACAGGATACCTAATTAGATGAGCGTATCGAATTTTAGCAAAGTGTCAGAGTTTGCGAGCGAGTTGGATGTCGCTGGGATTCGCCAGCAGTTTCCAATTTTGCATCAGACGGTAAAAGATAAACCTCTTATTTATTTTGATAGTGCTGCTAGTTCTCAAAAGCCGCGTTCTGTGATTGATGCTATTTCGAACTACTATCTACATGATCACTCTAATGTTCATCGAGGTGTTCATACATTAAGCGAGCGTGCAACTGATGGGTTTGAGCAAGCGCGTGAATCGGTTCGCTCATTTATAAATGCAAATTCCACTAATGAAGTTATATTTGTTCGCGGTGCTACTGAGGCCATTAATTTAGTTGCTTTCAGTTATGGAGAGAGCTTCGTGAATGAAGGTGATAGTGTTGTCGTTACCGAGATGGAGCATCATGCCAATATTGTCCCCTGGCAAATGATGTGCGAGCGGCGGAAGGCGAAATTACTGGTGGTGCCAATTCACGACGATGGTCAACTCAATCTTGATGTGTATAAGCAGCATTTGCAAAGGTCCCCAAAAATTGTTGCGATGACCCAAGTGTCAAACGCGTTAGGCACCGTGAACCCCGTCAAAGAAATGACAATATTGGCTCATGATGCAGGAGCCGTGGTGCTGCTCGATGGTGCACAAGCGGTGCCGCATTGTGGTGTCGATATGCAAGAATTGGATTGTGATTTTTACGCATTCTCCGCGCATAAAATGTATGGCCCAACGGGGGTTGGTGTGCTGTATGGCAAAGAAGATCTGCTTGATCGTATGGCACCGTGGCAAAGCGGCGGTGAGATGATTCGTAAGGTTACATTTGAGCATACGGAATACAATACTTTACCGTGGAAGTTTGAAGCAGGTACACCGGATATTTCCGGGAGTATAGGATTGGATTATGCAATCCGGTTTATGCAAGAAATTGGTATATCGAGAATTGCCGAGCATGAAGCTGCTCTTTTAGCATATGCAACTCACTTGGCTAATGAGCGCAAATGGATGCGAGTAATTGGAACGGCACCGGAGAAAGCGGGGGTGTTATCCTTTGTATTGGATGATATTCACGCTAATGATGTCGGTTTAATGTTGGATGCTGATGGTATCGCTATCCGTACCGGACATCATTGCGCAATGCCGGTTATGCAACATTTTAGTCTTCCTGCAACAGCTCGAATATCATTTGGTGTTTACAACACCTTCAATGAGATCGATTCGGTATATACCTCCATCGATAAAATACACAAAATCTTCAGTTAAATACATATTGTAAAATGACTACTATAGAAAATCTCACTGGAACCGACTCAACTTATGAGTTTAATCACCATAGCTTGGAGCTATCTGGGTTTGATGAATTACATGATCGTGTAATTTTGGCACTGCGGGAAATTTATGATCCTGAAATTCCGGTTAACATATATGATCTAGGTTTGATCTATCGTGTGGATATTGATGCTCAAGCAAATATTGACATTGACATGACACTTACAGCGCCTGGGTGTCCAGTAGCCCAGACGTTCCCTGGAATGATAGAGTCTGAAATAAATAAATTGGATGGAGTTACAGATACACATGTAGAAGTTGTCTGGGATCCACCATGGACACAGGATCGCATGACGGAAGCTGCTCGACTTGAATTAGGGTTTTTCTAAATGTCTGAATGGGTAGTAGTAGATGCGGTTGATGCCATAGCGCAGGGTACGTCAACTGTAGTCGATGTTGATGATGTAATGGTTGCTGTGTTTAATATCAACGGTGATTTTTTTGCCGTTGAAGATGTCTGTAGTCATGATGGTGGCGAAATAGCCAGCGGCTGTGTGAAAGGATACGAATTGGAATGCCCAAGACACGGCGCCCGTTTCAATATTAAAACGGGTGAGGTGTTATGTGCCCCTGCGTATGAAGATCTTGAAACCTTTCCGATCCGAATAGTAAATAATACGGTTCAGGTCAGAGACCACCGCTGGGATTAGTGTTCGGGGTTACTTATTTTTTCCGAATATAGAGTCCGCTACTACGCATAAAATTTCAAACAAAATTGTTGCGCCCACCATCGCCGTATTTCCACTTGGATCAAAAGCCGGTGCGACTTCTACTACATCACCTCCAACTAGGTTTAAGCCACGTAGCGCGCGAATCATGAATTGGGCCTCAGCAGAGGTAAATCCTCCAATTTCCGGTGTCCCTGTTCCAGGTGCATATACTGGGTCTAATCCATCGACATCAAAACTGATGTAAGTTCGGCCGTCACCTACAATCTCCTTGGCCTCGTCCATGACTGATTTCCAGCCTCGTTCGTGTAGCTCTTCCATATAGATCACACGCATCCCAGTATCGTGGCTAAAATCCCACATATCCGGCATGTTGACGCTTCCACGTATACCGATTTGCACCGTACGTTTGGGGTCGAGTAAGCCTTCTTCTACAGCTCTACGAAAGGGTGCGCCATGATGAAATTTTGAACCAAGGTAATCGTCACCCGTATCGCAATGTGCGTCGAAATGAACCATACCAACCGGATTGTCTTTAGCAATTGCCCTAAATATGGGCAAAGTTACTGAATGGTCACCACCTGCGGAAATAGGAATTACCCCCGCGGTATAGATACGTTCAAAGTGTTGTGCAATTTCGTCCAGACTGGTTTCAAGGTGATAAGGACTGCTAACCCAGGCATCGCCAATATCTCTAATACGACACAGTTCGTGCGGAGCGATGCCGGTACTTTGGTTTATTGTGCGAATTAAGCTAGATTGATTTCGGATTTCTCGGGGTCCGTGTCGTGCGCCAGGTCGGTTTGTAACACCACCGTCGAAGGGAATGCCTACTAGGCCAATATCAACCTCTTCGAGTGAATTAGTGTATTCAGCTCTCAAAAAGGTAGGTATTCCTGTGTAACGTGGCCTGAGTTTCGGATCATCGTTGTTGTTATATGCGCTCACTATCTTTGACCTAATCTAGTTGTTAATAAGCTATGTTACGCATAATATTTGAACTTTAGAAGAAAGTTATAGGGATTTAACGAATAAATTCCATTATTTTATTTTGGTTTTACGTGCTTTTCTTATCTATAGATGAACATAACTTAGTGGTTATATTGTTCAAGTTTCGGCATAATTCGCCCATTACGCATATAATTGTTTGAGTAACTGATCCCAATAATGTCTGGAACCGTATATATAAAAACTTTTGGTTGTCAAATGAATGACTACGACTCAGCCCGAATCGTAGAT
>Ga0213868_10005684_pt1 | contig 11143 bp, 8 predicted proteins | sample PICome_9_FD_160087 | JGI IMG/M metagenome (GOLD analysis project Ga0213868, IMG submission 160087) | Coastal seawater microbial communities near Pivers Island, North Carolina, United States - PICO127 | ecosystem: Environmental > Aquatic > Marine > Coastal | place: USA: North Carolina | collected...
TGAGAAGTGGACCACGAATCAAGATCAGAGACTGTGTCGAACTAGATCAATTTAGTAGCCAGGATAATGCTATGAAGCACATTGCCTTGCCAAGTACAGCTTATGAACCTAATTGATGACGTTTTCCATTGAATGAAGACTTGACTCGAAAAATCTATCGAAATCTGGAGTATTCCACCACAGAGATACTTAGATCGGTGATTCTTGTACCTGGGAAAGTTGTTCTTTCTCATACGTGTTAATTCCTTTAATTTATTTTTATAAACAACGTTTCAAATCTAAACCTTGTTGGGGGCTCTTCCTCTCTCAAAATATGTGAAATATATTTAGAAAAATAACTTTCGAAACGACAAACGACACCCAAAACGCGGGATTGGTATCATTCATTCTTGGGAAACAACGGTGAGTGTGAATACTTACTTCGTACTCGTATAAATACACATAGAAAGTAGATATATACCCGAGTGTAACGGAGTAGTAATTAACTTACGAAATAGTTTACTTTTATCAAATCTTTCCATTTCAAACCTCGATTCAACGTTGGAAAAATGGGTATGGTGGAATTGCAATCAACTAGTAGACCGTCACCGCCAAAGAAATCAATCTTAAAGCCTTCCCGCCTTGGCGGTTCTATTTCACCTTTCACTTCTATCCGAAACAAAAGTATACCTACAGATTTACCTTTGAATTGGAGAAAAGAGGGAAAGGAACTTCGCTTTGAACTATTGAAAGGTGACGTCCATAATGTGTTTAGTATAACGCACTCCATTCCACTGGATAATTACATGGAGATTATTCATAGGGTGAGTGCAGTACTTCATCTCGGCTCATTTGGATTATGTTTCACGCATGCATCTTATGTCTGTAATATCCTATTTGAATTAAAATTTTCCGCAGGTCCAAGAGCAATTCAATTGTTCCTATAATCACAAAACAAATTTAGAACAAACGTACATAATTGGAAACAGAATCCTCGTCTTTTTAACTGAAGTCTTGCCTTCACATCAAGACTACCAACTTGAACAAAACTTGGAAATAACGACCGCAATAGAAGATGATATAAAAAAGATTAAACATCGGTTAGATGATGTGGCACTTTGGATAGATCTAGATGTGTATTATTGTACGCATGATCCATGTGGTGTTATTCATGCTGGTGATACTGCTTTTCATGCCGACAACACAGACAAAAAACAATGTTCCGAAAGTACAAAACGAGTAAAATTCAGCGATAAGGTTGTCAGACTTGCGATTCGAAATACCGAACAAGATTGTGGTGGTGACAATATATGTCCACCTTCAAATGCATCAGCTTTTGCCTCCAATGATTTAGGAAAAGTTGATGTGTGGATTCATCAAGATCCAGATCTAGATATTGTCAATATTTCCTCTTCTAGTGATGGAAGCAGTTTCAGTGATCAGATGGATGAATTAATTGACGATGAAGATCAGAATTGGCCGATCTTTGAATCTTTTACACAAAATGAAGTAGATTCATCATTCGCATTCGATGCATCACCATTTCCACCCGTTGACTCTCCTAGAATCGCTTCCAAGCGAGTAGTTGTAAAGATACCGCCTCCTATAAAAGAAGCAACTACTACACTGAAACGCAATCAAGGACGAAGAAAGTTGAAATCTGTGAAACAGACAATGGAGTCCAGTGCTCAAGATCATAAGGAACAGAACACCCCACAGCATAAGAGTCGCCATACTTTCTTGGAAAACAAATTTTCATTCGATGGCTCTCAAAATGGATTTGAGATTGATAGTAATCATTTCGACGCTTTCAAACATGAATTGGATGAATTTTACTTCGATCCAACACATCCTACAACTGATTCACGCAACCTACAGGTGCTGAACATTGTTACCAACGAAGCGTCTGACAAAAATCATGGACTTTCTACTAACCTGCGTATGAACAAGTTTCAAAAAGAAGCGTCGTCCTCACTATTCGTAGACATGACATTTGCGAAGAATACAAAAAAGCACCTCGATAAGGTGGGTGACTTGCAGATGATTTTTTCGGAAGGAAACAATTTCGGTTGGAATGATCTAGTTGTCAATGATGTTAATACTCCAGAGCCCAATAGAATGCGTCACATGAATCGCTTAACAAGAGATCACAGTCGTGTTGAAGATGAGCATATATCATCGTCGTTTAGTGAATGGGATGATAGTTTTGTTTCTGACTCCAACAATCTCTCATCCGATAATTTTTGTCATTCGAGCAATAGCAAAGTGATGAGTTTCGGTAGTTCAGATGATAGTGCTCATGATGCGGATAACTCATTGGTCAGTAAAATCGAAATGATTTCGGATGACTTTTCTCAATCAATTGATAGCAGTCGATTTTCTAAATCAACTTCAAGTACAGCAGAAACTGATACCATGACCACAGACGATGATATCGAATCATCGTGGTGCCGTGTTTCAAAGAAGTTAGATTGTGATGTAGGTTACGAGCTTGACTACCTGGAATCTAAAGTAAAGGATTTGAAAATCAAACAGGACAGCTTCGCATCAGCTGGTACACTTCCGACTGATAATATTCAAGACAACACAGAGGCGACAGTACGGGACCTAATAACTGGAGAAGGAAAGATAGTGAGACTAAAATCTCTTTTAACACCAACGAAGATCACTGCGCAACTATCCTATGAAAATGATCGGGTCAGTCCTCACGATGAAATTGACGAACTTGATTTGGTGTCCTCCTCCGATGCTTACTCCAAGACACATATCCAAATAGACAATGAAAACCAGCCATCAACAGTGACTAAGAATACAGCTAGAATATCACGAAACATGACAGCATCTCGACTTCGTGCGCTGAAGGCAACATCTGCATGGAAACGACGGTACGGCAACGATAATTGAAATAGTGATTTTCTTTAGAATTGTGATCGAGTTCAACCTCGGCATCAAAAACAAGAGGTTATGAGACCTTTTTCTCCACTTTTCTCTCATCCATTGCTGAAGGCTGAAAGACCTGAAGACTAAAGACGTCAATTTTTTTCGCACTCTCTCTCTCTAGAGTACTTTACACACCTATCTACTTTGATCATTCCTTATCAGTGACAAATATACGATAGATATCAAAAATAAAAAAATGACGCCACTATGGATATTTTTACTTAGTGTTTTCTCAATAGCATCATGCGATGCGCTACTGATGCAAACTATCAACAGGATGAAGTATCTTTCTTCACGTTCACATGTTAATCTACTTCATTCATACTTAGCATTAAAGTTGCATCTCGACGAAAATGAAACATTACCACCATCTCCTTCTAAAATGAGGTGTCTTAAGTTTGTGCAACTGTCTTATCAGACTGAACCAGGATTATTGGCTGATTATTTGATTGAATTGGGAGCGTTTTCTGTGAGCGTCACAGATCATGATTTAGGGACTGATCTAGAAATTCCTATATTTGCAGAGCCGAGCATGAATAGCGACGAATATGCTGCGATAATATGTGGAGACGCTGCTGTTGGTAAAAATGGTAAGTAACAAGATGATTTATTTGAAAGCTGTGGCGATTTGAAAAATTGTGAGTTTTGTATTTAGAAACGTTTCTATTTCTTTTTCTGACTTTAATCTCCTTTTTAAAAAATATTTTTGAAATAATATCTCACCACTCACCAGTGTGGATGAGATGCGATGTGAATGCTCATTTTCCAGAAAGTTTCGATCTATTGAGTGTTGTCGATGAAGTACGTTGTAGTTTTGATCTGGGGACAACTCCCAGATTTGAAGTAGATGACGTGCCTGACCTTGATTGGGTACAACATGTTCAGAGTTCTTGGAAACCTTTTGTAGTCGGAGACTTCATTTTAAAATTCCCATGGCATTCAAAAAGTGACGTTCAAGAAGTTATTGAAAGTAGAAATGATGGAAGTGCTAGTAAGTTGTCCGATTATCAAGAATTGCTTCTTGAGGGAGGCATTGCTTTTGGAACTGGCGAACACCCTACAACGCAATTATGCTTAGAGTGGATAACGGCGCTTATGCGAGGTAATAATAAGGTTGAGAGATTTCTTGATTATGGTGCTGGATCTGGAGTACTAGGGATCGCAGCATGTAAGCTGATGCCATCAACCTTGGAAGCCATAGGGATAGAGATAGATACTGACGCGATACGAATTGCTGATGCGAATGCTGTGAATAATAAAGTCCCAATGAAGAATTACTTACCAATTACTCTTGGCGATGATGATGCATCTGCAAGTGTTATTATGAAGGCTAAGCACAGATCACTTGCATCAACTCTTCCAAGTCATCTCGATGGACCTGTCTTCGATGCATGTGCTGCCAACATCTTAGCAGGTCCATTAATAAGCTTATCTGGAACTATTGCAGGATTTCTAAAGCCCGGAGGAAAACTGGGACTCTCTGGTATTCTTAGTTGGCAGGGTGAAGATGTAGTTGAAGCATATTCGGAATATTTTGATGACGTAAAGGTGGAAAAGGAGAAAAATGGATGGTGCCTCATCACAGGTGTCCGAAAACGATCATAGGTCAATAAGAAACCACAGTGTTCTAAATTTATTGTAAATGGTTTGATTCACTGTCTATCGGAATAGGAAATCTGTTGGCAAGTCTCATTTGTGGTGAAACCGAATTATCACGTCTCATTCCTTTCTCCGCGATCGAACAATATTTCCCATTTAGTACTTCATTGTCACAATTGTAATTAGAGCAATCCTGCTTGTTTGGATTATTTATGCAAATCACTTTAGAGCCACCATTCGACTTTGTTGATTCGAGTTGGGTGCATTCTACGTGTTGCAACCTATTCGAAAAGTCAGCAATCTGATGAATGCAAGACGTATCAATCATTGAAGGTGAATGGACCCTAACCAAATCATTCATCATCGCTTCAACCCATGTATCATCCTTGTTTTGAAAAATATCACACATTTTCATTAGGTAAAAACATGAATTCAAGGGAACAATCCGATTAAAACTTACTTTGTCTTCAATATTAAAAGGTACAATAGTGTCAGCGTCTTCTCTAGCATCACAATCTGTATCTGTCCAAGTCTCTAATTCGCTGATATGACTACTACATCGTTCATCCATATAATGAACGACAAATACATGATTACGAGTCAATCTTGAAGTGATAAATAAATCTACTCGTCTGGAACAGAACATGAATACTGTACAGCACAATATGGCAATACACAAACCCATCCCAAAACTGAATAGAATCCGACTACTTATGTCACTTGCATCGTTATCTTTCGAATATGATGAATTACCAAACAAGATATCATTTCTAGTAGACGACATACTTTAATCTTTTTTCCACGCAAATGGATATGCAAAAAATATATATAGAACGTGGATACTGGATGCTTCACGATTACAGTATTTCGTCACGTTTCTATAGAAACCACTTCGAAAAAAAACGACAAAAGATACTAGAGACTACTTAACCAGAAGACGCATAACCTCCATCGCAGAATATGACTTGCCCTGTGATACCACTTGCAGAAGGTCCAGCCAGAAAAGCTACCGTATTACCAACTTCTGCGGACGAAACAGATCTTTTCAAGAAACTCCTCGTTTCTGCCTCTTTTCGCATTTCATTGAAATCCTTGATTCCTCTAGCTGCTAATGTATTTACTGGACCAGCGCTAACAGCATTCACACGTATTTTATGGGGAGGGGGTGAGAGTTCTAGAGCTAAGCCTCGGACTGCAGCCTCTAAGGATGCTTTCGCCGGCCCCATAACATTGTAATTTTTCACAGCTCTAGAAGATCCAAGGTACGTTAGTGCAGTTATAGATGGATACCGTTCATGATAGACACCGTTGTAATTATCAATAGAAGATGAAGATAGCAATGGTAGAGCATGCCGTGCAACAGATACAAGTGAATACGCCGATATTTGATGTGATATTTCGAATGATTCCCTTGTTGTATTTAATAAAGAAAGTTCTGGTCCACTTTTCATGGCGTCTGAAGGTGCATATGCAATACTATGAATAATGGCATCCAGTGCAATCTTTCTATCCTTTGAACTCAGATATTCAGGTATTTGCTCTTGAAATAACCTCCTAACTTCCTCCTCGCTCGACACGTCACAAGCGTAGTGTGATATTGATTTTAAAAATTTCCCATGGTGCTTATTCAAGACATTCAATCGACCGGTCATATCATCAACTGTTTTCTTAAATCGCTCGTTTTGGTAGGTTACGAACACATGATCAAACTCTCGTTCAAGAAGAGATTGTACACAAGCCCAAGCGATGCTTTTCTGATTCGCTACTCCTAACACCAACGCGGCCTTTTGCATGTGTAGATAGTACTGATTGATGTATTCACCTAAGGTGGCCTTTCCATTAATAAAAAGATAATGACGTCAACTTTCTTGCAACTGCTTTTCAGTACATACGTACTTGAAAATAGTAAATAAAATAAATGGCCTGTGATTCTGTCCTGTATGTGTATGGTATATGTGTGTGTGTGTGTGCACAGTGTGTGTGAAGTATTTGAAAGATAGGCTTCTTAGTAAGATGATTATCAGCATGATGCACTGGTATGTACTAACGCTTTTGATATGGGCTCCAATATCCAGAGCTATTCTTCAGGGAGAGAAAGAGGTTCAGCTCACGAATGCGCTTCGAAACAAACATCATGACTTTCAACCGAGGTTTATCCTAGATATTGGAGCTAACGTGGGGGCTTGGACGAATGGTGTGCATCAGATCTATCCTGATGCTCAAATTCTGATGCTTGAAGCCACTCCTAATAAGGACGAAGTTCTAAAGAAGGTGAAGGAGAGTTTAGGAGCTGGTCAGGTGGAATACAATATAGCCATTCTCAGCGAAAAGAAGGATGAAACTGTCAAGTTTTACCAAGGAGGTGACACGGGAAATTCCATGTTTAAAGAAAACACAAAGTTCTATGACAAAGATGTTGGAGTTGATAGGATTACATCTACGGTTGACGATGAGATTCAAAAATCATCATTTGATATAAAAGATTTAGATTATATCAAAATTGATGTACAAGGTGCTGAATTGACAGTATTGAAAGGAGCTGAACAGGCTCTCTCCCAAGCTACATTTGTACAGTTCGAGGCTGGAACGATTGAATACAATCAAGGAGGAGCGTGCTTCTTCGAAATTGATGAGTTTTTGCGACAGCATGGCTTTTTCTTGTATGATTTTGGAGAAATCGCATATGCAAGACATCTATTCAAAACTCTTGGGGCTGGACAATTTGATGTGTTGTATGTGAAGCCATCCAGTCCCCTTCTTCCAAAAGCCATGAAAAGTACCAAATTTTGTGGAGTTCGTAGAACCACATCACCAGTACAAAATTTCCAAGGACATTACACAAGCAACAATTACGCAGATTCAACGATTGCTGCACTGGAGACGAAGTTAGAACTCGCCCTGTCTAAGCACAAGTCTTCTGGATTCTATTTTTTGGCAGGCTATATGGCTTGCATATTCACCATCATTGCAGGTTTTGTATTGGTTTTGCTTTTTAAGAAGATATTCAAAAAGAAGCACACATTGAAACTATATCACAAAAGATAGTCAAGTTGCAATGTTGAAAGTATTTGCGCACTGCAAGAACTACATTTTGAAAATCGTTAATATTGTTTTAGAAATCTTTGTAAAACATTTCCACTTTCTATATTGCGTCCTGTTTAGTACTCCAGAGAGGCTCATGCGATACATACGCAACCTTCTGACTGTATCTCTACAAAAGAGTGCTTTTGAGTTCAACTTTCGTGAACGCATCTCCTCCGTCCTCTTGTTGTGCACTACTGAACTTCTTTACCCATTGCTTGTCTCTACTCAGCCACTCTCGAATCTTCTTTTTAAGAACTCCCTGAGGCCCATGCCCATGTAGAATGTAAACGACTGGTCTCTTACTCATCATCACAGAACTGAATTTATCCTCACATTTTCGTCGAGCTTCCTCAAAACTACAACCTAAACAATCCACTGTATTAGACTTCAAGCGCATGGATGGTCCTTCCGAAGCCCCTGCTGTGTCTCCGATAGATACGGCCAAATCAGAGTTTTCAGCTTCGGCCAGTGCTTTACGTGCCATTTTAGACATCCTTGGACCTTCATTCCCGTCATTTACTTTCGGCTTGTACGATGATGGCGGAAGGGCCAATTCATTGATCTTCATAATCATTTGTATTCCATTCACAGATACTTCGATTCTCTTACCAGATACATTCACAACAGCGGCCTCCTTCCCATTCATAGACCCCTTTTTACAAATAAGAAGCAAATCTCCGGCTTTGATATCGGGCAGTTCACGCAATTCACCAAGAGGGACCATTTCAGAAAATTGCCGTGATGCAGTTTTTGATTCCATTTCTTTCCGACGCAATATGCTCGGAATATTTTCTACCTCATTTAATGCGTCTCTTTTGACATATTTTATTTCATCCCAACTCTTGGCAATAAGTTTTTTTGATGGGTCCGATTTTAGCTTTTGTAAAATATCTTCTAATATCCTTTCTTTTTCTTCAAGCTTATCAGCAAACTTTTTCGCCTCTAATCGACGTGCCACAACTTGATCTCTTTCTAGCTTTTCTTGCTGCTTTTGTATAGAATTTTTCATTTCTTCAACTTCTTGTAATTTTTTCTGTAACTCCGCTGCCTGTTGATCCATTTTGCGAATTAGGTCTCCCATCTGCTTCGTTTCAGAATCCATCAATTCTTCAGCCCTTTCAATGACATGCCTTGGTAAGTTCAATCTCTCTGCAACAGATAAAGCGAAACTTTCCCCCACGACACCAGGAAGTAGCTTGTACGTGGGTCTACCATTTATAAATTCCATAGCTCCGACTGAAAACCTGTTATCCAAAGCCGCGAGCTGCTTTAGTTGCAAATAATGCGTAGTAATAGCAACTCTAGAACCAGTATCAAGAATTGCTTCTAAAATTGCCTGGGCTATAGCAACCCCTTGGTTTGGATCTGTTCCGCTTCCAAGCTCATCCATTAGAACAAGAGCATTTTCTCCCGAACATTTAAGAACTTCGCGGCAAACAAGCATATGACCCGAGAACGTTGATAGATCTTCATCGACAGATTGCAAATCACCGATATCCGCCAACACTGGATCGAAGAAATCGACTCTTGCCCCATCAGGCAAAGCAGGAACAGGTATCCCATCTTTTGCCATCAGTGAAAATAGCCCTAATAATTTCAAAATGATTGTTTTACCTCCGGAATTGGGACCTGTTAAAACTAGTCCCTGGTTTGAACCTGCTCCAATATCAATGTCACTTCCTACAACATTTGGTAGCTCACGTAGTAATAGAACCGGATGTTTCGCACGTTTCAGAGATATAATTCCTTCATTTCCAACTTCAGGTACAATACCTGCAATCCGATCACCCAAGCGAATTCTTGCAAGAATTAAATCAATTTGAGCTACAACAGTAATGGATCTCTCAATATCTTCCCGATTATCGATAATCGTTTGTGTCAACATTCTCCAAACTCTATTCTCTTCTTGCCTCAATTCAACCATAGCTTGGTTCATATCATTCGTCGGTCCTACAATTTCAGAAGGTTCCACATATGCAGTTTTTGCAGATCTTGACATATCGTGAACGATCCCTACTGAATTTTTGAACTTTTCATTGATAGGGATAACAATCCGCCCATTCACTTCGGAGTAGAGAGCTCCACCACTCTCCAGAGAAAGCTTATTCTTAATCGACGGTGCGGAGAGTAAAGAGTCGAGAGTTGTCATGATATCACTTTTAAGCGTTCGAACCTTTGCTCGAAGTCGTCCAATGCCTGGAAAAGTAGTACCTGAAAGTCGTCCGTCTTCGTCAAAAGCATTTTCGAGCAACTCAAGCATATCAGGATCAATAAAAATAGATTCACCAAATGCAGGTAAGACCCGAAATTGGATCTGACTTTGAATACTTCTCTCTGGTGCATACTCTATGCCGTTATTGGATGACACCATTTGAAGATCAGTCAACCATTGTCGCAACTTTAGAGCAGCAGATAACATAACAGACATTTCAAGCACAGCAGGTCCATCTAAAACACCTCCTTTATCAATATCGTTCATCATACTTGCAATATCAAAAGTAGAACCCATGGGTGGTGGAGTAATTTTCCGTGCTTTTTTATCCTTTTGTTTTGGAATTTCCGCTTGACCCGACAGCGCATACTGCATTTCCTTCACCGCTTGATATCGGGCATGTATACCTTCCACATTATGAGCTGTAAGACCCATGTATAATACGTCTGTAGGTTTATGTTGCTTTGCTACTTTTTTCGTTCTTCGATGAATAGCATCATCAATGATTAGCTTTGCCGGCATAGTATCGCATTCGGATTTCAGTGCATTTAACACCGACGGATAGTCCAGAGTATCCATGGTACGTTGATATAAATCCAACTCTTGTTGAAATTCATCTGTGCTATTGTATGACTCATTCGGTTTATTCGATGGTGCTTTTTTCATCTTCCTAACGCTCTCACTATCTGTTCTTGATAAGCCTGTATAAGAGCCAATAACACTATTTTTATTGCTGAACCAGTCTTCGTTTAATTTCTTCAAACTATCTTGGTTTTCATCCAAGGACTTGGGAGTTTCAAAAATTGGATCTGACTCTGTATCCCATGTAAGAGGCTGTCGAAGGAGTGAATAACCATCTTCCCCCGCTTGAGCCTGTTCTACCTTCGTCGCTGGATGTTGAAACTTTGACAGACGCACGTGGTCATCAATCTTTCTTTGAATAGGAGTAGGTTGAAATGCCAATGTCCCTTTCAAAACAGCCGTGCTTAATAAAGATAATGAAAGGATACTGAGTTTCGGGTGTGTTACTATCATGGATGGTTTAACTTTGAAACGAATCAACGATTATATTCTATGATACTCGTCGCTCTGATTCATTCATTCATAATTTTCTTCATTCAGTTTTCTTCACCTGCTAGTTACTACGAACATGACGTTAAATTAAAATTTCTTTGGGACCGCACTTTGAGAGATCGTAGAGAGAAAAAGAAAGAACGACATTAGAGATTACAACGCACATTATTGTGTCGCCCTATAACGTTAGTGTGCGTGGCCATGAATAGAAAGGCAATTACACTACTTTATTTCACCATCTACATGCATTCTTCC
>Ga0213868_10005687_pt1 | contig 11138 bp, 12 predicted proteins | sample PICome_9_FD_160087 | JGI IMG/M metagenome (GOLD analysis project Ga0213868, IMG submission 160087) | Coastal seawater microbial communities near Pivers Island, North Carolina, United States - PICO127 | ecosystem: Environmental > Aquatic > Marine > Coastal | place: USA: North Carolina...
CACCTGGTAGGCTTTCTTCGCCTTCCATTTTGGGATCGCAATTGGGTCCGCCTTATTTCTTATAGGCAAAATATGGAGTCCCCATTACTAGCGCCTTCGATGCTTGCGGCCGACCACACGAAATTGGCCGAAGATATTGCTGCCGTTGAAAGGCTCGGAATAAAGTGGCTTCATATTGACATCATGGACGGGCACTTCGTTCCTAATCTGTCTTTCGGACCGCAAACCGTTGCGGACCTTCGGCCGAAATCAAAACTGTTTTTCGATGTCCATCTCATGCTCGACAATCCGCAGGACTATGTTGAAGCATTCATTTCCGCCGGGGCTGACCAAGTCTCTATTCACGTCGAGCCCAGCTATGACATTGGCGCAACAATTGAAAAAGTCCGAAGCCTGGGTGCAAAGCCTGGCATTGTTTTGAACCCAAGAACCGACGCTAGTCACATTCTCCCCTATCTCCCTTCTGTCGACATTGTGCTAGCGATGACTGTTCAACCCGGATTCGGCGGTCAATCATTCGATTACAGTGTTCTCGAAAAGACCAAGCAAATCGATGCTTACCGAAGCGAACACTCATTGAACTTCAGGCTCGAAGTAGATGGGGGAATCAATCTTGATACGGCCCGGAGTTGCCGTAATCATGGAGTGGATACGTTTGTCGCTGGTACTGCATTTTTCAAGTCCGACGATAAGATAAAATTCCTGAGTAAAATCGAGTCTATGTCCTAACGTGGAAATTTCGAAGAAAAAGCCTAGCTATGGGATCGAGGATTTAGAATCCGTTTTGCTATCCGAAACTCAGATTGCGAATCGTGTTGCGGAACTCGCAAAAGAGATTTCATCTCACTACGCCGACAAGGGTATCACGATAATTTGCGTGCTTAACGGTGCCCTCCTTTTCACATCTGATCTTATTCGTAAACTCAAGCTTCCAACTCGACTGGATTGTCTTAGATCAGACAGCTACGGCAATTCAACAAGGGCGAATCACCCTCCCCGCATATCGAGCCCGCTTAAAACTGACATTGAAAATCAACACGTACTTCTGGTCGACGATATCCTGGATACGGGGAACACCCTTTCGGAGCTTACGGATCACTTGGGCCAATCGAAGCCCGCCTCTCTCAGAACCTGCGTACTTCTCGACAAAAAGGAGCGACGCCAATTGGGTTTACAGGCGGATCATGTTGGGTTCACTGTTCCAGATACCTTCGTCGTAGGCTATGGACTCGATTTCGCAGAACGCTATCGGACACTTCCGTGTATAGGCGTGCTCAAACCTGAATTCCAAAAAGCATCCTATTTCTAGTGCGGATGTTAAAATCCATCTATTTCATGCTCTTGATTGGCTGGCCTAAACGCGCTTCGATATAACGGAATGATACTGGCTAACACCTGGAAAGACTACGAGATCCTCGAATGCGGTGAGGGCATGAAGAAGGAGCGCTGGGGTGACATCATTTTAGTCCGACCCGACCCCCAGGTCATATGGCCGTTAACATCGAAAGACTGGGGAGAGTTTGATGCCTTTTACCATCGGAGTAAAAAGGGCGGCGGAACCTGGGAATATCGCCGGAAAATCCCTCAATCGTGGAATATTCAATACGGCGGCTGCACTTTCAAGATTAGGCCGACCGACTTTAAGCACACCGGCCTTTTTCCTGAGCAGGCAGTCAACTGGGACTGGTGTCGTTCGAAGATCAAACTTTCACAAGGCAATCCCAAAATTCTAAATTTATTTGGCTACACTGGTGCGGCAACGATTTCAGCTGCGAAAGCAGGCGCTCAGGTTTGTCACGTGGATGCGGCGAAAGGAATGGTCGCCTGGTGTCGAGAAAACGCTTCACTAAGTGGGCTTCAGAACGCCCCAATTCGATTCATTGTCGACGACTGTGTTAAATTTGTTGAGCGAGAGATCCGCAGAGGAAGCCAATACGACGGAATTATTATGGACCCTCCATCATACGGTAGAGGTAGCAAGGGAGAGATATGGCAATTCGATCGTGACCTTTGGCAGCTTCTTCAAAAATGCCGCAAAATCCTGTCCGCTTCACCCCTATTTTTTCTCGTAAATGCGTACACTACGGGAATTTCTCCGACCATAGTCGGAAACCTGCTGAGAGAGGCTCTCTCGGATCTGAGAGGAAGTGTCACAAACGGCGAGATTGGTCTACCGATCGATGATAGCCTGAATGCACTGCCTTGCGGTCTTTATGCCCGATGGGAATCTCAATATTTTTCGCAATTGTAACGCAAATCGATGTGGTTAGAATTGAACTCGAGGGAGCATGGCCAACTCTAACCCAGACCCGCACCGGAATTAATCAGATATGAAATCTAACGACTTCGTCAGGAGCAAATTTTTTTACTTCTACAACGATATAGACTTCTGTTCTTACCAAAAAGAAAAGAAGCGGCTGCAAGCAGAGCTTCTCAAGCTACAACATTGGGTTATCAAAAATAACAAGAGAGTGGCTCTCGTTTTTGAGGGTCGAGATGCCGCTGGAAAGGGAGGATCCATAAAGCGATTCACCGAGTACATGATGCCGAAGCATTTCAACGTAGTTGAACTCGGTATACCGACACGCAAAGAATCGAAAAATTGGTTTCGACGATACGAAAAACACTTTCCCGCAGAAGGGGAAATCACTTTCTTCGACCGTTCCTGGTACAACCGCGCGCTTATCGAACCGACGATGGGCTATTGCACAAAGTCTCAGTACAAATACTTCATGAACAAAGTTCTGAAGTGGGAGGAATCTCAGATAGACAATGGCTTAATCATGGTGAAAGTCTATTTGTCAGTATCCAAGCACACCCAGTCTTTTCGTTTCAAAGAGAGACAGGTCGACCCATTGAAATACTGGAAATATTCGGAGAACGACAAATACGCTCGAGAGCATTGGGATGTATTCACAAAATATAAAGAGCAGATGTTTCGACGTTCTTCATCTGACAAGAGTCCTTGGGTGATTATCAACTCGAACAACAAATTGGAAACTAGGCTTAAGTCGATGCTCTATGTTCTATCTCAGATTCCGTACACCAGCAATTTCGATTATCGCCCCTTAAAAAAGGAAGACAGGCGACAGCTGTATTCAATAAATATAGACGGTGTATCCTTCAATAATCTAGACTACCGCCAATTTCTTCTACTAGAAACGCTACACGGACTCTATAAGAAGTAGTCCCCTCTTAAATACCGAGGCCGGTACATCCTAAAACAAAAGCAATTACCCAGGCCAACGGCGAGAGTCCGCCTACCCCGCAAACGCGCATTGAAAAGGGACTGGTACTCCGGTGGAATGAAGCTCATTAAGCCTTACATCAACTGAACCTCTTGAGGTTTTGCCAATCTTGACCAGGCCTGGTATCTCAGGGTTAGTGAGGACATAAACTACTCCGTAGGTTTCTTGCTGCCGCTCCATTGAAACTCAAATAAAACTGTAAGGCATCGTCTGATCGAGAGAACATTTCATCCCATGCGTCCCTGTATTCACAATTTAAACTTAACATATTATACCTGTTTGATTTTAAAGTCAAAGATAATCCGGCACATCTCCTTTGAGCAAGCTTTCCTTATTTATACTATCTGAGAGCCTCTAAGGCACCCCCTGCCAACGAATCTATTTGACCGACCTAGGTAGCAGTTCTTTCAGTAATATCCCCGGAACTGAGCCACGACAATCTCGTTGGTAACCAACATGGTCAAGCCGCCTCAGAAGCCTATGCGGAGGCTATCAACCCGAAAACCAACAAAGAGCGGAGAATCGAAATCGGGCATCAACTCTTGAAGTATTGCGAACTGGATACGCTAGCTACCGTCAAGATTTGGGAATTCTTCCGAGGCGCTTAAAAGAACTGCTTACACGTTATTCTCGTCTCCAAACCCTATCTCCATAGCTTTCCCTCGTGCACAGAGACGTGGGGAGGCGTTAGAAAACTGTGGACTTCTTGACACTCAGCATATCAACTTGCGTATCGTTTTAGATAAGCCAATCACAATTTCACGCCGAAACTTTTGCGCAGCACTCGGAACTGGCCTTGCCGCAGCTAGCTCAAACTTATTTGCCGATGACTCAGGACCGAAACCGCTTCGAGTCATCTCTTACAACATTTACAAATGCAAGGGTTGGCCAAGCGACCGACCGTTGGCAAAGCGGGCGGTTGCAGAGGGCCAGATGGCAAAGCGACTGGCTATGGAGCTCGCTCTGCACGACCCCGACCTCATCAACTTCTCCGAATCACCTGGGGAGGAAATTACGGAAGAAGTTGCCAAGCTTTTGGGAATGAATCACGTTCGATTCCCCAGCGGCGGCAATTGGCCGGGAACACTGCTAAGTAAGTTTGAGATCACTGAGTCACAGCATGCTCCCATGAAAGACGAACGACCGAAAGAGTTATTCACCCGACACTGGGGGCGTGCCAAGATTAAGTTGCCGAGTGATGAGCCACTGATTATCCATTCGGCACATCTCTACCCAGGGGCCGACCCAACGATTCGCCTTGAAGAAATCCGTGCAATGATCGAATCGATGAAACCGGATTTAGATGCCGGGCGGTCGATGCTTCTAATTGGCGATCTGAATCACCGCCCCGACACGGACGAATACAAGCTTTGGATTGACGCTGGTTGCGTGGATACCTTCGCCAAGGTTGGCGTAGGCGAAGGCCTCACCATGAAATCTGACATTCCCCAGTCGAGAATTGATTACGCCATGGCCGCTGGACCAATCGCAAATCGGGTCGTTGAATCGAAACCATTATTTGAAGGAGCCTTTCGGCTTAACACAAACGACCTGGAATCGTTTGCGTTGAGTGATCACTTGCCTCAACTTGCCGTTTTCCAATCAGATTAGCGAAGTCTCCGTGTTTCCGGGTTCAGGCAAGACTTAGTTAGTAAACTCAAGGTAAAGGAGAAGTGAGCTTGCCCTACTAACCGATGTAGTCGGCATAGCTGGCATTTGGTTCGCTGATTCATTGGAATCCATATTTCTGAGCAGGGGAAAAGGGAACTCACAATCTTAATCCATACTCTAACAGTAACTAAGCTGCATTGGATTCCACGTAATTCTCGCGATTATACCGATCGTTTATCCCGCTTCGGAGCTGATTTGTACCATCTTGATGTAAATCCAAGTTGCAGAACTAAAGACAAAAAAGTCAGGGCTACTGTAACCGCATGTAGTGTTTTCCAGACACCTAGATTTTCACTGTCTCTCGCTTCATTTATGAACGGAACTAATACGTAGCAGGTTGCCATAGAAAATACCGTAGCCACATTTACCGCGGCAGCTACTTTGTGTTTTTTAGATAGTATCGCACCTACCAGCCCGAGCAGACCAATTAGGGCAAAGAAAGTGGGCCAAATGAACCTCAACATTCTTGCGGCTGCATCGGTTGGAAGAGCTATGTTTATCGCCGGAGCTACAATCGCAGACTGATAAATAAGAACGGTAACGATTATTACAGACAGCGACCAAGAGAAGGAATTTATTTGCATGTTTTCATATTCAAAGACCCCCCCTAATTGCTGAATGTTCACCTTAAGTATTCTCCTCTGTTTTTGAAAAATAATTTCCCTTTGGTGCTTAGAGATTACCATCCTGGCGCACCATGGGCCACTTTCATTTTTGACTAAAAACAGGCCATTTTTGGCCCATTTCAGGCGTCCTTACATTTTGGGTCATTTCACATAAAAGTGACGCCTACCCCAGTCTTCGCCTAGCATATGTAGACGAAAACCTCTGCTGTCGGTATTCAGAATCTTCTGCTTTTCGGCCTCGAACTCTTCTTCGTTTAGGACTCCACTTTCACGTAGTTCGGCCAACTTTTTGGGCTTCTCGTACCGGTCTCCCTGAGCATTGCCGCTGGTTGCTTGGGATCTAGTCGCTTTATCTATTTGACATTCTCACTGCCGACTGTCTGCCCTTTTTTTAATGTATCGATCTATATTTTTGAGCTCTCCACTATCAATTGGTAGGTTTGTGGTCTTAGACTCAGCTCTTTGGTCCAAAAGCCTTGCATTACTGGTATCTTGTTTAATGACCGCCCTCGTTTGTTACAGCAAGGAGGTGAGTTTGGATGGAGCCTTCAGTTTCACTGTCCCTGATGATTGGGTGCAATCGGTGAACGAGGAAGATTGGATGACTTTTACAGCACCAGATGGCGTCACGTCTGTTGTGCAGATCCCGGTCGACGAATTCTTTGAGGAGGAGGAGGATTTGGAAAAGGTCTTCATGCCCGCTGAGTCATTGGCTGACCTGAAACTGGTTACGGCTCCATATTTATTTGGAATCGCAGCGATTGTGAACGGACTAGATTTGGCGCAGGAGGGCTTTTCGATAAGCTCGATAGAGTATGGAGAGACTGATTCTGAGGGTGAATGGGGTGGCCAATATTGGTCCGACTACATAACAGTCACGAGAGAAACTTCGGAGGGTCAGTCGGTCTTATCGGTAGCGGTTGCGTATGACGGTCAAAATCCATGTTTTGTCTATTCGAAACATAATGAGAACTCATCTAATTTAGAGAGTATACAGGAATTAAATACAATACTTTCGTCTCTCACTTCCTCGTATATAACAGATCCGACGGGAGATGCGGATGAAGATGGTCTTTTGAACTTCCAAGAACTTTTGCTTTTTGACACCGATCCTAATAAAAAAGATTCGAATGATGACGGGGTAACAGACAAGAAAGCGGTAGAAGAGGAGATTCCGGGATTTTTGAGTTACGCAAGTATAGTAGCCGAAAGCCAAAGTTTGGGTCGCGAGCAGGTACTGTCTGCACCCGCTGATTTCAACCTGCGGGCGATCGTTAACGTATCAGCTCGTGTTGACCTTGGGCCTGAAGGGCTTGTTACGCCGGGCTTCACTGTTTTAGGACAGCAGAAGAAGATGCTGATTAGGGCAGTCGGGCCAAAGCTCGTAGACTTAGGCGTTGAGTCGCCTCTGCCAAATCCGACCATGACAATTTACAAGGCTCGGTGGGATGGCAACCCGCCTGATCTGGTGAAAGTCATTGATGATTGGAAAAGCGACAACGACAATGTGGCTGAGATCGTCTCCGCCATGGACGCAGCCGGCGCATTCCCTCTAGAACCCACGGAGACCTTCCAGGGCCGTCCATTCATGACTGACGACAGCACAAGTGCGGCTGCGTTATTGACGCTAGACATAGGCGTTTACACAGTACAGGTAAAGTCAGCCGATGATGGTACAGGAGAGGTACTGGTAGAGGTTTACGAAGTAACCGACTAGGTGACTCCAGCTTAGTTGAGGGTTATTGATTAGGCCTTCAAATATGCTAGAGTATTATTAATTGCATGGTGAGAGATCCCATGAGTTTGACAGCTTTCTCGCTTTGCTCGGGGACGGGCTTTTTTCGTTATAGCCCGATCGGTACCATATAATCGGAGACGCGAACCCTGTCAGAGAGGACCTCAATAACAACGTTGTACGGAGATCGCTTGAAGTTCTTCCGACGCAGGCCGCTTGCGTCAAATTGATGCCGAAATCCTTCTTCCAGCGGTGGAAGGTTTGCTCGCTGATCTGCTGCCCGCGGCAAACTTACAGGATCTTCTTGTCACTTTTCCCCGCCTCCCGTATGATTCTGATCTTCTGTTCTGTCGTTTATCTTCTGCCTTTCATTGTATGGATTTTTTTAGTGACCCAGACTAAAGATTCAAGCGGTAGGGTTCTCGTTACCTCCACCCAGATACCTCACGCTCAACCTAATTTCACAATCAGGGCTTCTTTCAAAACTGCCAATCATTCGCTTGTGGTTTTATTTTACTGGCACGGGGCGAGGGAGTCGAACCCCCAACCCCCTGATCCGTAGTCAGGTCGTTTTTGTGATAAGATAATTCTATAAGTATCTAATTATCTGTATCTAGCGTGTTATTTTTACTATTGTTATCTTTATCGATAAATTTATGCTTCCCTATAACTGCCTCATTAGAACTTCTGAGCAATGGAGTTAAGTGGCTGTGAGACGCCTGCTTTGTACCAGCATAGACAGTACTAATACCGCAAGGGGGGCGCGGTGGTGGCGAGCATCGCAATATATATGGATCAACTGCCCCCAGAAAAAATTGTCGTCCTATGGGATCCTGAAGCTAAATATCCCTACCTCAGCCTGCGTCTAGCAAAGGCAAGAGCCGCTACACCAACTCCAAGAAGGGCTGCTGTGGAGCCTTTGTCGGGGACGGAACTGTACTCAACTATCACACTACTGCCGGACAACTCATACGTACCTATGTTGAATTGACCAAAAGTATGCCCACTAGACGACAGGTCTGCCGTGGTGCCGCCTGAGATCGTATACAAGCCGTTCAATGAGGTGCTAAAACGGAGCTTAAAATCGTCTCCTCCTCCATCATGGTCCAAGTAAGTCTTAGTTGCTGCTACTCCGTTTGCGATTGGCTCACACCGAGGCAGAACAGGTAGAGAATTAGGCCAACCTTTTCAGGCCGCATCCTGCTCAAGCTCTTTACGCCTTCCTGCTGCTTCTTCTTTGCGTATTCATGCACCGCGTCTGCTATGGATTCTTTCAATTCAGGGACTCCCATCGTTCTACCATTGTAACACATGAACGAACTCATTGCCCCATGAAAACCCATCTACTCTAGACAGAAAATATTTTTTACCTTTGTGGGGAGAGTGCAGGAGGATAAGGTGGCTGTATGAGGAGGTACCGCATCTTTTTACTTATTATCCATGCTTTAGCATTCACCTTCTTAGTATACTTTGGGGTGCATGAGGTAATAAGGCACAGCAACGATGATACTTGGGGATGGCTTTTACCGCCTCTGATTCCCTTTCTCATTCTCATCTTTGTACCTGCTCTGATATCCTTCCTCACCCTCATCTATATCTGGAAGACAATCAAATTTGATGATCAAGAATTAGCGGCTCTGAAGGCGGAGAAGGAGAAGCTTGAGACGATTAAAAGCATCAAGGAACTCCGCAAAGAGCTAGGAGAGGAATGACAAAAAAAGAAGCAGCCCTCCCGAACTGCTCCTTTGAATCGCCCCTCCCGACATCGCTATGCAGGTTAACGCTGAGTGAACTTACTTAAGTATTCCAGAACCTTTCCATCTCGTTTCCCATAGATCAAGCTCTACCATTAGTTGAACACCTTTTGTGCAGTATTGACAGAAGATTTGCTAATTTTGGCCCTCGGAGCAAAATGACAAAGAAGAAGGAGCGATCCCTCCTCAAGAATCGCCCCCATTTTGTTTTCACTATGTTGCCCAAGGACCGCTCTGTGAGCGTATCCAAAGGCCGTCAACCCATAACGTATTGTCTTGTCACTGAGAGAAGTGCTTTGTTCCAAGAAAAGCACTAAAAACTGTTGGCGGCAGTACATATAGATTAATTAGTAAGATAAGATTCTTAGTAAACTAATACTCTTAGTCTAAGTATTCTCTCTTGGTAACACAATGAACCAAATGTCTACTAATCTTCCTTCTGTTAGACTTACTTTTCTCTAAACCTAGAACTTCCAGAAAAGGAGTAGCGGAACGTAGAACGTAAGAAAACGCTGATTGAAAGCGCTTTATCAGCCGTTTCTCTGGCACGCGGCGAGGGAGTCGAACCCCCAACCTCCTGATCCGTAGTCAGGTGCTCTATCCAATTGAGCTAGCCGCGCAGACCATCAAGACCGCCATAGACAGTCGAAGGGTCAGGAGAAAAGAATCAATAGTTGTGCATTTCAAGGCATTTTTTCCTAAAAACGAAAATGCCTGAAAAACAGTGCCCATTAGTCCGTACTCGTAGACAACGCTCCGGATATCGTATAAAAAAGCGACCCAAGGGATGCCTTGCCCTGAGCCGCCGATTAAAATGGAAATTTTGAATATCAGACTTTCGGAAGATTAGCTGGAATGTCGACCCCGTGAGTGTCCTTGCGTTTCACAAGCCTCAATCGAGAGCGGCGCCTTAGCATGCGGTCCAGCTTGTCAACCAGAAGATCGATCGCCTTGTGGCAATCCGCATCGTGCACCGAAACATTCATAGAAGGGCCATTAATCTCGATATGCCCCTTGGCTGTAAACTCATGCTCTTTCCCGCTTTTAGTATGATCGCACTCCAACTCCACTTTGACTCTGATTATCCTCTCCTCATGCCTAAAAAGTCGCTCAACTTTATCCTTGACGCTCTGCTTCAGAGATTCCGTCAAGTCCATGTGAATGCCAGTAATGATCAGATCGTGGTTGTTGGCTTGCATATGCATATTACTCCTTTGTGTTGGTATTTTATTCAATGATCCCAGGCCCGATAACGTACCGAAAGACCTCTAGATACAGCGATCCATCGTCTGCTTCACGGTTCACTTCTGGGATTTCAAATTCAATCATTGTACGATTGTCGAAGATAGGGCGAAAGGGCGGATTTTGCAATCTTTCTCCGACCGGAACCCATTCTTTTTTATCGACGAAAACAGGACTTTTCTTGAGAGATCCAATCCTTTCAATTCAGACAAACTCCAGCCTCGAAATACCATATGCCAATTACTGAATGGGGCTGGGAAGTCACGGAAGCCGAACTCCGCTCTTGGATCATTCAGGATGACAACGACATCATATTGATCAACAAACCGGCATTGGTCGTCTGCCATCCCTCCAAGCGAGGACCTTGGTCTTCGTTGGTCGGAGCGTGCAGAGAGTGCCTAGGCTACGAGAGAACCCATCTGATCGCTCGGCTAGATAGGGAAACGAGCGGAATCATCCTGCTAGCAAAGCATCGACTCGCTGCCCGGCACTTTCAAATGGCACTAGAAAGACGGGCAGTGACAAAGAGCTATCTCGCAATTCTAGAAGGTTCCCTCACAGAAGCAAGAGAGGTTGACGCAGCAATCGGGAAGGATCCGAACAGTATCATCCATTGCAAGTCAGCGGTCCGAACAAACGGAAAAAAGCAGGCTGCCCAAACTCGATTCAAACCCATTCATTCCGCATCAGGCTACACCCTCGCCCAAATTGAGCCCCTTACCGGTCGAAAACATCAAATTCGCGTTCACTCACAACACATTGGTCATTCTATAGTGGGAGATAAACTCTATGGACCCGACGAAACCTTTTTCCTCGATTTCATAGAATCAGGATGGACCGAAAAACTCGCTGGCACACTGCC
>Ga0213868_10005690_pt1 | contig 11135 bp, 8 predicted proteins | sample PICome_9_FD_160087 | JGI IMG/M metagenome (GOLD analysis project Ga0213868, IMG submission 160087) | Coastal seawater microbial communities near Pivers Island, North Carolina, United States - PICO127 | ecosystem: Environmental > Aquatic > Marine > Coastal | place: USA: North Carolina | collected...
TATGGTTTATCAATAATGTGTTGCGGCAAAAAGATGTGAATCATCAGGTGCGCCGACGATCAAGGAATCGTGGAAAACTCTCATCTATTTACCCGACACGGATAGGTTGTTTCAGAACTTTTCCGGAGGAGGGAGCAGAAAAGGGAGAGTAAAGACACAGAACACACAGAACTCAGGAATTGCACTTACCTTTACATCTAGGCCTGAACTATGGATCCACAAAGGATACATGCGTACTTACAGGCTGCGTGTGCTGGTATAGGCTTCGATATAGGAGAGGTTTGGTTTTCTAGTAATGATGCAGGGGCTTCGACGATAACTACAATTGAACGGAAATCGCATGGGACGGCGTCTTTGTCAAGCCAGAAGCAGAGGGATATCAAGTTCTTGCAGTTGTATCTTTCAAAGACTTATAAGAATCGAAGAAACGAATTATTAAGGCCCGTGTCAGAAACTAGAGAGGCTGCTGCAAAATCAAATAACGACGAGGGAACAAAGACGGAAAACAGTTCAGAAGAAATTAAAAAACATGTATTATCACCAAAACTTGTCAATGCGATTGCTAGCACAGCTCAAGTCGTATGGGCCAACTGTCAAGAACAAGAAGGACTCTTAGGAAGATCAGATATGAGACTTCAGACAGCTGTAGGTATGCCTGTGGCCGTGGATGTCTACGGAAACATGTGTATCGTTGTCATGTTTTCTCCTAGGAATGTACAGAGCACAACGGATGCCATAGAATATCTCAAATCTCTAAGCCAGGGAGCCACATCTACTTCTATTCCTTGTCTGCTACCAGTTATGGACGGAAGGACAAGGCGTTTGGCTTATAATGCAAAGGATTTTAGTCAATGGGAAGAAGAAAATGACACTCATGATGGCTGTTCTACTGGCATTGGAGAGACGTATGATATGGAAATTCAACCATTTGATAAAAACAATACAGATATACTGGATGATGTAAGTGTTTGTATACAGCAGTCTCTTTATCTATACCCAAAACAATATCCAACATTCTACTCACCATCCCTTCGTAGTTTACAAGTGATCTATTTGGAATACCATTATTACCACCATTTACAGAACTTGATGAAGACAATGATGAAATGAATACTAATTCTTCTCAGTTATCTGATGGAAACATGGATGCGAATGCCTTTGATAATGCATCTTATGGTCTTTGGTCCACAATCATGCAAAATCCTGAAAATTCATCCATTTCTGAATCAAACAACGCCGTTTCAATAGCACATGGTTCCCAGCTACATCTAAAATCAAACTCCCAAGATCATCCGAATGATATTGACAATAAAATATATGCTGAACGGAAAGAAAGATTAGAAGAGTTTGCAGCTGCTTTCCTTGCAATGTCAGTGTTCGACCTTGCGGATTGCTGGATGCCATCATTGGATAATACAAATCCGGCCCCTTTACTTCACAATGTGTTTTCACTGACCTCATCAGAAAACAACAGTAGTTATAATTATTTTATACAAGCTTCAAAGTCAGCCATTGTCCAAGGGTGGTCTGGAGCTGTAGGAAATGCATTTTGCACTGGAAACCCGATATGGAGTAAAAATATGGTGAGTTTTTAGATTATCTTACAGTCTTATCGCTGTTTTTTTTTCGTTATCAGCAACTGATGCATCAAGAAAACTGTATTGTAGGACACTGTAGTGGATTCAAGTCGTGTAGAAGCATTTGCAATTGCAAACATTAAAACAGTCTTGGCTATTCCGATTTTTTCAGAGGGACATTCTACGCCTTCTTGTGTCTTATGTTTTTACTCTCTTGTTCGGAGTGACTCTGTTCCTTTCGTGATGAAATTTGTACAACAAGCACTGCGTAGCTTATGGTATGGTCTTGATAGATTGCAGCCTCATAAAAGCATAGGAGAAGAGTTATGGAAAGAAGTGGCACCAGCTGATTTAGGTGAAATGGCAGCAGATTTAGAAATGCAAAGTGCCTTTCACATGAAAAAGCGGCCCTTTGATCAAATGTCATATTCTACATTGCCGAATCAAGTCTTTTCTTCGAATAAGAATGACAATTCCATAGGAAATTGTATCATTGAACAAATGGGATCATTGTCAAATCCATCTGACGAGGTTTCAGTGCCTCTGCATTTGAATCCAAGTGTGCCAATTTCTAACTTGAATGTGGAAAAATGCCCTCGGACAAATCGAAGCATGCTTCAAGATCAAATGAAACATGCGATTCAGTCCGTCGCTCATGCGAAACCAATAGCAGATTATGAGAATTGGTCTTCAAAGCGTCTCCAGATTGTATCGAATTCAAGTTTATCAAATATAAACTCCAACACCACACTGGATGAAAGACAGTATGTTCATCAATCTTTACAAAATAATAATCTGGAAAAATCAATCACTAGCGCAATTCCGATCTCGATAGAACCTTTAAAGTACTGTGAGAAAGCAAATCAGAACGCAGATGTCCATAATGAGTCCTCGAATCAAATGATTCAGAGCGAGCCGAAACGATTGCAAAACCCCTTTGCCTTCAGCAACCTAACTCCAATGGCACCAGATACCGTATCTATTCCTCCGATTGATCTTATTTCCTCGAGTGACATTCTGCCATTTTTTCTCGCATATGAATCGAAAACAAAACAAAAAATAAAAAATATGGTCAAGATCTGTCGTATCCAAGGTTGCGAGGAACCATGTGTGTCGAGAAGACCATATTGCTCTCGACACAGTGGAAATCGACAATGCGAGCATGAAACATGCACTAAATGCGCCCAGGGAGCAACTCGTTTTTGTATAGCACACGGTGGCGGTAGGCGTTGCACATTTCCTGGTTGTGACAAGGGAGCCCGGGATAAATTTTTCTGTGCTGCTCATGGAGGTGGAAAGCGATGTATCACCGGGGGATGCACCAGATCTGCCGTTGGAGGTTCCAGTTTGTGTACAAGTCATGGTGGGGGGCGTCGTTGTACAGTAGATGGGTGTGAAAAATCAGCTCAGTCGTCTACTAAATTTTGTGTGAAACATGGAGGAGGGAAGAAATGTTCCCATCCAGGATGTGAAAAAGTTGCCAGAGGTCGCACACTGTATTGCGCAGGTCATGGTGGTGGAATACGGTGTAAACTTGAAGGCTGTACACGCATTGCAATTGGGAAACTACAACTCTGTCGTGCTCATGGTGGAGGTTTTAAGGGGAAGACCCTTGTTGTCGATGAAAGTGAAGAAGACTAGGTCCTTTATCCTCATGTTCTCTGAAATCGAAGTATTTTTAACAATGTATAACTGAATGTATGATTTTTTTACCCAATTAAGCGTCATATGCGCTTCTTCTTAATTTGTGAGCCCACATCCGCTTTTGCTTGTCTTTTAAAAGGTGAGTGACCAGACGTGATATGAAGTTCCTCTACAATATATTTCGTATCAAGGGTATCAGATTCAGGGACAACATCAACTATAATCAATGTCTTTTTAAAATCAGACATGCTACGTGTCATTGTTTGTAGAGTCATCCAATTCAATCTCGAATCTTGATTGATAACATGGACACAAAAATCAGAATGCACATGATTAGGATCATCTGCATAAAGAACTAGCTCACACCCAAACTGAAGACCTGATAAGACTCTGTATCCCTTCTCTTCGAAGTGCTTCTTCGCTATGGAAATTCGCTCTTCTGAAGTGAGGGGATCCTGTATCATCTTGATTTCATACCTATTTATTAATGAACACGAAATCAATACACAATAGACTGAAAAATGGAAAAAGGAGTATTTTGTGTATTTTGAATGAATGAATCGAAGAGGCTGCTTCTTAATGTTATGTTATTCGGTGTCATGTGTCGCGTGTCCAAGTTAGCACCACATTTCTAAAAAAATTGAGCTTTCCACTTTTCACATATCACTATTTATTTTTATACAAAAATTATTATTCTACCGCATGGAAATTGTAGACGCATAAGTTTCATCATTTCTGCTGGGAAAATATTTACTCTTCCATCTGCTTTTGTGCAAGAAACTAGTAAAATCTGGATGAACCCTCGACATTCGCTCTCCTGGTCTGTTTTTAACGACGTAGATATTTCCAATCCATAAAACACCATCATCATCTCCACCGTCGTGATTCGCACTTTTCAGTTGACTTGAAATTGATACATCATCGCGAATCAAAACGGGTGAATCAGATGGCATTGAAGTTTTTACACCGGGTCTCGTTGGTAATCTGGACCTATCCAGCAACGAACCAGATTTAAAGGGCTTGTAGCGACTCAACTCGTCTTCTCTTTTTAAATGAACTAGATTTTGATTTTTCTTCGCTGACCAAGAGGTGTACCAATCTTGATCCCATTCTTGAGGATTAGTAACGCCCTGAAAAGGGATACCAAATGCTGGAGTGATGGGACCTTTGAAACGATTGTTTTTCAGAGTCTTTTCAAGAGTTCCTGTAGATTTGTTTAATAGTGAGATATTGGAACTCATCATGACATTTTTAAAAATCAGATATTGTACTAAAATAACTTACCGAACCAATTGCTTTCAGTCACACTCTTTCGGTTAGTAAATAGAGAAATTGGAACGTCTTCCCAGTCGAAATAATCGTCATATGAAACTGGTACAAGATTTTCCTTATCAAAGAAGGGTTGAGATAGAACTGTTTCTGTAATGGAATCCACATTTGTAAACCCTGGGTGAAGCTGAAGCTTCTCATTAATGGTCGACTGAAAAGAGCGGGGTTTAAAATCGACAAGGCATGGTAATGATTTCAAAGCCTTATGTTTTCTAACCTTTCTTGCTAAAAGAACTGCACTCATTTGTGGTACTTTATCAGTGATTCCCAGTTTGCTGCAACGATCCGCATTTGATAGATGATTTATCTTTCGATCCAAATAACCTATTTTTTCAGAGCTAGTGGAAAGTGCGTCGAAACTATCTTCTTGTAATCCGAATTCGTCGTAATATTCACTAGAGAGACGAGTAGAATCGTTTCCTGGATCCCTGATGTGAATCTCTGGATGATCGATAATAATTTTTATCAAGGAGTCATCAAAATTATTCGTTTTCACATTAGAAAGCAAAGATTTTACGGTATTCCTGAAATTGTGATGTCCTAGCTCCACTACGTCAATTGCTTTTCTTATCAACTCACAATATATCGCGACATCGTCTCTTCTAGGATCGTATCCAATCTCTACTCTGGTCTCGCAAAAAGCATCAAGTAAAAGTCTTGTTGGGTATCCTTTTTCTCGTGCAAAAAGAATAATGCTATTGATATCATCAACGGAACAATCGACATCTTCAGCCAAAAGTGAAGCCTTTCGTACATGTTCCTCCAGTCCAGAATCGTCAAAAGAGCGTTTCTGTTCTTTTTGAGTGGTGGATTCTACCAGAATCATATCATTTATAGTGGCGTTTTTATCATCTGAACTTTTTCCTCCAACAGGATCATTAACGTCTATGATTGAAACGTGATTTTCCACATGTCTTTCATCTTCTGTTTCGGGTACAACTTTATTCTTCTCGTCAGTAGTTGACTGTTTGATGCTTTCATGAGAAGACGTCTTTGGACCATTTTTGAGACTATCAATATATGCTGCAATATTCAATCTGGTGGCAGTTGGTACCATTTCATCATTTTCAACTGAAGAATCGTCACTGGAGTAGTCTGATGATATATCAGAATCAGATGCTACAATGTCAATATCATCCCTTGTCTGATAGTTACCATTGCCGCTCTCACGATTGTTGTAATCGACTTCGTTGTTATTCGTTTTCATCATATGAGCTATACTACCGAGAGCCTTGGTTATCTCGGACCTATCATGATATTCAGCTTCACGTCTCAGTGATATAGCTGCAATAGCTGCATGGACGTCAGCAGTTGATTTCGGTAAGATGCGACTATGAGTTAGACTTCCTTTTCTTTCATATTTAGCTCTTAATTCTTCACGAATTAAGTCCGCGTCTCTAAAGGATGGATTCATGCTTCAAAAACGTTTGATATCTACTGGGACAAAGGATAGTGATGTGGGGGGAGAAAAAGTGAGAGTCAGCGACTCACTCAACCGATAGTATACTACAAATTTAGCATATGCCCTATCGCCCAACGGATCATTGACATTACGAAAAAAAACTGTCCCTCACAAAAAATATATCAAACAGAAAACAGAAAACAGAAATAGCTTTCCGCAAGTAGTCAAACCTCACCATGGGACAAACAGCATCTCAACTCGACAAAGAAAACCCAAACCCTCAGAGTTTTCAATATCCGACAAAGTATCAGGACGGCTATCAAAAGAGATCAGTAGAAAATGAATGTGATGAGTCCTTTGAAGATGATTGTGCATCGTATTCAACGGAAAAGACGCCTATTTCGAGTCATGCGGGCACTCACAAACAAATCTCAAAGATAGAAAACGATGTGGAAGAAGTTATCAGTGAACTTCTCTCGATACAATCTTTAACTATATCAGCTAAAAAGTCTCAAGTTGGGACTCATGAGATCGTATTGGAAGGTGAAGAGGACGACGAGGATGAAATTGATGAAGATCAAGCAAAGGAGGATCTTTTAGCTTATATCAAGATTGTTGGAGAGAATGCTTCAAACTTGCCAATGACTTGGCGCGACGATCCTGAATTGGAAAGAATGGTATCTGGTCTAACATCAAGAGAATATGCCCAGAAGGCGGATGCGTTTATTCCATGCGATGTTAGAATTATTGGAGCGACGAACTTGCCTCGGACTAGAAAGACGCTCAAAAACACCTTGGACGAAATTAAAATTAGCGAAAGAGCAACAGAACCAACAGTTTCGTCCGGTGGGGCAGTGTCGAATTGCCTTCTGAAAGCTCTTTACGATTTTGAGCATGAAGTCGATCTCAATTTAGACTCATCGTACATCAACTATGATGCTGATGATAATTTATTCAGAGATGATGATCCATTTGAAGATGACTGCAATGAGGAGAATTCTATCGGATCCCTGCAATTCGATAATGTCATCAGCAATTCGCTCACTTGGTCTGGTTTAATTAGACGCATGAAGGATGAAATGGAAGATCAGGGATATAACCAGATCCCAATCTTAACCACAAGTAGGAAATTCAGTCTAGAAGAGCCTGTCCATCTTTTGCCCCCTGACTTTGATCCAAAAAGGAATCGAAAGTTTTCTCTTTTGGTGGGTTGCGGATACACAGGAAGGTACGGAGAGCTTCGCAATACCCACAATGATATCAAAATAACAAAAGATTACATTGTGAATGTCCATGGATTTCCGGATAATCCAACTTGCATGAAAGTTTTAATGGATGACGGGCAACACCCTAAACCTACCACTAATAACATCATTCGAGCGATGAAAGAGATTGCCCTCAAAAGCAGACCCGGTGATGCAGTTTTCATTCAATTTGTTGGTCATGGGGGAAGATTGACTGAGTCTTGTTCTGGAGGGAGTGAAAATTATGATGAAGTCTTTGCTCCTGTAGATTACCACAACAGAGGCTTCATTTCTGAAAAGACTATATTTAGATCTCTTCTGGCTAGAATTGCTGAAGATGTCACCGTCACTATTCTTCTTGATGCTTCCGAGTCTGGAATCGTCTTTGACCTACCGTACTCTTGGGAAATCCATGACGATAACGAAGAAATTGAGGCTAAGTTATCCATCAATGAGAACTTCAGCTTCAATCGCCTCTTCAATGTAGTTCGACAAATGTACGATTCATCCGCCATGGATAATAACGAAGATGAACTTGGTTTCGAGAACAGCAAGACCATGGTACAAGCCTTGGAATTTAAAATGAGAAATGCTGCCATTGATGCAGAAGTAGAAGTGAATAATTTGACGAAAAAAGCAAAGAAGGTAGCAGCCCAGTTGATGCAGGCAGTCGAGGATATGCACACTGTGTCATCGGATGATTCATACGATGACCGCAATGAGAGGTACAGTAGGAACGGAAAAGGGTCGTATGAAAGCTCTCATCAAGGTTCGTACGAAAGTTCTTGGGGATCATCGTATGATAGCTATGAACATCAAATTAGATAATTTACTGAGTATTAAAAACAATTTGTTTTGAACGACCATCAGTTTCAGGCTCAAACCAACCCCTTCCACAAAAGCTAAGAACTAATGGCCATAGCTCAAGAAACAACCCAGTGCCTTCTTGTTCGAGCCTTTTTCCAACTCTTAAAAGCTCACACGCCGATTGTCTATCACGGGGGTGAAAAATAGAATGCCTCTCTGGACTCCAATAAAGCTCTACGTCTTGTATTAACATCTTACACTCATCAATTGAGCGTTGAGAAATGCAATTCCAAGGTTTAGGCGATTCCAAAGGCTCTGATGGAATCATGGATCTCAGTGTAGGCGATGAAACTGATACAGGAGAAAAAGTGAACGTGCATCTTTGGAGAGTGGGAGAACTGTTGATGATATCACCATCCATTACAACGTCTTCATCTTGATTTGATGACACGCTGATAGAACTTAATGATCTATCTTCATACGAATTCGGACTAGATGTATGTGTATCTATTGATGCTGCACTAGTGTCTTCATGGCAGTACGATGCAGTTTCAACCCTCTGTCCAAAATGTAGAAATTGTCTCAACACATCACTGTTTCCACGAGAAACAGCAATATGAATAGGTAGTCTATTATTCAAGTCTGGTATTTCAAGAAGAGGAGGGTAGTATGATAATTCTTGTGCTGTGTCGATGAACTTCAGAACTGTCTTCGCTGTTTTATAGGCATTGTAATGTGCGCAATAGTGTAACGGTGTATAGCCACTGAACCGGCTCACGTGATTATAGACATGTTGATCATTTACGTGTCCGAGAATTCCGCTCTCTTTAAAGCAACGGATTGTAGGGTCGGCTCCTGCTTTCAATAATACGTCTGCAGCTTCCGGTCCATCTTCTTGCGCAGCAAAACACAGTGGTGTGGCACCGGATTTCGCTTTTGCATTTACGTCGCCCCCTGCTGATATTAGCAATGATAACGTATCCACTGAATTACTATAAGCTGCATCGTGTAAAGGAGTCCATTCTGATGTTTTTGCTTTAGAATTAGGATTTGCTCCATGAGACAGCAGGATTTTTGCACATAAAAAACAATTTTTGAAAGATGCCCAATGCAAAACAGTATTTCCATGCCCGTCTTGAGTAGCAGAAGTATCTTCGGTCATGTTGCATGCAGCTTCAATGAAAGATCGAGCAAAAACTGTCAATGGCGCCTTCTTAATTAAAATGCTTGCTGCTGCAATTTCACTCAAGCTATTCTCTTGTACCTGTCTATATAAATCTAATATTAGATTGAGAGTTTTGACGAATGATAAACCGCGTGGGGTGATCAGTTTTGAAGGATCCTTCGCTGAAGCTAAATCTGGTGCCAGATCGTGTTTTGAGGTGGATTGAAGTTCGTAACTCATTTCATCTTTACATTCATCTGAAAGCATGTCATCTTCCGTGGTGCTCGGAAGTGAACGAGCAAAGTGTTCTAGGAGAAATCGTAGGCAATTCGGAGCATTCGCACAAGCAGTTTCGTGAAGAATAGTTCTCCTGAATGCAGTGTGACGACATGAGGGATCCCCTCCCATTACAAGCAGTATTGCTAATGCAAGAGGTGAGTCTATAGCACATGCAAGGTGCAGTATCGTTCCCGAGCCTCCGCCCCCTCCGTGTATTCCTTGAGGGGTAGAATTCGCTACTGCTCCGTCAAAAATAGGATGAACAGATTTTGATCCATCTAGTACATCATTGTACATGACAAAAGATGAGTTGGGTCGAGTATTTGTCAAAGAAGCTGCTCTATCAAACAAATGCACCTCTATCTCGTTGTTGACAATGTCGTTCAATGATGAGTGTAGTGTTGCCGATGAAATATTTGAGTTGTAGCCCATCCAAGATTTTAACCTAGGTACACTAGGATGCAAATGATTTGGAATTCTTGCTGATTTTGGTGCTGGTTGTGATGCTGTTATCGAAGGATCAACAAAGAATGTTGGTACAAACGGTGTTTTTTGTGATGTTTCTGTGAATATACTGGGCGAGTGATCCTTCATTCCAGCATGAACGTGAGATGGGTCTTGTGCTTCATCGTAATCATTCTGATTATAAAAATTATCAGGAGATAAAATATTCTTTGTTCTAGCTCTTCGAATTCTGACTAAAATTTTGTTTAAATCTCTCGATACAGACAATAGCTTTTGTTCTGTCTGTTGCACTTGTGCGTTATGATCATCATTAAGATGACTAGATGACGACCTACATCTATGTGCTTTATCTTCTGGTTAAAAAAGTTCAGTTGATCAATCGCGTGAGAAGTGCACAGGTTCAATGCAACCGTGAAAATAAAGACTTGCAAGAAACCTACCTGAAGAGAATTGTGGATCCGTGACACTTGTTGAAACGCCAGCAAATCGTGCAATACGAGTCAATGCGCTACGCCCGCTCAGAGTGTACAAATATATAATTCCATCCAGGTCTTTTGTAGATAATGCATCGAATAAGGTTGAAGGGAGACGATCCATTTTCGATCGGCAGGTAAGTTAAGTAGTAGATCAGAATTGTTCTGTGATATTTGAGAACATCAGATAGCTTTTTTCTTGATGTCTTTTTACTTTGTCCTTCTCAAGTAGAGAAATCCATAACATTTGAATTTATTTCTCTTGTGGAAAAAAGCGTCCGGACGCTTTTTTACTTCAATTCAACATAAACGCATATATCTTCACAAATACGATGAATTTTAAAGCAGTCTTTTGTGAATTACAATATATATATTTATATAAACTTAGAATATTGTCGCTGTTAGGCGGTAATTTAGCTCTAAAGAGAAATAATAAAGTTTTAGTAAAAAATAGTCGATATTTCTAATGCATATCTTTCCAAAACCCATTCGGACAAACATAGTAATAAGTTTTTTGTCCTTTATATTATATATTATTATTATCTGGAATGATGATTGAATCATTTCCTATGATCCTTGTTGATATTAAGTCAATGAGTATCTTCATAGTACTATAGTGGCTTTATTTTTCCAATTCCGAACTTCCTTCAACACTTATATCTTCACTAATACGGAGTAGCTGAACAAAGTATTGTAGTTAAATGATTGGAGTATTGTGCATGTTAAAGAGGTAGTCTCATAGATGCGGTA
>Ga0213868_10005692_pt1 | contig 11133 bp, 8 predicted proteins | sample PICome_9_FD_160087 | JGI IMG/M metagenome (GOLD analysis project Ga0213868, IMG submission 160087) | Coastal seawater microbial communities near Pivers Island, North Carolina, United States - PICO127 | ecosystem: Environmental > Aquatic > Marine > Coastal | place: USA: North Carolina | collected...
GGTCCAAGAGCAAGGATTGATGTTGGTTCACCAGGTAATTTAGGAGATAGAGGAATACGCTCCCAACTCTTTCCTGCATCCTTGGTGTGTAGCAAAAGAGTCGGTTTACCAAGAACCCATCCTTCTCCATCCTTGAATGATACTACTTGGAAACGATATGTGATTTCTTCTTCTGCATCAAGATTTGAAAATGATCGAGGCTCCCATGTCTTTCCTCCATCATTCGTTTCGGCAAAGGCTCCACGAGCTCCAACGAGATATCCATGATCGGCACTATCGAAATCGATATCGTAGATGGTATCCTCGAATGGAACGTCGACCTTAGCCCACATTTTAGAAGCAGCTGCTTCCGCGACCTGGGGGGCAATCAAGGACCCCATTGACGCAAAAGATACAGCAGCTCCTGTTGATACAGTCTATGGAGTGCAATTTTGTATAATTATATGTGAAAATGAATGAACGGCGGAGTACTATGATAAACGAAAGTAAATCTCTTACCTTGGTAACAAAAGAGCGACGATCTTCCTGATCAACTGAAGACATGGGAAGCGCGGTCTGAACCAATGTTTTCATAGGAGTGGGAGCAAAGGCTACAGAGGCTGATGCACTCAATAGTACGATAACAGCTGATTTGAGGAACATTGTAATTGATATTTACTTTCACTGGTAAGATCTCGTCAATTGTATGTAGATTCTATGACAGATGTGCTACTTGAGAAAGGTCTTCGTCTGACACAACGCCGAGACTGACGTGATTGTGGATATTTTTAAAGTGTATGATACATGATACTACTCATTTGGTATCCCGTAATATTTATTTCAAATCAAAGAGTCTAGTTAGGAATATGCAGACTTTCAACTATCGACACAAACAGTCAAAATTCAAAATACACGAGAAGATCCCCAGGAACGTTTCTTTTTCTTCCATGTCATGGACTCTCAAATACGCACGCTACACAAGTACATAGGTCAATAAGATAGCGTTGAACAAGATTATTATGGTCAAGGACAGAATTCTAGGATATAACTTTCTTATTTTAGTATCCATAGCTTCCTTTATTGGCTTTGGAATGCTATCTGGAGGGCTGGCGTTATACTTTTTCGGAGGGATGCGTTCAAATTTTTTAAGTTCGGTGGATGTAGATGAGCAATTTATTTATCTGGGTGAAGTTTGTGTCATAGAAGGAGTTTATCATATATCAGAAACTATCAATGGATTTGCGGATTGTGGAGACGGTTGTACTTCGGATATAACTGTATGTGAAGATACAGTTATATACAATTTCACTTACAATGATGTGTTACTTACTTCAAGGACATTCGTTTCATATCGTAACGAAGTAAGTGGATACGATCAAGGTGATCGATGCACGGAAGATGCAGGTAATATGGTTGAACCTTATGAAGGTTTTATCTCTGATGGTGTACCATTCGTTTGTGAAGGAGAGTGTGAGGTTGGGGAAGTGGTAGATTGTTGGGAATCTTCCTCTGTAGACAATTACAATCAAGAATCCTGGGCGAATTGCGGAAATGAGGAGTGTATTAAGTTGGTTGATCCTAGTATAGAACATACAGATGCAGTAGAAAAGGCTCAGACCATTTCAACGTTTGGACGATCGTTGCTTTCGTTCGGTGCGCTCCTTGCGGTGGTTCCAGCTATGTGCTATCTATTGGTCTGCAAACCTCACATAGAAAGGGCATCAGAGAAGATAACTCTCCATGATAATTGTCAAACTTGTTCTATGGAGCTAGTAGGCCTGGATGGTGACGAATTATGCAGTCATTACACTGCGCCTAATAATATTGATGAAATGAATTTGGTTCAGGGCCACATGACATCCCGGGCAATGGACACTCACAAAATAGTTTGAAAATATTCATTTGTACATTAAATTCTTTATATAGCATCAACAGCTTTCATTCGGTAAAACCATTGCCGCAATTGAGACGTATAATTTTAGATCCATGTAAAACTACATAAGAAAATAAAATATTCGAAACAAATCGTAGTCTGCCTTTTTTAATCTTCTTCTTCTGAGCTACTACTCTCATCTGAAAGCTCTTCATCATCGCTGAACTTGACATCATCGATGCTTTTCTCAACAATATTTGGTTTTGTCTTTGAATTGGATTCATTTGGAAATAAAACATGTTGCATTCGAGAAAGACTAATCATTACAGCTTCTTCTGTTCTAATCGTTCTACTTCCTTGAAACTGACAGATATTGACCCATAGATCAAATAATTTTCTACTTTGATTCCCAGATATATCTAAAGTTTCATCTGCATCTATGCATTCTTCAATGCCAGCAACACCACCGAGAATGATAATGGAATGTTTGAACTTTGAAAATGATTTGGATACTTTGGACTTAAAGCTCCCATTATCCACAGAAACATCACCACGTTCACTGGTACCGATCTTCAAATCATAACCTTCAGGATATGGGCATTCATCAAAAATGGCCTTGATCGATTGAGCGATTCTAGTTGTATATCCCCAGTATGTGCCATCATGTTCTCTTGGAGCTGATGGACTAACAACTTGTCCTTTGATGGCTTTACTTGAAGATGCGTATTCTTCAGCCTCAATTCTTACCGTACAGCGAATGCCTGGTGAAATCACTCGGTCAATTTCTACAAGTTGATTACGTATACCACAATTGACCATGGATCCTCCATTAGGTCCTTTCTTATCATATACTACTCCTTCCCGAAACAAACTATGGTCTCCTTCTCGAACATGATGCGGTGCGTCTAATGGAGCCAATAACCCTGCAAATTGTAGATCAGGATGCATGCCAAAGAATTGACGTCGTAAGTATTGAGGACACTCGCAGTATTGAAGTATACGAGCCATGAAAATATGAGGGTCAGTGGAGGGCATAGGTCGATTTTCGGCTGTGGTCTCTTTCTCCTCTTTAGACTCTTGGGTATTTTCTTCCTTGTCATCTTTTTTACGGAAGTTACTTCTATAGTGAGGTTTAATGCTTTGAGCAAGTTGATCGTTGAATACAACAATTTCATCCACATGGTAAATCGCTGCTGCTCTGGCAATCTGACCAACAAGGTGTGTTCTTAATTCCATAGTTTGCGCATTGGAGACTATACTACCAGGAATAGCTAGACTAAGGGTAGACTTCCGCGGTGTATTCGTACACGGTACTCGTTCCATAACTCTACCGAAACGATGTTGCGAATCTTTAGATTTGCCTTTTTTCGAATGTTGATTAGATCTTCCTTTTTTCTTGGCCCTGTTCTCGTCTTTGACTGCACGAGGTCTTTTGCCACCCGAGGATTCAATGAGATCGCGCTTTAACATCTTTCCTTCAACCTTACGCTTTCTTTTCGCTTCTTCGTCATGATCCATTTTTTGTTTGTTTGTTTTCTATGTAGGAAAAAATGAAATTGTGAGCGACTCAACCAGTGAAGAATTTGTGTGGTTGGTGGTGGGTAGTTGTTGAGGTAAGGGATCTTCATAAAGCACAAATTGTAGGATCAAACATTTAGGAAAATCAATGGCCGGTATGGGCGAATGGCGAGCCGATGAAGGTTGATCCTCCAATTACTCTCCAGAGAGCAGAGAGCATAATAGACTTCCTTGCCTCATACATTTCATTCGTGATTCCATAACTTATCATGAGTGAGACCAACAAAGAAGAGACCACTCCCGTGGAAACGAAAGCTGATTCAGAATCCAAGGTAGAAGAGGAAAAGCCAAAATCAGAAAACGAAACAACCCCAAAACAAGAACCAGTAATAGATGAAGAGGCTGAGAAAAAGGCTGAACTAATTAAAAAGAAAGAAGCCTCAGAAGAACTAACAAGACGGCTACAGAACCTCGCATTGGAGCGTCAAAAGGTATGTATATTCTCACTATTTGAAATAGTGTGACTTCTTCTTAAATAATCGGTGGAAAAGATAGGAAAGGAGTCACTGGTGATCCAAGTCCACTAGAACTTCTCATTGATTGTTCGTATGACGAATTATATCCTTTTTTATGATCATTACAGGAAAATAGACATGAACGTCTCAAAGTTATACAATCCGATGCTTCCTCGCATCTTTCTTCAGCAAAGACATTTCAGGAACTTAACTTGCCGAAATACTTGTTAGATGCGATTTTTGAAATGGGTTTTGAAAGACCATCTGCTATTCAAGAGGAGGCGCTGCCACGTATTCTAGCCAGTCCTCCAAGAAATTTAATCGGTCAAGCGCAATCAGGATCAGGTAAAACAGCTGCATTCGTGATTGGAATGTTGTATAGGATTGAGATTGATACTCCTAGTACACTGCAGGCGCTTTGTATCACACCAACTAGGGAGCTAGCGGTTCAAATCGTGAACAAGTGTGTCATGCCCATGGCAGCTCATATGAAAGGACTTAAAATTCAGCTCGCACTTGCCGGTGAAATGATTGAACGCGGTCAGAAAGTTGATGCACATTTGATTGTTGGTACACCTGGAAAAGTGGTTGATTGGCTCAAGAGGCGAGTAATCGATCCCAAGAAAATCAAAGTATTCGTTTTGGATGAAGCAGATAACATGGTGGCAGAAGGAGGCCATCGAGCTAATTCAATCTTGGCCAAAAAAGCGATGCCTCGCACATGCCAAAGTTTGTTCTTTTCTGCCACGTTTCCTCCAGAGGTTGTCGAATTCGCGACGAAAATGGTTCAGAATCCAGATAAGATTTTGATTGAAGCAGGTCCCGAGTTTTTAGTTCTTGATGTCATTAAACAGTTGTGGATTGATACAGCAACTTACGACGGAGGAAAGCTTGCCTTCCTTGCTGATATTTATTCTCTTCTCACTATTGGGCAATCCATCGTGTTTGTGGGGACTAAACATGATGCAGATAAAGTTCATAAAACTCTGTCTGATGAGGGATTTTCTTGCTCAGTACTACACTCCGGAGTTGATAATCAAGAACGTGATGCTACAATGGAGGCATTCCGAAATGGAGAGAGCAGTGTTTTAATCACCACCAACGTCTTGGCCCGAGGTGTAGATGTTGATAACGTTTGTATGGTGATCAATTACGATGTTCCTGTAGACGGCGATGGAAATCCTGATTTTGAAACATACCTGCACAGAATTGGAAGAACTGGAAGATTTGGTAGGAAAGGAACTGCTATCAATCTTGTGGAAGGACAGAAATCGATTCAAATTCTTGCGGCAATAGAGGCGCACTTTGCAACAGGTGGAAAGGAAATGATTCAAAATGCCCCTGCAGACCCTGAAGCGCTCGCCGAAATTATTGAGATTTAAATATATCTGGGAGGATAAAATGAATAAGATTTTGGACAAAATCTAAAGAAATATTAAAATATACTACACTCATTTATTAGTGCCACCTGTGGCTGGTGGAAAGTTATGCTTGTCAAAAAATTCTACTCCTGCCGGCAGATTATTCAAATCTAATGCCTCCATTTCTTTCTTAGAATTTCCTTCTTTCCTTAAAATATCTTCACTTTTAGGCAAACCAAGCCGCTCTTGTCGTTGATCGAAAAGAATTTTTCTTATCATTCCTTGATTTGCCTGGTCATAATCCGAAATTCTGTGAGTTGTATCTAAAAGATCCGTGTCAATGACTTCACTTTCTTCAACAAGCACCTTGTTCCACCAATTCTTCGCCATTTTTTCAATGGAAATGAGCATAACATTTGATTCAATAGTCCATGTAGATTCATCTGTTCTGATAAAATCTCTAAATTCTCCTTCCAATAAAACTTTATTATCGATCGAATGCACAACACTAATGGATCCTTGTTTCATGACAACCTTTAGATCCTTACTTTTTGTATTCTCGGGCAACTTTAATGCAATGGTAACTTCTTGAAGTGTTTGAGTCCAGCGATATGGATAGATCTTTCCAAGACCACCATTTCCTACTGGAATTTGTTTCCTCTCTTCCGTATATGAAATTTTCTCACCTGAATCTTCACTAGTGACTACTTTTCCCGTTGATGATGATTCGTCAATTTCGGTCCGAACATTGGAATCTTTATCAGCCTCGTTCCTAGTTTTAACAATTACAGATACCGTCTTCTGCTGAGCCATTGAATGAGCTTGTTCCATCTTACTGTGTTTCATTTCTTGCAGTTGTTTGTTCGGTGGCATTCTTCGAAGAGGAAACTGTCGGAAGGCAGCCAATAATAGTTTCTCAGCATCTCCTTCTTTGAACCCCATATCCACATGAACTCCATTTTTCACATCTTGTTCATTGTGAACACAATAAAAATCTGTTTTGCGATGTAGAAAACTGAAGAAAGAAAAAAATAGCATACGTAAATCCCCGTTGCATTGTTGTGCCAGGGCCATGAGGGGCGCGTCGAACTTGTTCTGTTGTTCAGCTGATAAACCAGTGGAATGTCCAGTAGAAGGAATAGGCAGGCTCATATTCGTGTTTGGTCTATTTTGAATGAACGAAGAGTGAGATATTTATTTTTTAATGTGAGCTTTTCATTTGACAATCAAGGTGTCACACCAAGCAAGGGAAGAACGTTCAAGGCAACTAAGTACTTACTAGACCTTTCAATTCAACATTATGAATACTTCAAAACTGGCGCGAACAAACAAAGAAATAAATCGCTAAATCCGCCAGCAACACAATCGAGTAGAGATAAGAGATAACCAAACTACTTTGACAGTACATATATATATATATATATCTAAAATGTCTGCCACTGTTGCCAGAGGTCCTTTATCATCTCTAATATCTCAATGGGCACTTGTTGGTCTCGGAGCAATAGGATTATATGGAAATGATGAGTTTTCAGGCTCGATATTGAAGGGCTTCCAAAAATTACTCATCGGTACAACGTTCGGGGGTGATTTCTTCAAGAGCTCGAGTAGTAACATAAGGCTTAATCCTCCTCCATCTCAACCAATAATTATTCATAATCTGTCAGGCAGAAATGAAAAATGGATAGGAACTTTAATACAACTGGCTGTTGGCGCTGGACTACTCTGGGGGTCATTTGCTGTATTTAGCAATTTTCTCCCGGATGCTGTGAAAGAACTGCTACCTGTTACCAAGAGAGTTTTTGATACCGCCGTGGAATCATTAGGAAATGGAATCATCAACTTGAAGGATGTGCTCTCTCAACAAATTCTTGGATTGGAAGCCAAGCAAGATGAATTCAGCGACAAACTAGATAACGCACACGAAGACATTCTTCACATTCGTTCGAATGTAGATGGTATCAATGATATGGTGGTTAGATGTGAAGAATCCCTTAGTATTGGAGAAAAGAGGCAAAAATATACAGTCCGTGGTATGAGATTGCTTCTCAGATGTGTTGGTTCCATTCTTCCAGCAAACTCGACATTTAATCATGAACTTGAGCTTTTCCAATATGCAGGGGCTGATTTAATGGGGAATGATGACGATGACAATGATAAATTTCGTATGACTACTCCTTTGAAAAATTCAAGATTGATAACTGCCAATAATATGACATCCAATACACCGTATTCGAGAATGAATAGTTCCAGTGACAGTGTTGACGGTCAAAGTCAAGAAAATGAAAATCCTATGATGAATGCTACTCCATCTAAGTTTCATCATGTTGATAAAATGATGGATGTAATTTTTACAAAATCGGGGAAGAAGCTGAATTACGGAGTTAAAGTTCAGTGATATTGAATGCATCATGATTCATTTTATAAAAAGTTATATAAACTAGAAACGAAATGAGTGTTTAGCGAAACAAAGGCGTAGTTCTCTGAATTTTATTTGAAGAATAGACTTCTTTTCTTCATGGGCCTCTTTTGATCATCACGAGAACGACGATCTCTGTTTTGAAAATCATCCTCCTCATCGCGGCGAGGTATGCGATCATCAAAATCATCATTCATGTCACGTCTGGGTCTACGATTGTTGTATTCATCATCATCTTGAACAGATCTAACGCGTTCCCGCGTCCTATCACCAGTTCCGACTTTCTTTCGGTCTTGTATATCTTCTTGTACACGACTTACAGTGGATGATAATGTATCATATGTCGCAGCGGCACCTTTGAAAATTTTATCTCTGATTCTATGTTTTCGATCAAGTATCATTAATTTGTCAATCACTTTTCCAACTACCACAGTCACCTTACGTGTCACATTTAACTCAGCATTTATATCCGCAGCTTCACCAAGAAGCGCAACAACTCTCATACCCATCGTACGAACCAAATCTCCTCGAGGGTTCTTACCAATAGCAAAGATTGCAAACATGGCTGCCCCACCAGTGCTTCCCATCCATGTAGGGATGAGTGGCATGTTGCCTCCACAGAAACTACCGATTAAAATGACACACAGAAGGGCCTTAATCATTTCAAATTCTGGGTCTATGTCCGATCGAGGTGCATACTTCCAAGGGTTTTCTTCTTCTCCATCCTCTACAGGAGGGAAGGGAACTCTTTGTCTTATTCGACACAAAGCTCTGACATGTTTTCCTGTTCTATACCTTCTTCTCACAATTCTTGTCCTCTTCCATAGGTATATGAAGGCCAAACCTAGAGATCTTGACATTTCACCATAATCATTCCTTAGGAAGCTCATTAGCATGAAAAGCAATCCAGTCATCGTGGCAAAAAATTGACCCTGTGATAATAAGGATTGACCAACAAATCCACCCAAGGAAGCACCAACTATAGATGACGCTAAAGCCAATTGAATTCTACCATACCGAGCCATTGCATCACTTCTTGCATTTACATAATCAGACGCATTCACTTTTCGCCGTTTCTTTCGTTCTCCATCGTCATATTCCATACCTGTCTGAGGTAAGTCATCGTCCTCATTTGTAATCAGCTCTTCAACTTTATTCTTATCTTGAGAAATTTCTAATGAAGGAAATTTGTAATCAATAGGATTATAAGATTTCTTTTCGGATTCTGCGCTTTCGCTACTTGCTTGTTGTGATTGTATTTTATCATTGTTCCGTTGTTCAAAGTCAGGTCGATTACTTCTACTCCATGATGATTGTCCTCTAGAATGAGTGTAATATCTGTCATGTTCCTGTTGAGGATTATATGTACCATTCAATTTATCCTTTGATCGAGGTTCAAACCGTCTACTAGAAGTGGTTTCATTGTTGTCGAAGGTATTGTATCTCCTGTCGTCATACCTTGGAGGTGGCGGAGGAGGTGGTGGCGGCCGTGAACCTAATGAGTATCTTATAGATGATGAAAGCACTATAGATGCAATTGGAATCTTTTTCATCTTGTTATTATTTGAGTAATCTCTCTAGAGAGAGAGGAACGAAAGTGTTGTAAACTCGTGTTACTTAGGTATTGTTGTTGAATAACAAAATAATACAGGTGGAGCTGCTGGAGCTATGAGCTGTGGACTTAACTGTACCAGCGTGTACCTATTTACTCAAAGCCACAAACACATAAAGTTGCGACATCCATCATTCAATCAGACAGAGACACTTAAATGTTGTATGTAAACATATTTATTGTGATTGTTTGTTATTGCTCTTGCTTTTGTGGAGGCTTCAGTCTGAGTTCTTCGACGACAATTGTAAATATCCAAGATGATCCACTGTTTGTGCCGAAAGGCGTGAAGCGAGAATATTGCAAAGAATGTAATCGACCTCCGATCCAATGTTTATGTGATTTTATCCCGAAACGAAATGAAAAAATTGATATTGATACTAAGGTCTTAATTCTGCAGCATCCTGTAGAAGCTAGGAGGAAAACCGTGTCTACTGTTCCGCTCTTGAATCTAGTTTTGAAAGAATGTCAAGTGCTAGTCGGTCGTTCCTTTGATGATGAGCTGGAGAAAATTATAGATCAATCTATTTTAGAAAATAGAATACCTCTTGTACTATTCCCAGATGATAAGGCTATTACCCTGGATGATCCTAAGTCTATGGATAAATTTTATTCTGAAACAAATCCCGCATCCAATGACAATTGGAGAACCAATAAATATCTCTTGGTCATAGTGGATGGTACATGGACACAGGCCAAGCGCATGGTTCGATATTCTCCCATATTACTAGAAAAATGCCAGGCAGTTCAATTCAAGGGGACTTCGAACCCTTCTATTTATGATTCGATTCGTAAGCAGCCGGAAACATTTTGTCTCTCAACGCTCGAATCTTGCGCCCGGACATTGAAGTTGTTAGAACCTAATAATTATAGAGTAGATGTAGCTGTAGAATATCTCTACGCATCTTTAAAAGCATTGATACGGACTCAAATGGAACAAGAACGAATTGCACTGGAAAAATACCCCGAGTCTATTCGTAACTCAACCAAAATTGAATTGAAAATGGAACGACAGCGATCTCTCGAGACTTCCATTGCATTGAAGAAAACAAATCCACTTGACGAAAAGATTTTGTCATTAGAAAAAGATTTAGGCAATGGTTATAAACTACGTCCTTTACGAAGCACATGCATGAATGATATAAAATACGTTGACTCCGTTTGGCCTCATCGCTCGAAACGATCATTCAATATGATAGAACGACAAATTACTTCGGATAATTTCAATACGACAAAGACTGGTCGCAGTTGCTGCCTAGGGGTGGAATATGCTGGTTGTCTAGTGGGGTGCATAATACGTCATCAAAATGGATCTTTAGGAATTCTGCATGTCGATTCTGAACACCGTCAAAAAGGGCTTGGAGAAATATTGCTCAAAACGGCAATGGATACTTTGTTGAATCAAAAGGAGTCTTTATTTGTTTTCATTCTTGACGGAAACAAACAATCTGAAGCATTATTTACAAAGTTAGGTTGGGCCTTGGCTGACTCTGATAGTAACCTTGTGAAGAGATCAGGGTGAGTGATTCAATTTTGTAGTTGTATTGTTTATTCAGTTTCTTCAATAGTCAACTCAATCCGTTGTTCAGTAATAGAAGGTTGAAACGAAAATGGATTTACTCTGGTAAATGATGCCATATAATGTCGATTGAATAGTCAATATTTTATTTTCAAAGAAAGCAGCAAAGAAGGCATGCATATCACATGATTATATATTTGATATGCTATATTCTTGTAATATGTAAAATCAAGTACTTTCTATACACTTTGTTCTCTAGGTTGATGATGCAGTAAATGCATTTTTGTGGGTGAAAACACTTTTTTGTCTCAATCACAGAAGCAACATCTGCTTTGTACTTATT
>Ga0213868_10005695_pt1 | contig 11130 bp, 7 predicted proteins | sample PICome_9_FD_160087 | JGI IMG/M metagenome (GOLD analysis project Ga0213868, IMG submission 160087) | Coastal seawater microbial communities near Pivers Island, North Carolina, United States - PICO127 | ecosystem: Environmental > Aquatic > Marine > Coastal | place: USA: North Carolina | collected...
GAGTGAAACGAACCGAAGGATCTCTGTACAACCTCGAGAGATATCTCCACTCACTTCGTTCGGTCAAGATGACAGAAAAACCACCGTCATCCCAGCGCAGGCTGGGATCTATAGCGTTACGCTGCGATCCATAAAGATACTAGCCCCAGCCTGCGCTGGGGTGACGTTCCTTCACCAGTATGACGAGCGCTTTACTGTAAGTGTCCGTCACCCCCCAAACAACAACGAATGCAACTGCTCAGACCGCTCAACAACCCAATCAGCCCGCCACCCGGCAATATCCTCACCCTGCTCAATATAACCCCAAGCCGCCGCTATATTCCGGGTTCCCGCAGCGCGCCCAGCCTCAATATCCCGCAGATGATCACCCACATACAAACAGTCACCGGGCGCCATAGAAATCTCCGAGCAGGCCAACAAAATCGGTTCCGGATGAGGCTTAGTCTGAGTCACATGATCCGGGCAGATCACCGTAGCTGCAGCTTCCATCAAACCCAACTTAATCATCGCCGACTCTGTATAGCGCCAGGGCTTATTGGTTACCACGCCCCAGGGAATCTCACGCGAGCGGCACTCATCCAGAACCACCTGAAGTCCTTCAAATAGAGCCGTTTTATCCGCAAGATTGGCAAAGTAGAGTTCCAAAAACTCCTCGCGCAGAGCCTCAAAATCCCCATGATCGGGATCGATTTTAAAGCCACTCTGAATTAAACCCACCGAGCCATTAGTGACACTGGTGCGAATAGCATTATCCGGCAGCGATTCGCGACCATGCAGGCTTAGCTGCTTGTTTAAGGCAGTAATAAAGTCCGGCGCTGTATCCAGCAGTGTTCCATCCAGATCGAACAGCAACCCCTTAAAATCGAGCATATTAAAATCCCTTAGGCGGGTTTGCGCGCGCAAATCATATAGTTCACGCTGACATCGGATTCCACCAGCTTGTAGGTCTTGGTCAGCGGGTTATAGGTCAGGCCAGTCATCTGGTCGATCTCCAGTCCCGCCTCTCTAATCCACTGGCCGAGTTCCGCCGGGCGAATAAATTTGCCGTACTCATGGGTACCCTTGGGCAGCATACGCAATACATATTCAACACCAATCACCGCAAATAGATAGGACTTGGGATTGCGGTTAATGGTCGAGAAAAACAGCGTGCCACCGGGCTTGGTCAGGGCTGCACAGGCGGCGACAACCGAGCCGGGATCGGGTACATGCTCAAGCATCTCCAGGCAAGTCACCGTATCAAAGGTCTCGCCGTGCTTCTGGGCAAAATCTTCTGCGGTAGATTTTTGGTAATCCACCTCAACCCCGGATTCCAGCTTATGTAGATTGCCCACTGCCAAGGGCGCTTCGCCCATATCGATGCCGGTAACCACTGCGCCACGCTGAGCCATGGCTTCACAGAGAATTCCGCCACCACAGCCAACATCCAATACTTTCTGCTCGGCAACCGGCGCCAGTTTATCTATCCAGTTAGCGCGCAGGGGATTGATATCGTGCAGCGGCTTGAATTCACTGTTGCGATCCCACCAGCGGCTCGCCAGTTTTTCAAACTTGGCAACTTCGTCGGGATCAACATTTAAATTCGCGTTTTTTTCGCTGTTAGACATAAGCAGTTTTCACCAAAAATTTTCAGGGTCAGTTAGTGTTAATCAGGTTTGATCTGGGTACGCCAATGATCGGCGGACTGGATCAGCTCTGCCTCGTTTAGGGTCAGCAGTGCGCGCTCTTTCATCAGTGCTTTGCCAGCCACCCAGCTGTGGGTAACCTGACTGCCAGCATTGGTGTAGACCAATTGAGATGCCGGATTATACAGCGGTTTCTGGCTTAGTGAGTTGATTTCCACGGCAATGATATCGGCGCTCTTACCTGCTTCCAGGCTGCCGATCTGATCCTGCCAGCCCAGCGCTCTGGCACCATTAAGGGTCGCCATACGCAGTGCAGCATGGGCATCCAGCGCCGAGGCATCGCCAGAGACACCTTTGGCCAACAGTGCCGCAGTTTTTAGCTCGCCAAACAGATCCAGATCATTGTTGCTCGCCGCGCCATCGGTGCCCAGTGCAACATTGATACCCGCGTCCATCAGCTCAGCGACCGGGCAGAAGCCACTGGCCAGTTTTAGATTGGACTCCGGGCAGTGCACCACATGGGAGTTATTATCCTTAATCAAGCGAATATCATCCTTGTCGATCTGGGTCATATGCACCAGCTGAGTCTGTGGCAACAGAATGCCCAGATCATCGAGTCGCTGCATCGGACGGCAGCTGTAAAGGTGAAGTGAATCGCTAATCTCTTTTGCTGTCTCGTGGCAGTGAATATGTACCGCCATATCCAGCTCATTGGCATAGGTGGCGATTCTGCGCAGAGTCTCATCGCCAACTGTATAGGGTGCATGGGGCGCGCAGGCGATTTTAATTAAATCGTTGTCTTTAAAGGTGTCGCGGAGTTTAAGACCTTTGTGAATATAGTCATCCGCATCTTTGCCATCAGCGGTAGGGAAATCAAAAACGGTAAAACCAATCTGACTGCGCATACCGCAGGCGCGAACCTGCTCGGCAGCACTGTCGGCAAAGAAGTACATATCGGCAAAACAGGTAGTGCCGGTTTTAATCATCTCAGCCATTGCCAGCCTGGTGCCATCGGCAACAAATTGTTCACTCAGAAAACGGTTTTCCGCTGGCCAGATATGCTCTTCCAGCCAGGGCTCTAAAGCTTGGTCATCCGCGTAGCCACGCAACAGGCTCATCGCCGCATGACCGTGAGCATTAACCAGTCCCGGCATTAGAATATGGTTGTCCAGATTGACCACCGAGCTCGCCTCAAATCTGCTCACAGCCTCAGTTTGAGGGTAGATGCCGACAATTTTTTGTCGGTCAATTGCCACTGCGCAATTTTCAAAAACACTGTTCTCCGGAATGATCGGAATAATCCATTGGCTATTTATAAGTAAATCGATTTTTGTTGGCTGCATGTAGGCTCCTGAGCAAGTGCTGGGAGTATACCGACTTTTTAAGCGGGTTTAAGCTCTGCAGTGAGTTTCAGGGCAATAAAAGCGACCCACAGGGGGTATATATGTGGTAATATTTCGCCCTTTGAAATGGCGGGTTTTAGCACTCAATGGTGTATAGCAAAACACCGCTAAATTTGCGTTAGATGCGCAAGTAAAATAATAGCAATAAAAACCAGGATACAACGGAATCTTATGGGTGAAATAGCAAAAGAAATTGTTCCAGTAAACATCGAAGACGAGCTCAAACAGTCATATTTGGCCTACGCCATGAGCGTCATTGTCGGCCGGGCGCTGCCAGATGTTAGAGACGGCCTCAAACCGGTTCACCGTCGCGCACTGTTCGCTATGCATGAGCTTGGCAATGACTGGAACAAAGCTTACAAAAAATCAGCCCGTGTTGTTGGTGATGTGATTGGTAAGTATCACCCCCACGGTGACTCGGCCGTTTACGAGACGATTGTTCGAATGGCTCAGCCATTCTCACTGCGCTATATGCTGGTCGATGGCCAGGGTAACTTCGGTTCGGTCGATGGCGATTCTGCCGCGGCAATGCGATACACCGAAATCCGTATGACCAAAATCGCCCATGCGCTGATTGAAGATCTGGAAAAAGACACCGTCGACTTCGTCCCCAACTACGACGAGACCGAACAGATTCCAATGGTTATGCCAACCCGCATACCCAATCTGCTGGTCAACGGCTCCTCCGGCATTGCCGTGGGTATGGCAACCAATATTCCGCCCCACAACCTGACCGAAGTGGTTAAAGGTTGTCTGGCGATGATTGAAAACCCGGATATTACCGTCGACGAACTGATGGAATATATCCCCGGACCCGATTTCCCCACCGGCGCGATTATCAATGGCCGAGCGGGCATTATCGAAGCCTACCGCACCGGTCGCGGTCGTATCCGTATTCGCGCCAAAGCGGATATTGAAGTCAATGAAAAGACCAAGCGCGAAACCATTATTATCACCGAGATTCCCTACCAGCTAAACAAGGCGCGTCTGATCGAGCGTATTGCCGAACTGGTTAAAGAGAAAAAGCTCGAAGGTATCTCTGAGCTGCGCGACGAGTCAGACAAAGACGGTATGCGTATCGTTATTGAAATCAAGCGCGCCGATGTTGGTGAAGTGGTTCTTAATAACCTCTTTGCACAGACTCAACTGCAGAGCGTTTTCGGCATCAACGTAGTTGCGTTGGTTGATGGCCAGCCAAAGATACTCAACCTTCAGCAGCTGATTAATGCATTCCTTCGCCATCGCCGCGAAGTCGTAACACGCAGAACCATCTACCTGCTACGCAAAGCCCGTGAACGCGCCCATACGCTTGAAGGTTTTGCTGTTGCACTGTCCAATATTGATGAAATTATCACCCTGATCAAGCAGTCACCGACTGCGGCAGAAGCCCGTGAAGCACTGGTTGCGCGCGGTTGGAACCCGGGAACAGTGACCGCAATGCTAGAGCGTGCAGGCCCTCAAGCGACTCGACCCGACTGGTTGGAAGAGCAGTACGGAATGCGTGATGGCAAATACCACCTGTCACCAGAGCAGGCCAAAGATATTCTCGAACTGCGTCTGCACCGCCTAACGGGCATGGAGCAGGATAAGATTATTGCTGAATTTGCCGTCAAGCTTGAAGAGATTGCTGAATATCAGGATATTCTTGGTGATTTGACTCGTCTGATGACGGTTATCCGTGAAGAATTGGAAGCGGTTGTTGAAGAGTTTGGCGATGAGCGACGCACGGAAATTATTGAATCCATGCACGATCTCACCGTAGAAGACCTGATTACCGAAGAAGATCGTGTAGTCACCATCTCCAACGGTGGCTACGCCAAGACACAGCCGCTCAGCGACTACCAGGCCCAGCGCCGCGGTGGTATGGGCAAGTCGGCAACGGCGGTTAAAGACGAAGATTTTGTTGAGCATCTGTTAGTTGCCAGCACTCACGCGACAATTCTCTGCTTTACCAATCTCGGCAAGGTTTACTGGCTCAAGGTTTACCAGATTCCTGTGGCTGGCCGCAATTCACGAGGTCGTCCAGTGGTTAACCTACTGCCTCTCGACGAAGGTGAGCGCATTAGCTCAATCCTGCCCGTAGAAGAGTACAGTGCCGACAAATTTGTGATTATGGCAACCGCCAATGGCACCGTGAAGAAGACCTCACTGGAGCAGTACTCGCGTCCACGAAGTGTGGGTCTGCGCGCAGTCGATCTGGTGGAAGGCGATCATCTGGTCGGCACCGCCATTATTGATAATGACAGCGATATTATGTTGCTTAGCTCAGAAGGTAAGGCCGTGCGCTTTGCCAGCACTGATGCTCGCGCCATGGGTCGTGTCTCTAAAGGTGTGCGCGGTATGCGCCTGCCGGAAGAGCATAAGGTTATCTCGATGGTTGTTCCCGAAGAGGATGGCTTCCTGTTAACCGTTTGTCAAAACGGCTATGGCAAGCGCACCAAAGTCACCGAGTTCCCAACCAAGGGTCGCGGTGGTAAGGGTATGATCGCGATTCAGGCCAGTGAGCGAAATGGCCCGTTGGTCGGCTCAACCCAGCTGTTTGCCGGTGATGAAATTATGCTGATCTCCGATCAGGGCACTATGGTGAGAACCCGTGGTGACGAAGTTTCTGTGGTGGGTCGCAACACTCAGGGTGTACGAATTATCCGCCTTAAGGATAGCGAGAATCTGGTTCGTCTGGCACGTATTGCCGAGCCGGATGAAGAGGAGGCGTTTGTTGAAGAGGGTGATGTGGTTGCGGCTGATGCAAATGTCGAAGCCGCTGCGCCCTTAGAATCCGCTGATTCATCTGATAAAGAGTCATCTGAGGATTAAGGTTTAAGTCATGGCTGAAAAGAATCCACTTCTCGATCTGAGAAACGAAATTGATGCCCTCGATCAGCAGATCATGGAAAAAATCAGCGCTCGTGCACGCTGCGCGCAGAGCGTCGCTGAGATAAAAGAAAAGCTCGGTGACACCGCTTACTACCGACCTGAGCGTGAAGCCCAGGTGCTGCGTGCAGTGATGGAAAGAAATACCGGGCCTCTCGACAACGAAGATATGGCGCGTCTGTTTCGACAGATCATGTCCGCCTGTTTAGCTCTTGAACAGCAAATTAAAGTTGCCTTTCTCGGCCCCGAGGGAACCTTTACTCAGGAAGCCGCGCTCAAGCATTTTGGCGACTCTGCAGAGACTGTTCCCAAAGCGGCAATCGACGAAGTATTTCGCGATGTTCTCGCCGGTTCTTGCAACTACGGTGTCGTGCCCGTTGAAAACTCAACTGAAGGCGTGGTCAGCCATACGCTCGATAGCTTTATGGATTCCTCGGTCAAGATCTGTGGTGAAGTTGAATTGCGTATTCATCAGCACTTTATGATCGGACCCAACACCAATAAAGACAATATTACCCGCGTCTATTCCCACGCCCAGTCCCTGGCTCAGTGCCGCAAGTGGCTCGACTCCAACTACCCAAATATTGAGCGAGTAGCCGTCAGCAGTAATGCCGAAGCCGCGCGCCGGGTAAAAGGCGAGTGGAACTCCGCAGCGATTGCCGGCGATATGTCCTGCGATCTCTACGAGCTGGAAAAACTCTGGGAAAATATCGAAGATCGCCCGGATAACTCGACACGCTTCCTGATTATTGGTCGTGAAGCAGTAGGCCCCAGCGGCAACGACAAAACCTCCATCGTGGTGTCGGTTAACAACAAACCCGGTGCGCTGCACGACCTGATTGAGCCATTCCGCAAACACGATCTGGATATGACCCGACTCGAGTCGCGACCATCGCGCAGCAGCAAATGGTCCTATGTCTTCTTTATCGATTTTGCTGGCCATCAGGATGATCCGGTTGCCGCCAAGGTACTCAAAGAACTCGCTGAAGATGTCGCTGAACTCAAGATTCTCGGCTCCTATCCTCAGGCGGTGTTGTAACTACTAACTAGTCTATTATTTAGCCCATAATCGTTTTGACTCAAAGTGATATTTTAATGGTTGAAAACTCTCACACAGCCGACAACTCTATCAATCGACTGGTTGTTATCGGACTCGGCCTGATCGGCTCAAGCCTTGCCGTCGCTGCTCGCAATGCCGGGCTGGTCAACGAAGTCGTGGGGATCTCGCGCCGCACATCAACCCTGGATCTAGCGTTGGAAATGGGTGTTATCGACCGCGCCGAACAGAGTCTGGCGGCGATTGCTCCTCAACTGGGTAGTGGTGACGTCGTCGTAATAGGGGTGCCAACCCTAACAGTCCCTTCAATTCTCGAAGACTGTCATCAATTGCTATCCACCGATGTCACCATTACCGATGTCGCCAGCGTAAAGGGCAGTGTGGTCGATGCAGCCCAGACTATTTACGGTCAGTTGCCACCGCAGCTAGTGCCCGGACATCCAATTGCCGGCTCAGAAAAAAGTGGTGTTACCGCCGCCAAAGCCGATCTGTTTAAAGATCATCGGGTGATATTGACCCCCCATGCCAACAGCACTGAAGATCATATTCAGCGAGTTGAAAAACTCTGGCAGTCAGTCGGCGCCATCGTTTCATCCATGGATATTAAAGAACACGACGAAGTGCTGGCCGCAACCAGTCATCTACCGCATTTTCTCGCCTACTCGCTGGTCGATACACTGGCCGGTATGCGCGATAACCGCGAAATCTTTCGCTACGCCGCCGGCGGCTTCCGCGATTTTACCCGTATAGCCGCGAGCGACCCGATTATGTGGCGCGATATTGCCCTGGCCAACCGCGAGGCCATTCTCAGCGTACTCGATCGGATTATGAGCGACTTTACTGAGATGCGCAGCGCCATCGACAGTGGCGACCAGAACTACCTGATGGACGTATTTACCCGTGCACGCGATGCGCGAAATCATTTTGGAAAATTAATCGAAAGCAAGGCACTAGAACAACCCATGTCAGAAAAAATAATAAATTACACAGTCTCTCCCGGGGGAGAAGCGCGCGGTGATATCCGCGTACCAGGCGACAAATCAATGTCTCACCGCTCAATTATGCTCGGTTCTATTGCCGAGGGTATGACCGAAGTCACCGGCTTCCTTGAAGGGGAAGACAGCCTTGCCACGCTGCAGGCATTCCGCGATATGGGTGTTGTGATTGAAGGCCCCAATGATGGCCGCGTGGTTATCCACGGTGTTGGTCTGCACGGCCTTAAAGCGCCAGAAAAGCCTCTCTATCTGGGCAACTCAGGTACTTCAATGCGCCTGCTTAGCGGCCTGCTGGCCGGCCAGAGCTTTGATGTTGAACTGACCGGTGATGAATCCCTCTCCGGTCGTCCCATGGCCCGCGTTGCCAATCCACTGGCTGAGATGGGCGCAGTGATCGAAACTGCACCGGGCGGCAGACCGCCAATGCTTATAAAAGGTGGCAACAAACTTAAAGCCATTGATTATGTTCTGCCCATGGCCAGTGCCCAGGTTAAATCCTGTGTTCTGTTAGCCGGGCTTTACGCCGAAGGTGAAACCTCCACCGTCGAGCCAGCTCCGACTCGTGATCACAGCGAACGTATGCTGCGCGGCTTTGGCTACGATGTCACCAGCGAGGGCAGCAAAGCCTCATTGAGTGGCGGCGGATCATTAAAAGCCACACGAATTGATGTGCCTGCAGATATATCCTCCTCGGCATTCTTTATGGTTGCCGCGGCAATTACCCCCGGCTCCGATATCACCCTGCGTCATGTAGGTGTCAACCCAACGCGCGTTGGTGTGATCAATATCCTTCGTCAAATGGGCACCAGCATTGAGCTGTCAAACCAGCGCGAAGTGGGTGGAGAGCCAGTGGCCGATATTCGCGTTCGTCACGCCGAGCTAAACGGCATAGTGATCCCTGAAGATCAGGTACCGCTGGCGATTGATGAATTCCCCGTACTCTTTATAGCCGCAGCCTGTGCCAAGGGTGAAACCGTATTAACCGGTGCCGAAGAACTGCGGGTTAAAGAGAGCGATCGCATTCAAAGCATGGCCGATGGCCTGGTGACTCTGGGTGTCGACGCCCAGACAACCCCCGATGGTATTCGTATTCAAGGTGGCAAGATCGGTGGCGGCGAAGTTCACAGCCACGACGATCACCGTATTGCCATGGCTTTCGCCATTGCCGGCTTGCGTGCAGAAAGTGAAATACTGATACACGACTGTAACAATGTTGCGACATCATTCCCCGACTTTGTCGGATTAGCCGCTGCAGTAGGGCTAACGATCAACATGGATACAGCGGAGTAAAGAATGTCTGCGCAAAATAACGTAGCCGTAATCACCATTGACGGCCCAAGCGGGGCTGGCAAAGGTACTATCAGCCGTATAGTTGCGAAAAAGCTTGGCTTTCATTATCTCGACAGCGGTGCTATGTATCGCCTGCTCGGACTTGCCAGTAAACGCCACAATGTGAAACTCACCAGTGTCGATTGTCTGGCAACTCTGGCAGAGCATATGGATATCAGCTTTAAAACCTCCCGTCAGGGCAACTTTACTGTCCACTTGGAAGGTGAAGATGTCACCCGTGAATTGCGCAGCGAAGAGAGTGGTCTGCTGGCCTCTCAGGTAGCTCGATTTCCGGAAGTTCGCGCCGCACTGCTCAAACGTCAGAGATCCTTTGCCCAGGCGCCAGGCCTGGTTGCCGATGGGCGTGATATGGGCACCGTAGTGTTCCCCGATGCGCCAATAAAACTCTATCTTACCGCCAGTGCCGAAGAGCGCGGATCACGGCGCTACAAAGAGTTGCTAGCCAAGGGCGAAAATGTTAGTCTGCCCGCCCTCGTAGAGCAGGTACGCTCTAGAGATGAACGCGATATAAACCGAGAGGCCTCCCCACTGCGAGCTGCAGAGGACGCCATAGAGATAGATACCTCGGCAATGTCGATTCAGGAAGTGACGGATGAAGTACTAAACCTGCTATCTCTTAAAGGTTTTGTCCCACACCCGTAAGGGAGTTTTAAACTCAATGGGCAACGCAGCAATCGCCAGCTTATATTGCTGTAGGCCTTTATTTTAACTGACCCGCGTAAACTGGCCACGCGGAAAAAAGAGACCGACGCGAGCAGTTCCTCTGTCGTATCTCTGTCATATTTAGGTATTTTTCCATGAGCGAAAATTTCGCAGATCTATTTGAAGAAAGTCTCAAGACCGTTGAGATGAATCCCGGCGCCATCATCACAGGCGTAATTATCGATATCGATAAAGACTGGGTAACCGTACACGCAGGACTGAAGTCAGAAGGCGTCATTCCAGCAGAACAATTTTTTAACGATAAAGGCGAACTAGAAGTTGCTGTAGGCGACGAAGTTCAGGTAGCCCTCGAAGCTGTTGAAGACGGATTCGGTGCAACCAAGCTTTCTCGTGAAAAAGCCCGCCGCGCAGAATCCTGGATCGAACTTGAAGCAGCTCACAAAGCTGACGAAGTGGTTACCGGTGTTATCAGCGGCAAGGTTAAAGGTGGCTTTACAGTTGATGTTCGCGGCTTGCGCGCATTCCTGCCAGGTTCACTGGTAGATGTTCGCCCATTGCGCGAAATCACCCACCTCGAAAACATTGAACTCGAATTCAAAGTTATCAAATTAGATCCTAAGCGCAACAACGTTGTAGTAAGCCGTCGTGCGGTTATGGAGAGTGCAAACTCTGCAGAGCGTGAAGAACTGCTGGCTAACCTCGAAGAGGGCGCATCACTCAAAGGTGTTATTAAGAACCTTACTGATTACGGCGCGTTCGTTGATCTGGGTGGCATCGATGGTCTGTTGCACATTACTGACATGTCTTGGAAGCGTATCAAGCATCCATCAGAGATGATCAATGTTGGCGACGAGATCGATGTTAAAGTACTTAAGTTTGACCGCGAGCGTAACCGCGTATCTCTAGGTATGAAGCAGATGGGCGAAGATCCTTGGGGCGACATCAAAGGCCGTTACCCAGAGGGCGCACGTGCTAAAGCCAAGATAACCAATCTTACTGACTACGGTTGTTTTGCCGAGTTGGAAGACGGCGTTGAAGGTCTGGTACACGTTTCTGAAATGGATTGGACTAACAAAAATGTTCACCCATCTAAGATCGTTAATCTGGGCGACGAAGTTGAAGTTATGGTTCTGGATATCGACGAAGAACGTCGTCGTATGTCCCTG
>Ga0213868_10005696_pt1 | contig 11130 bp, 13 predicted proteins | sample PICome_9_FD_160087 | JGI IMG/M metagenome (GOLD analysis project Ga0213868, IMG submission 160087) | Coastal seawater microbial communities near Pivers Island, North Carolina, United States - PICO127 | ecosystem: Environmental > Aquatic > Marine > Coastal | place: USA: North Carolina...
GGCAGCGCGCTTGGCCAAAGGGTCATTTCACTCTGCCAGCCCCTCTTCGTCCAGCAAATGGCGGCCTGCGCGGTCTTCAACCTCAATTACCCAAAGATCAGGGTCAAATTGGCGCTGGCGGGCGATAGCTGCGTCAACATCCGCCTCGGCCCCTTCGGCCAAGACAACCCAAACACGATTGCCCGACATTAGATCAAAGCTACGCTGAAAAGCGCGCGCCGTGCCATCCAGCGGGCATTGTTTGACCAAAACCGCGCCCGCCGTTGCATCGCCGTGCGCTGTGATAAAAGCCGGAATGCCATTCAGTTCCAACCGCTTTAAATAGGCGCGCACCCAGAAATCCGCTGTCAGACGCGTGGCCATACCTTGCCCTTTTTCTGTTCACAAATATCCATCAAACAGTACCGCAAACACGGGCCTTAGAAAAGGAAGCGTCAGTTCCCGTCCTTGAATTCAAGACCCATTTCCGAATAGCGCTCAGGCTCTTCCAGCCAGTTTGGCCGCACCTTGACCTGCAAGAACAAATGCACCGGGCGGCCCAAAAACTCCATCAGATCGACACGCGCAGCTTGGCCCACGGCTTTGATCGTTTCGCCTTTGTTGCCCAGAACGATGCCTTTGTGGCCATCACGCGCGACATAGACAAGCTGGTCAATCCGGGTAGAGCCGTCTTTGCGGTCTTCCCATTTCTCGGTTTCCACGGTCAGCTGATAGGGCAATTCTTCGTGCAAGCGGAGGGTCAGTTTTTCGCGGGTAATCTCGGCGGCGATCATGCGCATGGGCAGATCGGCGATTTGATCTTCGGGATAGAACCACGGGCCTTTCGGCAGCTCGCCTGCTAACCATTCGCGGAGTTTATCAACGCCGTAGCCTTTTTCGGCGGAAATCATAAAGGTTTCGGCAAAGGGAAAGGCGTCGTTCAGTTTTTGCGATAGGGCCAACAAAACCTCGGCTTTGACCCGGTCGATTTTGTTGATGGCCAGCGCCACTTTTTGGCCTTTTGGGATACGGTCGCGCATAGAGTCGATGATCGCGGCGGTGCCTTCGGTCAGGCCGCGGTGCGCCTCAATCAGCAGCACAATCACATCGGCATCGGCAGCCCCGCCCCACGCAGCAGCGATCATCGCGCGGTCAAGGCGGCGGCGCGGGCGAAACAGGCCGGGGGTGTCGACGAACACGATCTGGGCAGCCCCTTGCATGGCGATGCCACGAATACGGGCGCGGGTGGTTTGCACCTTATGCGTCACGATCGACACTTTGGAGCCGACCATGCGGTTCAATAGAGTGGATTTGCCGGCATTGGGCTCACCGATAAGGGCTACAAAGCCTGCGCGGGTGTTGCCATCGCCACCGACAGGGCCAGTTTCTTGGCTGGTTCCCGGACCTGTGGGTGGGGTTGGTTTGGTGTCGTCGGTCATTTGTCTTGCTCCATCCGGGCCAAAAGGGCGCGGGCTGCGGCCTGTTCGGCGGCGCGTTTCGTTCCGGCGGATGCCGTTTCTTGTTCAGTATTGTCCAGCCGGACGGCAACCGTAAAGATGGGTTGATGATCTGGGCCAGAGCGGGCTTGTTCGGTATAGCTGGGGGGCGACATGCCACGGGCCTGCGCCCATTCTTGCAGGGCGGTTTTAGGGTCGCGGGCGTCTTCCTTGACGCTGGCGATGCGGCCTGCCCAAAGCCGGGTAATCAGTGCGCGGGCCGCATCAAAGCCACCATCGACATAGACAGCGGCGATGATCGCCTCTAGTGCGTCGCCCAACAAGGCCTCTTTGCGCCGACCGCCCGACATCATTTCAGACCGGCCCAGTTTAAGAACCTCGCCCAAGCCTATGTCGCGGGCGACATCGGCGCAGGTTTCTTTGCGCACCATGGCGTTAAAGCGCGGGGCCAGCAGGCCTTCGGCGGCCTGTAGGTCGGCGGTCAGCAGCGCCTCGGCCATGACAAGGCCCAGCACGCGGTCGCCCAAGAATTCAAGGCGCTGGTTGTCGGGACGGGTGGGTGAGGACAGCGAGGCGTGGGTGACGGCCTCGACCAGAATTTCGGGGTTGGCAAAGCTGTGGCCCAAACGGGCCTCAAAGGCGCGAAGATCGGCGGAAAGTTTCATTCGACCGCCCTCCAATACCGGTCTGTGCGCCATGTGGGGATATCGAGCAACGACCCACCGGCGGATGAAAAGACAATGCGCAAGACACGGCCGATGACGTTGGCAAAGGGCACAACACCCAAGCCACCCATGGCGGGACTGAAGCGGCTGTCAAACGAGTTGTCGCGGTTGTCGCCCATAAAGAACAGATGGCCCGGCGGTACAGTTTGGGCAATGGTGGTATCGGAGGTCGCCGTATCGGTGATGTTCAAAACCATGTAGCTGCGCCCATCTGGCAAGGTTTCACGGGCTTGGGTTTTCAGGCAGTCCTCATCTGTCACTTGCAAGATTTGCTGGCAACGCGGGATGTGGCCTGCGGGGCCTTGGGCGGCAGAGCTTTCGATGAAGGGGGCTTGCGGGGTTTGGCGCAAGGCGGTGCCGTTCACAATAAGCTTACCGTCTTGCATTTGCACTGTATCCCCCAGCAAGGCGATCAGGCGTTTGATGAAGACGGTTTTGGTGACGGGGTGGCGAAACACCACCACATCGCCGCTTTGCAAGCTATCAGCGCTGCCAAAGGGGACGAGGATATAGTCGCCCACCTGCAAAGCGGGCTTCTTGCTGCCACTGGGAATCCAATAAGCCCCCACAAACAGACGCGCACAGCATAAGGCCGTAAAGGCCCAAAGGGCGGCATAGCCTGCGCGTTGCGCCCAGATATGGACCGGTGGGGTAAAGCTGCCGGGACGTGGACGCAACGCATTGACCAAGGCCGTGGCCAGCGTGCCCATAAAAGGGATGATGCTGACCAGTGACCAATAGCCGGATCGGCCCGTATCATGCAGACGCTGCACGACGCCTATGGTTTGGATGGCGGTCAACACGCCAAGCACAGGGAAAAACCAGCGCGCCAGATCAGGGCGCGTGTTGGCAAGGACCAAGATCGCAACAGTGGCCAAAGTGCAGATGCCAAAAACCAACCAGCCCCGCTTGCGCGAGGCTGTGCCGTTCATATCAAAGATTGATCTGAGAAGGCTTTGGTTTGGCGTCATGCGCAGTCCAGCTTCATCGCCGATCACTCAACCGCTTTGAAAAAGCGATCGGGGCGCCATGTCCAGAAGTAGAACAAGGATGTGCCGGCAGACGAGAACATCACCCGATCCGCACGACCAATCAAATTATCAGCAGGTACAAAGCCTACGCCACCGCGCGATTGGGCCACGCGGCTGTCTTGGGAATTGTCACGGTTGTCGCCCATGAAAAAGTAATTCCCAGCAGGCACGGTGAATACATCGGTATTGTCAGACGCGCCATTGGTATCAATGTTCAAAACCGCATGAACCCGCCCGCCCGGCAAAGTTTCGATATAGCGCGACTTTAGACATTCTGCGCCGATGCCCAGCACGCCGTTCGAGTTTTCGCAGCGTGGCAAATGACCGACGGGGCCTTGGTAATCGTTGATTTCAGAAAACTGCCCGTCAGGGGTTTGTGGAATCAAAGTGCCGTTCAGAATAATCTCGCCATTGCGCATTTGCACGGTATCGCCCGGCAGACCGATCAAACGCTTGATATAATCCGATCCGTTGACCGGATGGCGAAACACCACCACATCGCCGCGCTCAGGTTCAGAAAACAGCAGGCGCCCCGAAACAGGGCACATCGCAAAGGGGCAGGAATACTTAGAATAGCCATAAGCCATTTTGTTGACGAAGATAAAATCGCCAATCAGCAACGTATCTTTCATCGACCCGGAGGGAATCCAGAAAGGTTGAAAGAACAAGGTGCGGAAGACGCCTGCAATAAGCAAAGCATAGACGACCGTTTTGATCGTCTCGACGATGCCGCCTTCAGAGTTTGCCTTACTGGCCATAGTCTTTTGCCTTTTGCTGCTTTGCGGCGTTACATGCGCGCGGGGGCGAGGGGAGTCAAGTCGGCTGGCGTGTTTAGGGCGGGTTAAGGCGCCGGAGGTTTGGTTGTGATCGGGCGGGCCTCAATGACCACAAAGGCCTGCGCCCACGGATGATCATCAGTAAGGGTGACATGGACATGCGCTTCGTGGCCCGCCGGGGTCATTGCGGCAAGGCGTTCGGCAGCCCATCCGGTCAGGTGCATTTGCGGCTGGCCGTTGCGCAGGTTCGACACGGCCATATCTTTCCACGCGATACCCATGCGCAAGCCGGTGCCCAGCGCTTTGGAACACGCCTCTTTGGCGGCCCAGCGCTTTGCATAGGTAGCGGAGTTATGGGCGCGATTTTCGGCACGGGTTTGTTCGTGTTCGGTAAAGACCCGGTTGCGAAATCGATCGCCAAAGCGGCCCAGCGTTGCCTCTATCCGGTCGATATTTGCAAGATCAGAGCCGATACCAAGGATCATGTTTGGGACAAGCCGTTGCGGGCGCTGTCGATGCGGCGGCGCATTTCTTCGATCGCAGAGCCAAGGCCGCGAAACACCGCCTCACCAATCAGGAAGTGGCCAATGTTCAGTTCGACCACCTCGGGGAACGCGGCGACTTGGGCGGCGGATTCGTAATCCAACCCGTGGCCCATATGCACCTCCAAGCCCAAGGAATGGGCAAAGATCGCACCTTTGCGCAAAGCCTCCAGTTCGGTCGCAGCTTCGGCATGATGACCTTCGGCCATAAGGTCGCAATAGCGGCCTGTATGCAGTTCAACGACAGCCGCGCCGATTTTGGCCGCAGCTTTGATTTGCCGCGCTTCATGCCCGATGAACAAGGACACGCGACAGCCTGCATCACGCAAGGGGGCGATAAAGGTGGCAAGGCGGTTTTCATCGCCTGCCACATCCAGCCCGCCTTCGGTCGTACGCTCTTCACGCTTTTCCGGGACGAGGCAAACTGCATGGGGCTTGTGGCGCAAGGCGATGGCTTGCATTTCGGGGGTGGCGGCGCATTCAAAATTCAGCGGCACCGTGAGGCCTGCCATCAGCGCCTCTATATCCGCATCACGGATATGGCGGCGGTCTTCGCGCAAATGAGCGGTGATACCGTCAGCGCCCGACACTTCGGCCAGCAAAGCCGCGCGCAAGGGATCGGGCAGCGCCCCGCCCCGCGCATTGCGGATGGTTGCCACATGGTCGATATTGATGCCCAACCGCAGCCGACCCAAAGCTTTCATTCTGTCGTCCTTTTTGATCTTGCCCGTTTCAGCACGCCGCAGACTAGCTTAACGCTTTGCGATGGCCGCGTCATCATCCGAGATTGCCACACCGGCCTGCTTTTCCGCCTCTGCTTCGCGCGCAGCAAGACGTTTGGCAAGACGTTCGCGCAGCTTTTTCTTGCGGCGGCTTTGATAGGCGAGGATGACAGGCAAGCTCATGTAATACGCGCCGATGCCGCTAAAGATGCCCAACACGGTGCCGCCCAGCAAAAACGGCAGGTAGACACGGAAGAAAAAGCGGTGGAGGCGGTCCCAATGGGCAGGGACGTCGCTGAAAAGAGACGTGATGTTGTTCCAAAACTCAACGCTGGCCAAACCGAAATCGGTGAAGATTTCCAAGGGGGACATGACACCGGGGTGGCCCAGCAGCCAATTGCCCAGTTCTACGCTGAAGCCTGCGATGAAGGGGAAGGTGATGGGATTGCCGACGAAAGTGGCCATGAGCGAGGCCAAGATATTGCCGCGCATGATCCATGCCAGCAGCGCCGCACCCGCAAAATGAAGGCCAAACAGCGGGGTGAAAGAGATGAATACTCCGGCCAAAATGCCGCGTGCAATGCGGTGTGGGGCATCGGGCAAGCGGCGGAGACGGTGTTTCATGTAGTGGGCGGCGCGGGTCCAGCCCCCGCGAGGCCACAGCCCTTCGGCCACGACACGACCCCATGACCGTTTATTACGCCGCTTAAATACCATACCCTGAGGTCTTCCTTTTCATGCGATCGGGCTTTTCACGCGATCAGGGCTTGCGCCGGGGGTCGCGATGGCGGCTTACCTCGGCAACATCGGTTTCGGCTTCTAGGGCGGTCATGATCATATGCAGATGCTCTACGTCCCGTAGGTCAACGTCAATCAGCAAACGGTAAAAATCTGGTTTCATGTCAACAAATTGCAGGTTCGAGATGTTGGCTTTTTGCTGGCCAATCAAGGTGCAGACGCGGCCCAGAACGCCAGCATCGTTCGAAATGGTCAAATCGAGGCTGACGGTGTTGACAGGCGCATGGCGACCAGATTGCCAGTTGAGATCGACCCAGCGTTCGGGTTGGGCCTCCAAATCCTCTAACACGGCGCAATCGATAGCATGGATCACAACGCCTTGGCCACGGTAAGCAATGCCGACAATGCGTTCCCCCGGCACTGGTTGGCAACAAGCAGCGCGGCGAAAGGTTTGATCAGCATTCAGGCCGACCACGGGACGCTTGGAATCGACCACATCGCCCGGGGCTTGGGTCAGTTCGGGATAAAGCGTTTCCAGCACGCGGCGCGCGGTCAGTTCGGCCGAGCCAATGCGGGCCAAAAGTTCTGTCTCATCGGTTAGCGCCAACATGCGGGCGGCGGTACGCAAGGCTTTGTCTGTGGCTTTGCGGCCCACGTGATCAAAGGCGGCGCGCGCGAGTTCGCGGCCAAGTTTGACAAAACGACCACGATCCTCTTCGCGCAAAGAGCGGCGGATCGCAGCTTTTGCGCGGCCAGTGGTGACAATTTCAATCCAAGACGCCTGCGGCCGTTGACCTTCGGCGGTAATGATTTCAACCGACTGACCATTTTTCAGACGGGTCCAGAGCGGGACGCGGATGCCATCTATCTTGGCTGACACAGTGGAATTGCCAATGCGGGTGTGGATGGAATAGGCGTAGTCAAGCGGAGTAGCCCCGCGTGGAAGTTGAATCACATCGCCCTTGGGGGTAAAGCAGAACACCTGATCGGTGTACATTTCCAGCTTTACGTTTTCGAGAAAATCGGTGTGGTTTTCATCATCCATATTCTCGGTCAGCTTGGCGACCCATTTGACCGGATCGACCGCAAAGGGGTTATTGGCGCGCACGCCTTCGCGGTAGGACCAATGGGCGGCCACGCCTGCCTCGGCCACTTCGTGCATTTGACGGGTACGGATTTGCACCTCGACCCGTTTGCCATCGCGGCCCGATACGGTGGTGTGCAGCGAGCGGTAGCCGTTGTTTTTCGGCTGACTGATATAGTCTTTGAACCGGCCCGGCACAGCGCGCCAGCGTTGGTGGATTACGCCCAAAACGCGATAACAATCGGCCTCGTTGCGGGTGATAATGCGGAAACCGTAAATGTCGGACAGGCGGGAAAAGGACAGATCCTTTTCCTGCATTTTGCGCCATACCGAATAGGGTTTCTTTGCGCGACCGTACACATCGGCATCAATATCGGCGCGGTCCAATTCACTGCGAATATCGGCAGTGATTTTGTAGACCACATCCCCCGCCTCGCGTTGCAAGGTGATAAAGCGGCGGATGATGGAATTGCGGGCATCGGGGTTGAGAACGCGGAAGGATAGATCCTCCAGCTCTTCGCGCATCCATTGCATCCCCATACGACCGGCAAGGGGTGCAAAAATTTCCATGGTTTCGCGCGCTTTTTGGGCCTGCTTTTCAGGGCGCATGGATTTGATGGTGCGCATATTATGCAAACGGTCGGCCAGTTTGACCAAGATCACCCGCAGATCCTTGGACATCGCCATGAACAGCTTGCGAAAATTCTCGGCCTGTTTGGATTGGGTTGATGACAGTTGCAGGTTGGTCAGCTTGGTCACGCCATCGACCAGTTCGGCCACTTCCTCGCCAAACATTTCCGCGACTTCGGTATAGGTCGCCTTGGTATCTTCGATCGTGTCGTGCAACAGGGCGGTGATAATGGTGGCATCATCCAACCGCTGTTCGGTCAGAATGGCGGCAACGGCAACGGGATGGGTGAAATAGGGTTCGCCCGAATGGCGAAACTGTCCTTCATGCACGCGCACGCCATAGGCATAGGCACGTCGGATCAGATCAGCGTTAGAGCGGGGGTTGTAGTTGTGAACGAGGGCGACAAGGTCTTCGACGTCGATCATCCTCGACACATCCTATTTTGGGCGGATTGCCTGGGGCAAGGGCGCCTGTTCCGGCGCCCTGTAATCTTCTGGCTTGTGTAGACCCGGTCCTTAATTAGACCCTTGGGCTTCCATCAAAGCGCGCAGCAAACGCTCTTCGGACATGTCGTCTTGTGCAGGGCGATCGTTTTCGCCGCCCATCAACAAGGACATCTGATCTTCCTCAGGCTCATCAACCTCAATCTGGGTTTGATGGCTTTCGATCATCCGTTCACGCAGGCTGTCGGCCAGTTGTGTTTCATCCGCGATTTCGCGCAACGACACGACGGGGTTTTTGTCATTGTCGCGGTCAACCGTAATCGGAGAGCCGGCTTGGATTTCGCGAGCGCGATGGGCAGCCAGCATGACCAGTTCAAACCGGTTCGGTACCTTATCAACGCAATCTTCAACCGTGACGCGGGCCATAATGACACCCTTTCAGATAAGAGGTTAGGAACGGACTATGTAAGGGTTGGCAAAACCCTTGACAAGCGCCTTATGCCCTTCGTTTTGCGGTGAAACGTGACAATTTGCCGTGATTTGCCGCAGAATTGGCAGCATGGAGCGAATCGGGTTAGGCCAAACGGCGCACGGCGGCCAGATCTGCGGCAGGGAGCGCATCACGCAGTTGCAGCACGGTTTTGCCCAACGTGGGGTGATGCCAGTCAGGGGCCACCTGTGCCAAGGGGACCAGAACAAAGGCGCGGTCGGCCATGCGAGGGTGCGGGAGAATCAGCTGATCGGGCGTGAGGCGCGCCTGATCTTCGGGGGCGAGGTTTTGCCAATAGGCATGGGTTTGCGGGTCAGGCAACACCATGTCATCGATGGCCAACAGATCAAGATCCAGAGTTCGGCCTGCCCATCGCCCTGCCCGCGCGCGGCCATGCGCGGCCTCAACCTGATGCAGAAGGGCAAGGATTTGATTGGGCGCGACTGTCGTCGGCACATCAAACACCGCGGAAGCATTCACATAATCGGGGCCAGCGCCTGCGGGAAAGCACGGGGTGGCGAAAAAGGGGCTTTGCGCCCGCAAAACAAGGCCAAGGGCGCCCAAATCTTCCATCGCACGACCCAAGGTGTCGGCGGGAGGCCGCGCAGTTCCCCCCCCCTCATTGGGCAGATTAGCGCCAAGTGCTATTAAGACTCGCATTTTTTTCTCGTTTTTCTCTACACCTTGGATACATATTAGGTCTGGCGTAAATAGCTAAACAATAGTCGGGTGCATATTAGACTTGTTGCATATGGCCAAATAAATATATGTGCAGCCATGTTCGACAGTACACTTTTTCAAACTTGAACCGCGATGATTCCGCCCTAGGGACAGGGCGTGTCATAAGCCGGAAAAGTGATTGAGCGAATTTATTTGAAAGGAAAAGTAGTGTTCTACAAGGACGAAAGGCTGGCGCTATTCATCGACGGCTCTAACCTTTACGCAGCATCAAAGGCGCTTGGGTTTGATATCGATTACAAGCTGTTGCGCCATGAATTCATGCGGCGGGGTAAGCTCTTACGCGCGTTCTACTATACAGCCTTGCTGGAGAATGAGGAGTATTCGCCCATTCGTCCGCTGGTGGATTGGTTGAACTATAACGGGTTTTCGATGGTGACCAAACCCGCCAAGGAATACACTGACAGCTTGGGTCGGCGTAAGGTGAAGGGCAACATGGACATCGAGCTGGCCGTAGATGCGATGGAACTTGCGCCGCGCATGGACCATGCCGTGATCTTTTCCGGCGACGGCGATTTCCGGCCCTTGATCGAAAGTTTACAGCGCCAAGGGGTTCGGGTGTCGGTTGTGTCAACGATCCGCAGCCAGCCACCAATGATCGCGGATGAATTGCGCCGTCAGGCCGATAATTTCATCGAACTGGATGAGCTGCGTGATGTCATCGGCCGCCCGCCGCGTGAACCGCGGTTTGACAGCGATGAAGTAATGATGGCGGCAGAAACGGTAAAGTAAACCGATTGGTTTCGGGCGGCTTTGCGGTGACGCAAAGGGTTTCATGCCTTTGAGAGTAAAGGGAGGGGGCGCAGGGTTGCGTCCCCTTTTTGTTTGGGTGACCTGCATTTGTTTGAACAGGTGGCGTGATTTGCCTTTGCAACCCGTCCAGTTTTGCGGCACGAGCGGTGGATGGTAGTCCTCTCGTCATTTTTTGGGTTGTTTGTGGCGGCGTTCGTTGCGGCCACTGTCGTACCTTTTCAATCAGAGATCATTTTTGTCGGTTTGCAAGTTGCAGATCGTGTTCCCGTGGTTTGGTTGGTTGTTGTAGCCAGTATTGGCAACACCTTGGGCGCATTGGTGAATTATTACATCGGCTTGGGCATCACTCGGTTTGAGGGCAAGCGTTGGTTCCCCGCCACGCCTACGCAGATGGCCCGTGCCGAAACATGGTTTCAGCGTTGGGGCGTGTGGGTGTTGTTGGTCAGCTGGTTACCTGTCGGCGATGTGATGACGGTGATGGCAGGCGTGATGCGCACTCCGGTTTGGCTGTTCATGATGTTGGTCGGCATTGCCAAAACCACGCGCTACGTTGGTCTTGCGCTGATTACCGCAGGGCTGATCGGGTAGGAACCCATCGGTATTTTGCCAAAAAGCCGGAGGCTTGGGCTGGACCTGGTGCCACTTGGGCCTTACCTGTAAGAGGCACTTTGATACGGAGCTATCGCATGAGCTTGCCACCCCTAACCCTTTATTTGGCTGCCCCGCGCGGGTTTTGTGCAGGCGTGGACCGGGCGATCAAGATTGTTGAGTTGGCGCTGCAGAAATGGGGCGCTCCGGTGTATGTGCGCCACGAGATTGTGCACAATAAATTCGTAGTCGATGATCTGCGCGCCAAGGGGGCGGTCTTTGTCGAGGAATTGGAAGATTGCCCCGATGACAGGCCTGTCATCTTCTCGGCCCATGGGGTGCCGAAATCAGTGCCGGCCGCAGCCCAAGCGCGCGCGATGATTGCCGTGGATGCGACCTGCCCGTTGGTTACCAAGGTTCATAACGAGGCCGC
>Ga0213868_10005699_pt1 | contig 11126 bp, 8 predicted proteins | sample PICome_9_FD_160087 | JGI IMG/M metagenome (GOLD analysis project Ga0213868, IMG submission 160087) | Coastal seawater microbial communities near Pivers Island, North Carolina, United States - PICO127 | ecosystem: Environmental > Aquatic > Marine > Coastal | place: USA: North Carolina | collected...
AAGAAATTCCGATTTTTAATGATAATAATTCTAACCAACAGCTAAGATTTATTACCTTAATAGATATTCTTTATGAAAAAAAAATTTCTCTCACTTTATCATTAGCTAATAATTTAAATTCTTTAGATTCATCAAAAAAACACTTTGAAATATTTAAAAGAACTCTAAGCAGACTATTTGAGATGACTAAAATCTTATAGATATCAAAGGTAGAATAATTATATATATAGACATCAAATTTTACTCATGCCTATATTTAGTGGCTCTTAAAAATTGAAATTTTAATAAAAACAACCATAATGAACTCGTTTTGGAACAAGTTCCAAAAATATTGTTAACAATAAATAAACAAAAAGAGGAAATCATTATTATGATCAAATCATTAAAAACTATGATTTTTGTTGGATTAGCTTCTTTACTTTTGGTTGCTTGCGGTCAAGGTGGAGGCGGTGCTGGTTCAAAAAAATCTAAAACTTTAGACAACACTAAGAAAGCCGGTTTTGTGAAATGTGGAGTTTCACAAGGTTTACCAGGTTTCTCTAATGCAGATGCATCTGGAAACTGGACTGGTCTTGACGTTGATGTATGTAGAGCTGTTGCAGCTGCTGTATTAGGTGATGCTGACAAAGTTAAATACACTCCGTTAAGTGCAAAAGAAAGATTTACTGCTTTAACATCAGGTGAAATTGATATTCTTGCACGTAACACTACTTGGACATTATCAAGAGATGCTGACATTGGTTTAACTTTTGTTGGTGTAAACTTCTATGATGGACAAGGTTTCATGGTTAGAAAAAATTCTGGAATTAATTCCGTGAATGATTTTAAAAATGGTATTTCAGCTTGTACAAATACAGGTACGACTACTGAGCTAAACATGAGAGACTTCTTTAATTCTAAAAACATTAGCTATGAACCAATTGCGTTTGAAAAAGCAGACGAAGTTGTTCAAGCTTATGATGCTGGAAGATGTGATACTTACACAACTGATAAATCTGGTTTAGCGGCACAAAGAACTAAAATGTCTGCACCAGATGATCATAAAGTATTACCTGAAACTATATCAAAAGAACCATTAGGACCTGTTGTAAGACAAGGTGATTCTGTATGGGAAGATATCGTTAGATGGTCTTTAAATACTATGATCGAAGCAGAAGAGTACGGTATTAATTCTTCAAATGCTTCTAGCTTAAAAGATTCAGAAAACCCACAAATCAAAAGATTAGTAGGTTCTGAAGGTGAGTTAGGTGCAGCATTCGGTTTAGATAACGAGTGGAGCTTAAGAATTATTGAGCAAGTTGGTAATTACGGTGAAAGTTATAAAAAACATATAGCTGACACAGGTATTCTACCAAATAGAGGTCCAAACGAACTATGGACTAAAGGTGGAATTCTTTACGTACCACCTGCAAGATAATTGCTAATAAAAATAGAAAGGGCTGGATTTTTCTGGCCCTTTTTTTTATTCTCCATTAAATGAATTTAAAAAAATTTAAAATAGATTTTAAAAACAAAAAACGTTTAATACCTCAAGTATTAACTATTGCCTTTATATTTTTAGTTTTTGCTTATTTTTCTTACAATGCCCAAATAAATATGGGTAACAGAGGTATTTCATTTGGGTATGGTTTTTTAAGTCAAGAAGCATCTTTTGATATTACTTTTTCAATGATTGATTATGATGGTTCTTATTCTTATGGCAGAGCCTTTTTAGTTGGTTTACTTAATACACTTTTAGTTTCAGTCATTGGAATTATTATTTGTACGATACTTGGTGTAACTATTGGTATTGGTCGTTTATCACAAAATTATTTAATCGCTAAAGCTGCGGAATGGTATGTAGAGATTTTTAGAAATATCCCATTATTATTGCAAATATTCTTTTGGTATTATGGAGCATTAAGGCTTTTACCAATGCCAGAAAATGCTATCAGTTTTGGTGAAATTTCATTTTTGACAATTAAAGGCTGGTATGTTCCAAAATTTCTATGGACAAATTTTTCTATTTTCTTTTATTCACTTATAGCTTCATTAATCTCAATATTTTATGTTTTTAAATATGCAAAAAAACAAAGAGAAGAAGTAGGCAAACATGTCCCAGCGGGTTTAATTTCTTTATCTATATTAATAATTGTACCTGCTCTTACTTTTTTAATTGGAGGTGTTACATTAAACTTTCAATATCCAGAATTAAATCAATTATCAGATACAATTTACAATTTTAAAGGTGGAATAAGTATTATACCTGAGTTAATTTCGTTGGCTTTAGCTTTATCAATGTATACCGCAACATTCGTAGCTGAAAATGTTAGAGCTGGTATTGAAGGAGTTGGAAAAGGTCAAAAAGAAGCTGCCGCTAGTATAGGATTAACACGTGGACAAATTTTAAAATTAGTTGTCATGCCACAAGCTTTGAGAATAATAATACCACCAACAACCAATCAATATTTAAACTTAACTAAAAACTCATCTTTAGCAGCTGCTATTGCTTACCCAGATATTGTTTTAGTTTTTGCCGGAACTGCTTTAATGCAAACTGGAAGGGCTATTGAAATTATATCAATTACGATGGGTACCTACTTATTTTTAAGCTTAACAATCTCTGTACTGATGAATTCTTATAATAAAAAAATGGCAATTAAGGAAAAATAATAATGATACAAATCCTAAAACCAAATCGAGATAATTTAAATACATCTTTAAGTATTGGATTACCTTTAATTGTTCTTGGTTTTATTGATTTTTTCGGAAATACATTTTTAAATACGAATATAACTGAATTTTTACCAAGCACCTTAAGCTACTTTTTTCCATTAATAGTAGGCTCAATAGGCTTGTACTTTATTAGAATTGAATACAGTGGCATTAGAATTTTAGATCATTTTAATAAAAGTGTTAATTCTACAACCTTTAATGCAGTTCTTACTTTATTAATAATATTTATAATTTTTAAATACACACCACCATTGTTAGATTGGTTATTTTTCGATGCTGATTTTATAGGATCTTCTAAAGAGGATTGTACAAGCGATGGAGCTTGCTGGGTTTTTGTTAAAGTTTGGTTCAAAAGATTTATGTATGGAATGTATCCAAATCCAGAACAATGGAGAATAAATACTGCTTTTCTTATTTTATTTACTCTAATTGGAGCAGCCTTTTTTGTTCCTCCAAAATATAAGAAGTACATAATTCTATTTATGCTTTTTATTTATCCAATAATTGGAATTAAATTAATTTCAGGTGGTATATTTGGATTGAAATGGATTGAAACAGGAGCTTGGGGTGGACTTTCTTTAACTTTAATAGTTTCTGCTTTCGCTTTAATCTTATGTTTCCCTATTGGTATGTTTTTAGCCCTAGGAAGAAGATCTGAGCTTCCAGTTATAAAATATTCATCCATTGGTTTTATTGAAATATGGAGAGGTGTACCTTTAATAACAGTCTTATTTATGTCAGCTGTAATGTTTCCAATGTTTTTGCCGGACGGAACATATATGGATAAATTAATGAGGGTTATTATAGCAATTACTTTATTTGAGGCTGCTTATATGGCAGAAGTTATCAGAGGTGGCCTTCAAGCACTTCCTAGAGGACAGTATGATGCCGCAAAATCTTTGGGGATGGGATATTGGAGGATGCATTTGTTAGTTATTTTACCTCAAGCATTAAAATTAGTAATTCCAGGAATAGCTAATACATTCCTAGCTTTAGTAAAAGATACACCATTAATTTTCGTAGTAGGGTTGCTAGAACTTGCAGGTATGATAGGTTTAGCAAAAACTAATCCAAAGTGGCTTGGTATGGCAATAGAAGGCTATGTTTTTGCTGGTTTAGTTTTTTGGGTTATTTGTTACGCTATGAGTAGATATAGCCAAAGACTGGAAAAAAAGTTAAGTACTGAAAGATAAAAATGAGTAATATAATTGAACTAAAAAATGTAAATAAATGGTTTGATAAATTTCAAGCACTGAAAGATGTGAATCTTGAAGTAAAGCCACAAGAAAAAATTGTTATTTGTGGTCCGTCTGGTTCTGGCAAATCAACATTGATCAGATGTATTAATAGACTTGAAGAACATCAGGAAGGGCTAATAATTGTAGATGGTAATGAAATTTCTGAAAAAACAAAAGATATAGAAAAAATTAGGGCTGAAGTTGGAATGGTATTCCAACAATTTAATTTATTTCCACATTTATCAATTCTAGACAATTGTACACTTGCACCTATTTGGGTAAGAAAACTTCCAAAAAAACAAGCGGAAGAAATTGCAATGCAAAATTTAAAAAGAGTTCAAATTGAAGATCAAGCTTTAAAATTTCCTGGTCAATTATCTGGTGGTCAACAACAACGTGCTGCGTTAGCTAGAGCGTTATGTATGGAACCAAAAATTATGCTTTTTGATGAACCCACTTCTGCATTAGATCCAGAAATGATTAAAGAAGTTTTAGACGCTATGGTAGATTTAGCTAAAGGTGGTATGACTATGATTGTTGTTACTCATGAAATGGGTTTTGCTAAAGAAGTTGCGGATTGTATGATTTTTATGGATGAAGGAAAGATTATTGAAAAAGCTACAACAAAAGATTTTTTTGATAAACCTAAATCTGATAGAACAAAACTTTTCTTAAGCCAGATTTTATAACCATTTAGGAATTGGTAAATTCTTTCTTCTTAGAAATTCCTTATTAAAAATTTTACTAGCATATCTTCTCCCGTGATCACAAAGAATAGTTACAATAGTTTTACCAGGACCTAATTGTTTTGCTAGTTTTATTGCTCCAGCTATATTAATACCTGAAGAACCTCCTAAAACTATTTTTTGCTTTTCTATTAAATCATAAACAATATTAAGAGCTTCCACATCGTCAGTTTGAAAAGCTTCATCAATTAATGCTTTATCAAAATTTTTAGTTATTCTACCATTTCCTATTCCTTCAGTAATTGAGCTACCGCTACTTTCTAATTTATTGTTCTTAACGTGAGAGTATAAAGCAGATCCCATAGGGTCTGATAAAGCTATTTTGATATTTTTATTTTTATTTTTCAAACCAACAGAAACACCGGATAAAGTTCCACCTGTGCCAACAGCACATGTAAAACCATCTACCATTCCTGCAGTTTGACTCCAGATTTCTTCAGCTGTTGTTTTAATATGAGACTCTGAATTGACTATATTGTCAAATTGATTTGCCCAATAGGCACCATTTGATTCTTTTTTGTTGAGTTCCTCAGCTATTTTTTTTGATTGTTTAATATAATTTTTGGGATTAGCGTAAGGAACTGCATCTACTTCAATTAATTCAGCACCTAATTTCTTTAAAGTTTCTTTCTTTTCAGTTGATTGAGTTTTTGGAATAACAATTTTTAACTTTAAATCATATTCCTTACAGACTAGTGCAAGACCAATTCCAGTATTTCCAGCAGTCCCTTCAACTATAGTACCACCTTTTGCAATTAATTTTTTTTTAATAGCATCTTGTACAATAAATAAAGCCGCTCTATCTTTGACTGACTCTCCAGGATTTAAATACTCAGCTTTTCCGTAAATATTACAACCTGTTAATTCTGAGGCTTGTTTTAATCTTACTAATGGTGTATTTCCAATTTGAGTTAAAATTAAATTTGCATCCATAACACTAATTATATGAAAAAACTTTTACTTTCAATTATAATATTGATACTTGTAAGCAATAAATCTTTTGCTCATGTTGATCATTACGCTAATTTTAATTATTTAGAGTACGAATTATTTAGAAATAATAAATTAATAGGTTACCATAAATTTAATTTTGATAGATCTAATAATATTACATCTGTTAGAAGTGAAGTTAATTTTAAAATTACTAAACTAGGTGTTGATTTGTATAAATATTTTGCTTCGAGTATTGAAAATTATAAAAAAGGTTCTTTTGTAAGTTATTCATCTAAAACAAAACAAAATAAAAAAAATCGATATGTAAATATAAGTATTGATACTTCTAGCAAGAATTTAATAATAGATGGATCCTCGTATAAAGGTAAAGCAAATAAAGATTATATTGTCGGAACATGGTGGAACCATGAAATAGTAAAAGCTAAAGCTCAAATAAGCGGTATTTCTGGAAGAATAATTGAACAAACTGTTACTTTTATAGGTAAGGAAGAAATTAAAATTGGAAGTAAAAATTATAAAACGCTACGTTTTAACTTTAAATCATCAGATGTGAATTTACCTGATAGCAAAAAACTAAATACAGACATTTGGTACGAAGAAGAAACTTTTCTTTGGGTAAAAGCAGCTTTTGATAAGACAGGCCACTGGGAATACAGGATAAAAAAATCAAATTAGTCAATTTTTTACTCGCAAATTTTAACCTCAAGTCAATAGAAATTATTCATAATTTTGTAAAAAAATAGACTAAAAATTATTTTTTTTAGCTATTGCCATATTGTCCATTTTAAGGTTTTATAATTAAAAAAAGGATTATCTGTGGAAGAAAACTTTAATATACATTTAGGTAAAAAACTTCGAATGAGAAGATTATCCCTTGGTTTAACTCAGACAAAAGTTGCTCAAGCTATTAACGTAACATTCCAACAAATACAAAAATATGAAAAAGGTACTAACGGCGTAAGTTCAAACCGATTAATGCAGTTATCACAATTTTTAAAAGTGCCAATTATTTATTTTTTTGAGGATTACAGGGAATTTAGAGATATTAATAGTAGTGATGAGGTAAATGATGATTTAAACTATTCATTTTTATCAAGAACGTTTTCATCCTTATCTAAAATTCAAAAAGAGAAGATTTTACAAATTTTAAATAATACAGCTAAATTTGAAAAAGTAGGTTAATTGGCTCCTCGGGCAGGACTCGAACCTGCGACCAATTGATTAACAGTCAACTGCTCTACCAACTGAGCTACCGAGGAATAATTAGCAACATACTTTTTTTAAGAAAAAAAACAACTTAATTTATTGGAGGCCACGTCCAGAATCGAACTGGAATAAAAGGATTTGCAATCCTCTGCGTAACCATTCCGCCACGTGGCCATTATTCATTAATATAAATTATTTAAAGCATTTGTTTATTTTAATAAAGAAAAATCTAACTATTTAAGGTTGTAGACCTTTTGATATAAAGTAAATTACCTCATAATCAAAAAAAATGGAATTTAAGAAATATAATCACCTATTAGAAGAAAAAAAAATCTCTGATTTTTGGATTAAGAATAGTTGTTTTGTACCTAAAAAAGGAAAATCTACAAAGAAATTTTCAGTAGTTATTCCTCCTCCAAATGTAACAGGTAGACTACACATGGGTCATGCCTTAAATAATAGTATTCAAGATGTGCTTGTCCGTTTTTACAGAATGAGAGGTCTTGAAACTCTATGGCAACCAGGAACTGATCATGCTGGTATTGCTACCCAAGCTATTGTTGAAAAAAATCTCGTAAAAGAAGGTCTAAATAAAAATGATTTAGGAAGAGAAAAATTTATTGAAAAAGTTTGGAAATGGAAAGAAGAGTCAGGTGGAATAATATTAGATCAACTTAAAAAATTAGGCTGTTCTTGTGATTGGTCAAGAACCAGGTTTACTATGGATGAAGACTTATCAAAGGCAGTCATCAAAGTGTTTGTTGATCTTTACAAAAAAAAATTAATTTATAAAGATAGGAAATTAGTAAATTGGGATACTCAATTGCAAACGGCGATTTCTGATCTAGAGGTGGTTCAACGTGATGTACAATCGCAGTTATATTATATTGACTATCAAATAGAAAATTCTGAAAACAAAATAACTATTGCAACAACAAGACCAGAAACAATGATGGGAGACACCGCAATTGCTGTAAATCCTAAAGATGATAGATATAAAAAACTTATTGGAAGTAATGTAATAATCCCACTAGTTAACAGATCAATTAAGATTATAGCTGATTATTATGCAGACCCAGAACAAGGTTCAGGAGCAGTTAAAATTACTCCAGCTCATGATTTTAACGATTATGATGTTGGTAAAAGAAATAAACTTGAAATTATTAATATATTGGAAAAAAATGGAACAATAAATCAAAATGGCATAAAAGAATTTATAGGATTAGATAGATTTGTAGCTAGAAAAAATTTAATTAAAAAACTTAAAGAAAAAGGTCATTTAGTTAAAATTGAGTCTATAAAAAACAAAGTACCTTTTGGAGATAGATCAAATACAATTATTGAACCATTGTTAACTAAACAATGGTTTGTAGATGCTAAAAAGTTATCAAAAAAACCCATTAAAATTGTTAAAGAAAATAAAACTTCTTTTTATCCAGAAAATTGGACAAAAACTTTTTTTCAATGGATGAATAATATTGAACCTTGGTGTATATCACGTCAAATTTGGTGGGGTCATAGAATTCCAGCATGGTATGATGATAATAAAAATATTTTTGTTGCAGAAAATAAAAATGAAGCAATAAAATTAGCTAAGAAAAAAAATAAAAACAAAAATTTTTTTCTTAAACAAGAAACTGATGTGTTGGATACTTGGTTTTCATCTGCATTATGGCCTTTTGCCACTTTAGGATGGCCTTCTAAAACAAAAGAACTTTCAAAATTTTACCCTACTTCAGTTTTAGTAACCGGCTTTGATATTATTTTTTTTTGGGTAGCTAGAATGCTTATGATGGGTAATTTTTTTAATAAAAAAACTCCATTTAATAAAGTTTACGTGCATGCTTTAGTGAGAGATGAAAAAGGACAGAAGATGTCTAAATCAAAAGGTAATGTTATTGATCCATTAGAATTAATCAATGAATATGGTGCAGACAGTTTGAGATTTACGCTAATTTCAATGGCATCTCCAGGAAGAGATGTAAAATTATCCAAAAATAGAGTTATAGGAAATAGAAACTTTATTACCAAAATATGGAGTGCAAATAATTTTTTACAATTAAACAATTGCAAATATAATAAAAAAATAAATTTAAGTTCTATAAATCTTCCTATAAATCAGTGGATATACAATGAATTTATTCAAACACAAAATTTAGTTTCTAAGAACATTGAAATATTCAGATTTGATGAAGCAGCTAAAAATATTTATAAATTTGTTTGGCATTCATATTGTGATTGGTACTTAGAGTTTTTAAAACCAATTTTTAATTCTAAAAATGTATCAAATATTAAGGAAGCAAGATTATTCTCCTCTTTTATGATGGCTAATATTTTGAAAATGCTACATCCATTTATTCCGTTTTTTACAGAGTCCTTATGGTCTAAAAATAACTTTAAGAAAATTTTAAAAACAAATTTAATTTCAGCTGAATGGCCTGAATATAAAAAAAATATTAAATACAATACAGGTCAAAGTGATATTAATTATCTTATAGAACTTATAACCAGTATAAGATCAACAAAAGCTGAATTAAAAGTGACACCTAAACTCTTTTGTGATGTTTATTTTATTGAAAAAACTTCAAAATTAAAACTTATAGTGAAAAAACACCTAATGTTACTTAAGCAGGTGGGAAGAGTAAATGACATTTTAGATAAAAAAGAAATAAATAAAAATACTGTACAAATATTTTCTCTCAATGAAAAAATTTCTATTAAATTCAATGAAGATATTGATTTAATTTCACAAAAAAAGCGTCTCTTACAAAAAATAGACAGCTTAGAAAAACAAACAAATGGATTGAAAAATAAACTTAATAATCAAGCATATTTAAAGAATGCACCCAATGAAATCGTGCAAAATGACAAAAAATTATTAAAAGAATTAACTATTGAAGATGAAAAATTAAGAAGTATTGTATCAAGTATCAATTAAATGTCTAAATTTAACAAAAAAAAATTACCAAGTCGTCATACATCTTTAGGTCCAGACAGAGCGCCTCATAGATCTTTTTACTACGCTATGGGTGAGACAGAACAAGATGTAGCAAAACCTTTTGTTGGAGTCGTTTCTACCTGGAATGAAGCAGCACCTTGCAACACCGCATTAATGAGACAAGCACAGTCAGTAAAAAAAGGAGTGAGAGAAACTGGAGGAACTCCTAGAGAATTTTGCACAATCACAGTTACTGATGGAATTGCGATGGGTCATGAAGGAATGAAATCTTCTTTAATATCAAGAGAAATAATTGCTGACTCTGCTGAATTAACTGTAAGAGGTCATTGTTATGATGCGTTAGTTGGTATCGCTGGTTGCGATAAATCTTTACCAGGATTGATGATGTCAATGTTAAGATTAAATGTTCCAAGCGTTTTTATTTATGGTGGTTCAATTTTACCAGGTAAGTTTAAGGGTAAAGATGTAACAGTTCTCGATGTATTTGAAGCTGTTGGTAAACACTCCTCTGGAACAATTTCTTCAAAGGAGTTAAAAGAACTAGAATTAGTTGCTTGCCCAAGTGCAGGCGCATGTGGAGGTCAATTTACTGCTAATACTATGGCGTGCGTATCAGAGGCAATTGGTTTAGCGCTTCCATATTCTGCAGGTACGCCTGCTCCTTATGAAGAAAGGGATAAATACGCTTTTCAAAGTGGCCAAACGGTTATGAATCTACTTGAAAAAAATATTAAACCTAGAGATATAGTCACAAAAAAAGCTTTAGAAAATGCAGCTACTATTGTTGCTGCTACAGGTGGATCTACCAATGCAGCACTTCACTTACCTGCATTAGCTAACGAGATAGGAATCAAGTTTGATTTAATGGATGTTGCTAAAATTTTTAAAAAAACACCTTATCTTGCTGATTTAAAACCTGGTGGCAAATATGTAGCAAAGGATATGTGGAAAGCTGGTGGGGTGCCTATGTTATTAAAAACTTTATTCGATGGTGGTTATATCCATGGTGAGTGTTTAACCGTAACAGGTCAGACTATGAAAGAAAATCTAAAAAATATAAAATTTAATAAAAATCAAAAAGTATTAAGAGAGTTTAGCAATCCATTATCACCAGACGGAGGTGTAGTGGGCTTAAAAGGAAATTTAGCGCCAGATGGTGGAATAGTTAAAATTGCTGGATTAAAAAAATTACAGTTTACCGGTAAAGCAAGATGTTTTGACAATGAAGAAGCTGCAATGAAAGCAGTCCAATCAAAAAACTATAAAGATGGTGACGTAATAATTATTAGATATGAAGGCCCAAAAGGG
>Ga0213868_10005706_pt1 | contig 11118 bp, 8 predicted proteins | sample PICome_9_FD_160087 | JGI IMG/M metagenome (GOLD analysis project Ga0213868, IMG submission 160087) | Coastal seawater microbial communities near Pivers Island, North Carolina, United States - PICO127 | ecosystem: Environmental > Aquatic > Marine > Coastal | place: USA: North Carolina | collected...
TTCTTAGAATATAAAAACTATTGTAATTCTAGTCCGCTCCCCATTTATAAATTATGATTGTTGAGCAATCTCAAATGCTAAACCGGTAAAAGCGAGGGGTCACACATCATCGGGGAGGCATAGGATTAGTAGATAATAGAGGTATGTACTCACCTGAACCGTCTTATCTATTTCTGGCCTAGCCACGAGGCCGATCCGCAACAGGAATCTCAGTGGGCGGATGAAGTCCATGAAACTCCAGATGATTATAGGTTAAATTCCGATTCTTATTACTGTATTAGATGTGGAGAACGCGCGAATCATTTCCAGCTAAACGGTGATACCTCTTCCCGTAGCGATGCACAGCGCTACCATTCGCTGCGAGGTGTCAAAATGACCTTCGGCGACAACGCCGGATTACGTCCCGGAACTCTCACTTCTACGTTTAAAGCAATTTGGAGACCTCTCGCAATGCGCTGAATTGGAGTGCTGCGTTGTGCAACTCTCCAATGCCATTGGTAGCGCTTCCTCATAGACTAATAATTTAAAACTTCCTCTCGGATTTGCTGCGTTGCTATCTGTTCCTCAGTAAATGGGAGGTCTATCCATTGGCTCTGAGAATAAAGTTTAGTCATGTCAGAATAGAACTCTGAATCTGGTTCCGGAGATTGCGAGTAGGTGAGGATAGCCTTCGCATTCGGCGTGCCATCGTCATTCCAAGTCACCGCTTGGATATAGCTGTTGCCATGGGTAATGGGATTATAACCACCTTTATTTGCATCAAAACGTGATGTGATTACGCTGAACATGCCTTGGCTACCGGAGCCGCCTGGAATACCAATCTTATCTTCATTGCGTAGAACGAATTGCACATCTCCCCATTTCGCATCTAATGCTATGCCAGCCTCGTTCAAAGAAGCTACTGCCCCTTGCAGTGAAGCAATTACAAACTCCTGTGTAGCAGTTTCATCGATTTTAAGACCGCTAGGGGTGTGTATAGGGTTGTTTTGATCAAAAGGCACTAAATAGTGGTCACGCAGAGATTGAGAAATATTCCAAAAGCGGTTGAAGATTGCAGCACCAATGCTATCTAGATCTTGTCGTCGGTCCCACTGAGCTAAAATCCCGCAGGCTTCTTTTAGGTCTTCGCTTTGTTCGCAGATTGCTAGAATATCATCAAGAAAAATCTCAGCGCCATAGTGTCTATGGTTAAAGAGTAAGTTTTGAACCATAGCTTGATCGAATTTTTGATCGGTACTCAATACTTCTTCTATGAACTTCAAGCCAGCACGAGTCCGCAACGAGCGAGTTTGCTGCTCGTTGCCTATTATCGGGGAAAATCCTTCTAGACGATTGTCTGGATTAGACAGCCAGTAAGAGTCGTTGCTGTTGCTCACGTAAGTGTCAGTGATCAGGCTTGGTTGCTCTGTCGGTGGCATCAATCCCGGGTAGGCGGCTCGTGAGTCTTCCTGCCAATTGCATGAAGGATCTGAGCCGTTGAGGGTGATGACACGTTGTCCATTTTCTGTATCAACAGCACAACGATCTATCAGTTCTGATGAGACATTAGGGATAGCTGACATGTCTGCATAGAGTGCTTCGCCACTCACATCGGCTGCGATTGTATTTACAAATGCCGCGCCCTGATGCGTGGCGAGAGCTGTACGTAATTCACTTACATTGCGAGCGCTGTTAATGTCCTTATACTGATCGCCTGAGCGGTAGTTCTCGTAGTTTACATCGCGCATTGCATAGACATGTTGATCGTTCCAGGGAGTAGATTTGCTAACGACGACCGGTCCTAATTGTGTCATATATATAGTGCGAGTTGCGGGTTCGCCATCGGTTTCAACTTCAACCTGCAAAGCCTCGATGTTATGCACATCATCCCCTAGTCGATAGGCCATGGGATTGCCCGGAACTAAATCAAGTCGGAACATGGTGAAGCGCAGAGCAGTGGAGACAGTGTGAGACCAAGCGACATTTTCAGTGAACCCTATAGCGACTCGCGAAGTGGTCACTAAGCTAGCACCCATCACGTTAACTTCGCCTGGAAGAGTGAGGTGGGCAATGTGAAATCTCGAGGGGCCATGCCAAGGGTAATGAGGATTGCCTAGTAGGATGCCGCGGCCACTCTCGGTCAATGCTCTGCCGAAGCCTAAAGCATTGCTTCCTATAATTTGAGGGTCAACAAATAGGTCCATCGTATCCAACTGTGCCAATTCGAGCCCATGTTCAGAAGTTGCGATTTCATTGGTAACACGACCAAGCCCGTAGCGAATGCCCACCCCGATGGCTATCTTTGCTATGTCTCTTTCTGTGATTGGTGTTATCCATGGTGCATTGTTACATGAGGCTGGCATATTGCCGGCTTGGGTTTCAATAAAATTGTTATAGCCAGCCACGTAGCCTGCATCCATTCTGTGGCTTTCGCTTGATCCGTAAGCAAGATATTCGTCTATCTTCGCTGGATGTAATAAGGCGCGATGGAATGCGTCGGCATTGATGTTGCGTTCGGTCGCCTCGAAGTATTTTGACTGATCGCCACGTACTGTCACAAATTCGCGTGCTAGGGTGCAGATGGTGTTGGTTGCAATCGCGTGAGCAAAACCATATCCCAAGCCTTCCCAGTCATTAGCCTTAATATGTGGAATGCCATGAGTGGTCCAGCGAATTTGGACTTGCTTTAGTGTTTCAACCTCACTTAGGTCCCTATTTCCAATCGGTATATCTTCAATTGCCGTTACGCCTGAATTTTGAGACTCGGGTGAGCAAGAAAAAAGGAGTACAGCAAGAGAAAGAGCTAGCAATGCAGCGTTAAATCGAATGTTTGTCAGTGCTGGAAATAATTTCATGGTGAGCCTCGAAACCTTGATGAGTAAATTTATTTAGTAAATGATGTTTTAAGCAACCCATACGCTAATTCGCGGAGGCGAGAAATTAATGAAGAGAGGCTGCTAATAAGCTGGTGAAGAAGATACATCTACATTCCTCCTTAATTAAGTTCTTTTGGATCTAATCTTAGCGTACTCAATGATAGTTGGATTAGGGAGCTTATCTGAGCTGCTATTGGGCAGTCCATTAAAAATTGAGTATTCAGAGTAATATTCTAGCGTTCACCGTCATTTGACTCCCGCCACGAGGTTCATCGATCTTCTGCCCCTTGATTGTGCTGAAAAGCCCTCATTTTGGGAATGCGAGGCGCTGGGAATTAACACGAAGTGTTCCCTAGACAGATATTGTATTAACAACCGGTATAACGATTCGGTCTTGGTCTCGCAAGTTTAAGATTTCTGGAGTATATGCTTGCGGTGGACGAATTGTTACCTACTGAGCAAAATTGTTGAGTGAGTCAGAAATAAAGAGACCGGTAGCTTTTTCAGAATATCTTTCTCCGTCTCAATCCGCTTTGCCAGTTCTTGGATCTTGCGTTGATCCGGGGTTAAGGCATTTGGCATAAATGAGGTACCATAACGCTCTCACTGTAATTAGTTTGACCATTATCCATCTATGAAGCACTCACATTGATGGCTACATCTGCCTGTTTAACGCGGTAGTTCTGGTCGACAACCACTTGGGCTGATTTAAGCTTAAACTCTGGACTGAAATTGTGTCTTCTATTTCGCGTCATGTTGTCACTTATTATAGGAAATGCATAATAGCATCTCTATTTAGGTGGCCAAATTAACTATGCCACTACACACCTCGATACTAAGCTTCTTCCAACTGTTGCTGGCTGTTATTTAAGTTTTTTATATTTCTATAGTATTGAGCGCGATTAAGTTTAAGATGATTCTACCCACTATGATGAATTGAATTGATCTTTACATAGCCAATTGGTAAAACTGCGTCTTACTTATTTACCTAATATTGTTAAGAGTTAGTATCTCAGGTAATTTTTAAAACTTCTGAGCTAAATCAAAAAATTCTGAAACAGGAACACTATGAAAAAAGACAAAAGGTTAAACCTTCGTTTCGACAGTAAAGCGGTTTATTGTCCCCCTGACGAGGCTACTAAATCAATTTCTCCTAAAATTGTAATGTCATCGAGTTTTCAATATGACGCAGAAATCTTTCAACGTATTGTTGAAGGTGAGCGTAAAGATGTAAATATTTACGGCCGCTGCGGAAATCCGACAGAATATCAGTTTGAAGAACAAATGATAATGATAGAAGGTGCCGACGCCTGCCTTGCTACTGCATCCGGTATGGCCGCTATTTCGATCACATTACTGGGATTATTAAAAAGTGGTGATCATATTGTCTGTGACTGGACCACCTACAGTTCAACTCATGAAATGCTGGACCATCGTCTTACGGATTATAATATTGAAACAACATTTGTTGATACATCCAATATTGAAGCTGTACACGCGGCAATTCGTCCAAACACCAAGATTATTTATTTTGAAACTATCGCAAACCCTTCCATGAAGGTCGCACCTGTTGCGCCGTTAGTTTCGCTTGCACATGCTCGCGATATTGTGGTGGTATGTGATAATACCTTTGCCAGTCCCTATGTCATGAGACCGCTTGAATGGGGCGTTGATATTGTGGTGGAAAGCGCGACTAAATTCATTGGTGGTCATAGTGATGTGATTGGTGGTTCTATTTGCATGAAATCAAAATTGCTGCCTAGTGATTTTCTTGAACAAATCCGCTGGAACACTATGGTCAAACTAGGAGCGCCGATAGCACCTTTCAATGCTTGGATGTTGATCCGCGGTATACAAACATTAAGTGTTCGCGTAGAACGTCAGTGCCAATCAGCTGCTAAACTCGCCGCACATTTCGAAGAACACCCTAACATTAAGCAGGTTTGGTATCCCGGTTTAGCGTCCCACCCGCAGCATGAGGTAGCAAAAGAGCAAATGCCAAAATTTGGCGCCATGCTCACTTTTGAAGTGGAAGACGGTGACGCAGCATTAAAAGTATTAGATAACTTAGAATTAACTTGTTTTTCAGCAAGTCTAGGCGGTGTGCGTTCAACGACACAAATTCCGGCACTTATGGCCTTTCTTGATATTCCTGAGTCTGAACGAAAAGACATGGGTATAAGAGACGGCATGATCAGGGTGTCAACTGGTCTTGAAGATGCAGATGATTTGATTGAAGATTTTGATGCGGCATTGTCTAGATTGAGTTAAACGTATCCAACATGGGTATTGAACAATGAAATTAAATAAGACACTTAGCTTCTGGGACGTATTTGCAATTGCATTAGGGCAGGTCATTGGCTCGGGAGTTTTGGTGCTTATCGGTATTGGTATAGGATTCACGGCGTATGCGGTTCCATTCGCCATCATCCTTTCAGCGATATTTTCCATTATCAAACAATTACCGGTTGTTTTTATGGGCTCTGCGATGCCGGCAACGGGCGGACTTTATGTTTATTGCAAGCGTGTTCTGGGAGCAAAAATTGGATTCTTTTTTCTCTCGCTTTTACTCGTCACTCACATACTTATTGCTTTGTTTGCGCTGGGGTTCGCTGAATATGCCATAGCACTTCTTCCACAGTTAAATGTGAAATATGTCGCGCTCGGTATTTTGTTCACATTTTATACGGTTAATCTTCTTGGAATTCATCAGGCAGCAGCGATTCAGAAAGTTATGATAGCATTGCTTCTTTGCGGATTATCATCACTAATATTCTTCGGAATTTTAGAAGTAGATTATAGTAATTTTATTGACCAAGAAAAATTGTTCCCGGAAGGTTGGTACGGTTTTGGAATGGCGTGTGTCCTTATGTCTTTTGCCACGGGGGGTGCTTATTATGTTTCTGAACTCGGCGGCGAAATGAAAAATCCGCACCATGATCTTCCTCGCGCGATTATTTACAGCACACTTCTTGCAGCTATTTTCATCGCGACGGTTTCCATTGTGGCGGTAGGAGTCTTACCTATTGAGCAAACAGCTGGGAAGACGTTGGTTGAAGTCGCGAGAGTGATTTTACCGCCTTCACTATATACTGCATTTATCGTTGGTGCAGCTTTATTTGCTTTTGCTACCAGTATTAATTCAACATTTTCGTGGGCCACAAAGTCCGTGATCATTGCCTGTGAAGATGGTTGGTTACCTAAGGGTTTAGCTGCAGTCAATAAAAGATTTAATACACCCCATATATTATTGACCATTCTGCTGGTTGTAGGATCAATTCCGATCATCGCGGGCAAAGATATGCGTTATATCATCATGCTCGGAAGTGGTCTTGTATTTATTTATGATATTGTGCCATTGCTTGCTGCGTTTTATTTTTCCAAAAAACTTCCTGAAATATTTGCAAATGCACACATTAAAATGTCTGAAAAGACTGTAAAGACAATTAGTATGGTTGGCGTTTTTATACTACTTTTGCAGGCCAATTTGGCTTTTTCAGATATCGATAACACCGGAAGGTTGATGATCGTTGGTTATATTATTTTTGTTATCATCTATATTCATTTCAGAGCAAAACATCAAAAAAGCATTATTGATAAATAATATATTCTGTAAATTACGATGAACAATGCGTCTCTTGATAGTAATGAACCTTATGTCGTGGTCATCGGCGGCGCAAATATCGATGTCTGTGGTCGTCCCGTCAACGCACTAAATATGCTTGATTCTAACATCGGAAACGTGATCATGAGCCCAGGCGGCGTAGCCCGTAATATTGCAGAGAATATGGTGTGCCTTGGTGTGCGTACCAAATTGCTCTCAGTAGTTGGAACAGATCAATTTGGTGAAATCTTGCAAACGCAGGCAAATGCTGCTGGAATAGACGTGAGTGATATGGTGCGTCTTGAAGGTCAACAAACATCCGTATATTTAAGCGTTCTTGACGGTATGGGTGATTTGTCTGTGGCGATAAATGATATGGCGATTGCTGATAAATTAGACGCAGAATTTCTTCAACATCGTCTGAAAATAATAAAACAAGCGGCAATTATAATTGCTGATACAAATATAACTGCAAGTGCGCTAGCTTATCTCGTAGAAAGCGGTGCAGCGCATCCTCTTTTTATTGACGCAGTTTCCATCACAAAAGCGATTCGTATCAAGCCGCATCTTGAGCACGTTCATACTCTAAAAGCAAACTTATTAGAAGCAGAGGTATTGTCCGGTATTAAACTATCTGGCTGTGGAACATTTCTTGAAATGGCGCAGTGGTTTCATGAGAGTGGAGTAAAACGTATTTTTATAACTCTGGGCCCGCAAGGTGTTTTTTATAGTGATGCATTTGATCATGGTATAGTGGAGAGTAGATTGATAAGTCCAGTGATAAACGCAAGCGGCGCGGGAGACGCATTTGTAGCGGCGGTTGCATTTGCCTGGTTTAATGGTCAGGAAATCAAAGCAACAGCTGAATTTGCTATTTCTGCCGCTAATGTTGCGTTGTCGCACAGCGCAACAATTAATCCAGGTATGTCAGTATCGACAGTCAATGAGATGTGGAGCAACGAATACGGTGAATGAATTAAACGCTGAGTATCTTGACGTTTTACCGGAAATAGCACAAGCCATAGAAAACGGCCAGCCCGTGGTTGCACTTGAGTCGACAATTATATCCCACGGCATGCCTTATCCAAAAAATGTGCATACCGCCCTTGAAGTTGAGGCGGCAGTAAGGAACTATGGCTCGGTACCGGCTACAATTGCTATTCTGAAAGGTCGTCTAAAAGTAGGCCTTAGCGAGGCAGATCTTGAACATTTGGGTAAAAACGGCTTGAATGTTACCAAGACAAGCAGGCGCGATATTCCATTTATAGTTTCAGGCAGTAAAGACGGTGCGACAACTGTCGCAGCGACAATTATTATAGCCGCAATGGCGGGTATTAGAATATTCGCAACAGGTGGTATCGGTGGAGTTCATCGTGGTGGTGCACTGTCAATGGATGTATCGGCAGATTTAGATGAACTTTCTCGTACAAATGTTGCTGTTGTATGTGCGGGAATAAAATCCATATTAGATATCGGTCTTTCGCTTGAATATTTGGAAACGGCTGGAGTTCCTGTTATTGGTTACCAGACAGATACGGTGCCTGCTTTCTATGCGCGTAGTAGCAGATTTCCGGTTGATTATAGAATAGATACACCACAAGAAGTGGCAAAGGCCCTAATATCGAAATATGAGCTTGGTATTGACGGATCCGTTTTAATTACCAACCCGGTTCCGCAGGAGTATGCGCTCGATCCGAAAGACATTGAGAATACGATTGATGAAGCACTAACAGAAATGGACAGTCGTGGTTTGGCAGGAAAAGAGACCACACCATTTTTATTAGCACGGATAGCCGAGCAAACGAATGGTGAAAGTCTGGAAACTAATATAAAGCTCGTGTTGAACAATGCTAAAGTCGCCGCTATGATTGCTGTTGAATATAGTAATCTTGCATTGGCGTCGCAGCAGGGTTGATAGTATGCCTAGAAAATTGCACGATCAAAATATACCGGTTGTTGATCTTGGCGCATTTTTAAGAGGAACCTCCGATGAACGTCTTAACTTGGCTCAACAGGTAGATAATATTTGTCGTTCAATTGGGTTTCTAATTATAAAAAACCATGATGTACCAAAAAATATCTGCGATCGCGCGTGGCTGTCCGCAAAAGCATTTTTCGAACTGACTTCTGCCGAAAAAAATACCGCTAATTCTAATGATCCGGCTTGTCCTCGCGGCTATACACCGGTCGAGGGCGAAGCTCTCAGTAAAACACTTGGCATTAAAGCGCCGCCTGACCGCAAGGAATTATTCAGTATTGGTCCTCTTATGCCGCCTACAGGTCATCACGAAGATATTAATTTTCATTTCTTTTACGGCCCAAATATCTGGCCGAAGTCGCCTCTAAATTTTCGCGAAGATTGGACTGCTTACTATATGGCCATGGAACTTTTAGGAGCAAAAATAATGCAATTGCTCGCGGTGGCTCTGGGCCTTGAGGAGAATTTTTTTGTCAAATATCATACGTACCATATTAGCGCGTTGAGATCTCATAATTACCCTTCATTGTCAGGTGATTTAATGCCGGGCCAGTTGCGTGCAGGAGCCCACTCTGATTATGGAACAGTGACGATACTAAACGCTGATCCGAATGTTGGTGGACTTGAAGTAAAATCACCTTCGGGTAATTGGATATCTGTGCCAAAAATCGAAGACGCATTCGTAATCAATATTGGTGACCTTATGGCGCGATGGTCTAATAATCGTTGGGTATCAACATTGCACCGGGTTGTTAATCCGGAGGGTGTACCGGGGAGTCCTCTCGCAAAGAGGCAGTCGATGGCTTATTTCATGAATCCGAATTATGATGCAAGTATAGAAGCTATCACATGTGTTGAAGAAGGCGCGTCACCACTATATCCACCTGTTCGGGCGGGACAATATCTGGTGGATAAATTTACGGCGTCGAACTAGGCCATTTTATTTATTCAACTTTAATTCTTCGATGATGTACTTGCCATCTTTGATGAGTTGATCCGTTGACCCGTTATTGATCAGAATGTGGTGAGCCTTAGATTTGATGATTTCGACATGCTTGAAATATGCAGGTCTTACAAATTTAATATATTGCTCTGTAACGCTTTCTAATGTTCTGCCTCGTTCGTTCATGTCTCTTTTTATACGTCTTAAAACAGCTAAATCAAGGTCAGATTCAACAAAAATATTTAAATTACTTTCCATTGGCAAAATAGAACCTGCGAACAATCCTTCTATTATGATTAAACCGCTTGTGGCTACTTCCTCGTGACCGATTCTTTCACTTATGATGAAGTCGTATACCGGAACAGTTGTCCGGCCAATTTTTCTCAATTCTGAGAGATGTTCTATTAATAATTCAGTATCTATGGCCGATGGGTTGTCAAAATTGCAAAATCCGTTTTTATTAACTTGCTCTTCTTTGCTTAAATAATAGCGATCTAAACTCAAAAGCAGACTACCCGGATTGGATTGATGGATATATTCCGCTAATGTAGTCTTTCCCGATCCACTTGCACCGGAAATTGTAAGTACTTGCACAATCATTTTTGACTTTGTTATCGTATTTTGCATTCTGCTAGATGTTTATAGCCTGGCCACAATTTTTATAAGAACATCCAAGCAGGAATTACCAAGGAGTATAAGTAGAATAAAAGCTATCTCCATCTAAGTCTATGCCAGGCAGTGACTTTGTTTCTACAATAACGAAGAGCCTAACAAGGCTGATAGTGGCGTGTCAGACTTGACAGCCTATATCTATAGTATCTTTTGGATGTGAATATCTTTTGAATAATTTCTAGAAGGTAGTGCGAAGCGAATGCGTAAGTTCAATAGATTTGTTAAAAGCATTGTCCTGCCAGATAAAGTGGAAAAAGAGAGAAGGAAAACCCTTAGTGAAGGCATCATCTAAAGATGGACAGGTGATGAACAAAAGCGCAAAGCCAAGGAAGCTAGAGAGATGGCTAAGTAGACTTATAAGAGAATTCGATCAAGCAAGACTGATGAAAATGAAGAACAATGAATCGAGTTAAATAAAGGCTAAAATAGTAATGGTAGATAAGAGACTACTGCTAGCAGAATGTGCGATTTTAGACATACCAATTTACATAGCCAGAATAACTAAGCACCATGATATCCAGTGAAACCTCATGAAACAACAAAATGAAATATTATTCTAATGATTAGTTATTTGTGGTGCTAGATGAGTGCTTTTTTCTTCAGGTGGCACTGGGTGAAATGTTGTGATAACAGAAGTCCTAGCTGCCATTATTATCTAAAGCCCTCTCGATCTATTTGTCAATCAAATCCAATACGTTCACCTTATGCCTGTAGAATTCTCTATTAGAAAACCACCTATTGAGCGCCTCGAATGCCAGTTTCTGCGGCAGGCTGGCGTCACTATGGGTGTCCTGCGTCTCGATAAGATCCACTCACTGCTTTCAGGCAATAAATGGTTCAAGCTTAAATACAATCTGTTGGAGTTTCAGGAACGCAGGGAGCTGCCAGTATTGAGTTTCGGGGGCGCCTATTCGAATCATCTCCACGCTCTGGCTGCTGCGGGCAAGCTCTTGGGCCTGCGCACTATAGGCATGGTGCGGGGAGAGATGCCGCACCCATTGAATTCCGTACTGAACTTCGCAGCAGAGCAGGGGATGCACCTGGTACCATTGAGTCGCAGCGATTA
>Ga0213868_10005707_pt1 | contig 11118 bp, 14 predicted proteins | sample PICome_9_FD_160087 | JGI IMG/M metagenome (GOLD analysis project Ga0213868, IMG submission 160087) | Coastal seawater microbial communities near Pivers Island, North Carolina, United States - PICO127 | ecosystem: Environmental > Aquatic > Marine > Coastal | place: USA: North Carolina...
TCATTCATGGTAAATATCACAAACTGGTCTATTGATGACAACAAAACACCACAAGGATTACACGCTGTCATTCAATTCATACAAAACGCATCATTTTCTATTGGAAAAACATACCCTTCCGCGTTATTACATGAAACTCCGTTTTATTATAATGTACCCCAGCATTGGGAACTTAGTGAAAATCACGAAAATGATGTCTATAAATTTATAGACAAATACTATGCAAAACTTCACAAATTCAAATCTGATACAATTATTACTCGTTTGCTGATGGAAGTGGGAAGAAGATTATCTACAATCACTATGTTTATGGACAATATACCATTTCAAACCGAAATTGTTAAGGATCTTGAGGAGACAACCCAATCTTTCCACTGTATGTTTGATAAACAAACTATTTTACGTCTTTATACTTATTGTTTCTACTCCATCATTTTTGAATATATTGTTCTCTCTAATGACTCAGATTTACTAATGGCCGATATTCAAATCAATAAAATGACACGTAGACAAGACATCGCAGATGAAACGAATATTACCGACCAATTAGTAGCAGAAGTGGATACTGCGGATGAAGGTATGATGAATGCACAAAACAATTTAGAAGAAATACAAATCGAAACTGGAAATTTATTAGAACTCAAAGAACGGGTTGCTTCTTTATTAGTCACATTCATAGATGTAGAACAAGATAATAAACTCGCACTTGATATTACTTACGAGAATATCCTCAATAAAGTGAATCGTTCAAAGGATAAAGAGAAACAAGGAATTATTTCATATTTGGGAAATATGAGTATTGAAGAACGTAAAATTGAGGATATGTTTAAAAAGCATAAGCTTGAACGATGGAATATAGGACAACAAAAAGGTATCTTTCAATATGATAAAACTACTTACGACCGTGAAAGAAATGAATTGGTAGAACAATTGTTTACAGACCAAACTGACGCACAAGGAGAAACGAACAATGAAGCTCTTGATATATATGACATAGAAAAGAGGGATGAATATGAACCTGGAGACGATTATAACCGAGATACCTACGACTTCCAAGATATAGGCGAAGATTACATGGATGGGGATTTTTACCCGGAAGATAGAGATGATGATGATTTCCCAGAAGATTAGGCTTTTCTCCATAAATTTTTTATATTGATATTGTAAATCATAAATATTAATATAATGAAGGGTTTTGTACGTTATCATAAACTTAGTATCTCTATTCTTATTTTTCTTATCTTTTTCTCTATTATTCATATGATGAAGCCTACCATGTTATATAATGACGATGGGTCATTTAGACAATTTGGTGTTGGATATAGACATAAAACAGTTATCCCTATTTGGGGCGTTTCTATGGTTATCGCTATTTTTTCTTACTTGTCTGTTATGTATTATTTAGCGTACTTGTAACCATATTTTCGTCCATTATTATTGTATACAATCAAATAATAATGGACGAAGCTACATTAATTGAACCTTCTGTCAAAAACTACCTTTTTAACACTCTTCAGAAATGTCATACAAAAAGGGTGGATATCTATTTTTATGTGCTTAATATCGGGGTTCTCGTTATATTTGGGTCTATTGTCATTGCTACATTGTATTATTGTTATACACAAAAACCAAATGAATATGATAGACAACAAAAACTTGTGAAAGACCAAGAATATGTCATGTCAAAGATTCGTTATTACCAAGACCAGAGGACAAATGACGAAGAAACGCAGATTTCCAGTATTTCTAATTTGCCTTTCATATCCGGATAATATACAAATTTATTCTATGCGTATTCTATAAATTAGTATGAGTATTACAGACCAAAGTCGCGAAACTATTATTATTGAAAATAATACCGCTCAGAAGAGATTAATAGATATATTAGAGAACTACTCAAGAGAGTCTTCCAATTTAACAATACAAGAACAATTACATGGAGATATAGACCTTTCTCACATCAGAGAAAAGGGCTTTGGGTTGGTTGATACCATAACTATCGGCAAAGGTGAAATTACTAACATTAAAAACATACCAAAAGGCATTGTTTCTTTCACATGTAGTGAGAACCTTCTTAAAAATATTGATGAATTGCCAAGTTCTCTAACACATATTAATGTTTCAGGAAATTTATTAGAAAACATAGAAGTATCAGGTTTAAACAATCTTAAAACTCTCAATGTTTCACACAATAAACTTACACAATTAGAGAACCTTCCAACTCATTTAGAAGAATTATTATGTGATTTTAATGAACTGTCACAATTAAACTTACAAGGACTTACTAATCTCAAAACACTTAATATTTCTAACAACAATATTACACTTATTGAGAACCGTGATGAAAAAACATTTGTTATTGATGAAAATACTCCAAGTAAAACGTATCGTAATTCAGAAGTAAACCAGGTAGGTGGTGACAATAATGATGGGAATGAAGTAAGTACCAATTATAAAGATGCACTTAATTTATATTTTCGTATGAAAAATGAATATGAAACGAAAATCCATAACAAAAAGAAACAGATATACGATAAAGAACCCAATAAAAAAATAGCAAAACGACTCAGTCAACAATATACACCTGAATGTATCAAATGTAAAAGAAAAGTTGGAACTATTTTCAAAAGAGACGAGAATCTATACAAAGCTATTTGTGGAGATACACGAAATCCATGCAATCTGAATGTAGAAATATTTACTGGATTAGCATTAGGTTTCAATCCGATGTTTAACTTATCAAAACAGGAATTTGAAGAAGCGCGAGAAATCATAGACATAGAAAAGCTTAACGATCTATTTGATTATGTTTCAAGTGAAGACAATATTGAATTATATAAGAATTCACTGGAATTATACATCGAGAATGAGAACAATTATAAATTGTATCTTGCAAAACATACCGAATTATATAATAATCCTGAAACAAAAAAGGCGTTAATTACCGCTCAGGAAAATTTATTTACACACATTGAAAAAAGTAAACAATATATAGATGAATATAAGAAAACGAACAATCGTGAGTCATTAACACTCGCAATGGGGTTAAGAGGCAATGAAATCAAACGGGAATTGAAAACTATACAACGATTGAAATATGGAATTATGGAAATTGTAACACAGCCAACCAAAAAAACTTTCCCAATACATACTCTATACCAGAATGTCGTTTCTTTAGATAACCTTGATTATTCCTCTATGGAACAACAACGTGTCGTTAGTTTTACTATCTAATTTATTTCATAATACACTATGAAATAAAACGATTTCTTATTTAACAATCATTATAATTTGATACACCATCCCATACTACACCATGGGTTTTAGCCCAAGTCTGTTTAGCACAAATTGGTTGACCTGATGCTTTCCAATCATCATGCACAAAATCTATTGCTGAGTTTGCTTCATCAAACCCAATAGTTTGGTTCACACTGTCACTTAGCAATCCACTTTCATATAATGAACCTGTGTTTTTATCGCCATCGCTTGGGATTTTACACTTTTTATTCTCATCTATTACCCAATAATCAGGGCAGGTTGTGCTTTGGGGAGGATATACTTCAGTTCCTTCACCATAAGCCATTATCATACCAACATAAGTTAGCACCCCTATTAAGGCGATTATTGCCACTATTATTACTGTCATGTAAAAATTATCCATTGTATACACTATTCTATACATTTTATTTGCGACCCACTAAATATATTTAGTGAGTTGGTTCTCAATGCCGTTTATTTTATCTATGAAAATATATACCAATTATATAAAACAAAGATGGATTATAATTTAACTCCCGATAGTATCATTAAAGTTGATAAAATTCTTAATGCGGATAGATACAATGGACGAATAAATATTGCCGAACCCCCTTCAACAGATGCTGTATTCAAAATGCAAGAGAAAATTGCCATTAAAAACGCATCTACTGAATATCGTGAAGCACTCGGCGGAGATATTGAAGACAATGTTCTCGCACAAGTCTATTTTTCTGCTGGTAATATTCAAATTATACAAAACGCACTTAGAGCTGGCGTATATAAAGCCTCTCAAAACAAATTTGTTATCCCACCTCAAAATATAGACACACTCAAAATTATTATGCGTAGTATTTATTTACAACACTCAGAACACCGCGAAGACGACATCACCGGTCAAGTTGAACGCCTAAATCAACTTGTTTTAGATTACGCTATCCCTTCCGTATACAGTTCTTCCATGAGCTACATGAAATATTGCCAAGACCAAAGCACTCTTGTTGTTCCACTTGAATTACCTCGCAATCATGACCGCGATTTCAAACAACTCGAACAAAGGAAATTCGTGTAAATTTACCAAAATATAATTTGTTCACGATCATATTATATTTTACTTATTTGTTATTTGATTTTTATCTATTATCGTTTCCTTTAGGATATTGTTAATTATTTTCTTTTCAAACTTTTCGTCTTCTTCTTTACCATACCCACCCAACGATGCTTTGGAATATTCAAAGAATTTATCACATTCTGGTGTATCTAATATATCGTACTTAGGGTTTTCAGCTATCCATGGATGCACTTGGGCTTTGTTCTTATTCGCTACTATACGGACTGCCTTTCTTAAATGCTTTTTTGTTTCATCTTCCTTCGCCCATACGTCAGAATCCTTTACATATACCGTTTCTCGTTTTAAATCCGTACAGTGAATTGGTCTCACGTGGGGATGCATATCGCGGATACGCTCTAACATGATATCTGATATTCCTCTTACATAACCTACTTCTCCTGTATTAATAAAATCATTTACCGACAATACGATTGATTGAATAAAATCGTTTAGATTTATAGCATCCTTGCACGTCTCGTTCAAAAATACATTCAGGTTGAACTTGTTGTTGTTCGTTGTATTGTTGATTGTGTTGTTGTTGTTTGTTGTATTTCCTGCGTTCTTTGATAACTCTATAATTGTATCTTGTTGTTCCGTCATTCGCTTATGTTGCTCTATCATCAATTCCTTGAATTCTTGGTTCTGCTTCAGTAACTCTATTACTAATGAGGAATCTACTGGGGGTGGGACTTGGTTTTGCTCGTGTACTACTCCTTTACACTTCTGTTTGTGGTTCCATAATGAAGAAGCGTGTTTAAATATTTTGTTACAATCACATTGATATGTTTTAGAACTGGTATGAACTACTATATTCGTATTTGTTCGTATTTTGTGTTTTGCTGTAGTTAAATGTCTATCATATTGACTTTTTCGGCACGTAGTATAATCACATATTTTACATTCATAATTAGATGAACTATCTGAACTCAAACTTTTCGTCATTTTCGTATAATATACGAAGATATAAAGTTCCTAAACATCTTCCGTATTAATATACCTAAAATTTTATGCTAATACAATTTTCACCATAAATTCCAAAAATACTGCGATATCCTCACAATCGCATTTTAGAAACATATTAAAACAAAACTATCTCGGCCATATCAAAAAAGGACATTTTATAAATGTCCTTTTTTTCAAATCATAGCCATTTCTTTTTGGTATTATTTAATTAAATTTAAGAATTAGTATTAATAGTAGTATGTGTTCCTGCATTCTTTGATAACTCTATAATTGTATCTTGTTGTTCGGACATTCTCTTATTTTGCTCCAGCATCATCGCCTTGAATTCTTGATTCTGTTTCAGTAACTCTATTACCAAAGAGGAATCCAATGGTGGTGGGACTGGGGCTACTTGGGTTGATTGAGAATCGGTAATATTTTCAGTACATTCTTGATTTAGTTTATTACAAGTCTTCTTATGATAATGCAAACCTTGTCTATATTTATACTGGTTTCCACATTCACATACAAATAAGGGTAAGGTTGAGGTATTTTTGTCATTATTTGTCATTTTAATATGTTTTGCAGTATGTAGATGTCTATTATAATCCTTTTTATTACTGCATGAAAAGTTACATTGTTCGCAAGAGTACTTATCGGGTTTCTCTTGTTTACTGGGAATTTCATCAGATGTAGTTTCGGATTGCTGTACCAATTTCAGATGTTTAGGTCGTTTATTATGTTTTATTTGTGCCTGCTGACTATCTAAAAAAATTTTACATGTATTACAATATAAAGCCTTTTTTTTTTGTTTTGCTACAACTTCTTTTTTTGTTTTTCGTGGAGGTGAAGGTTCAACGCAATTTAATGTGGCGTTATATTCTTCAAAATAGTGTTGCTCTTGTTTCTTTGCTGCCATCAAATCATCGCAATTATGGAAAGCAATGATTTCCATCGTCCAATTTTCCCAGCCCATATTGTCACGTATAGTTTCATACACTTTACAATTATAGTTCGTGGACTTTGGGTTTATGCAACCCTGTTTATGTCCGTATTTTCGCTTTACGAAGTTAGTAGTATGTCCTATATATAGGTCCTTTACAGAAGTATCTTTACAATAAATCTTGTAAAATATGGTATTTGAATAATCAATCTTAATCTTAGGCATCTTATATATATATTAATGACAAAAATCCCCTAAACATCTTCCATATTAATATACCTAAAAAATTATGCTAATAAATATTTCAGCATAAATTCAAAAAATACTGCGATATCGACATAAACACATTTTCATAAAAGTATTACACCTTTTCTCATTTAAAACGCCCATTTTAATAGGCAAAAAATAAGAAAAAATGTAAAATCAATAGTAGGAATTTCACCTACGATGGTATTACTTTTTCATCTTCCTTGTTTATACTTGAAGATGTGAAAGACGAAATTTGGAAACATAATGGTCGCTCTTGTTTTTGTATCCATGATTGAGTGAATTTCATTATGTTTATAGAAGAGTTTGAATCTCTGGTTCTGAATACGATTTTTTTGTTTTCGCAACTCACGCGTTCAGAACACACTAACAGACGAAACACTTTCTTCCCTTCCGTATCCTTGTAATAGTCCAAATCCTATTTATTACAAAAAATACAACTACACCCCCGTTTGTTTCTTTATGACTTGGTTGCTGATACTGCCAGTCGTGCATCGGCTGCATCTCGCATTCTATTTTGACCACCATTTATATTCATCTTCATCACATATTAGAGTATAATTAAATTTATTTGGTTTTAAATCTTGTTGCATTATCCAATTAATATCAATAAAATATACTCCTATTCCACTATCACAATATTCTAATATTTGTGTATCTGTAAATGATGGTTTATTCAAATATATATAATACCTTTCCATGCATTTATTCCACATAACAATATCAGGTTCAATATCTCCAACATTATAAAATGCTGGGTAAACATAAGGTTCAATATCTCCATCTTCATAATGTAGTAACCAATCCCTTCTGTATGTTTCGCATGACTCGTAATTATAATAACTACAATTATTTACAAAATCGTGAAATTCGTCGGGATCTCTAAAATCAAATGGTTCCATATCATAATTACTATTAATAACCCAACTAATTAATTTTGTTGCAGCATTTTTTTTATTGAGCGTTATAATATTTTCGGTTTCAATACAAACATCACATTTTTCACACCTTATGCATGGTATTTCTAATGAAGTTAAACTATTGTCATTTGCCATTTTTATTAGAGTTTCTGCATCAATTTCAAACCAAGGTTCAGGTCTATTTTCACTACAAGTTTTATGTGTATTACAAATTTCAAATATACATAAAATCTCACCATCCTCAAGATATGAAACATCCGCAATTTTTACACCATTATATTCAAATCTATATTCAAGTTGTATATTTGATGTTTCACTTATTTCTGGAATTTCATATTCCTCATTCTTTTTACAACAACCGCAATTTCTGATAAATGAAATAGGTATTTTTCTTTCCAGCAAATTTTTCAATAATATTTTTGCGTCTTTATGAATCTGACTTTCTGTTGGATTGCTATAATGATAACAAGGATTGACATTATCTACTTTGTGTCTGAAATGATGAACTCTAATTTCACCTTGACATAAAATTAAATCCTTATTACATCCAGGGCAAATATATTCGTCCTTTTTGTTTGCTATTTTAGGATAAACATATTCGCCTGTAACTTTATTGATTGCACCAAGAGATAAAATGTGTGTCATATTGTGTTTATTATTTAATTTGTTGTCAATGTAATAATATAATCAAGTTTATTTCAATTTTATAAATAAATATTATATATGCCTCACCAAAAGAGTAGTGATTATAAAGAAACCGCAGTTCAATATTATTTAGTGGAAGATAAAACACAAGAAGAAGTTTGTAAAATATTCAAATGTTCCAGACGAAGTTTAATGCGTTGGGTTCAGAAATACAAAAAGGATGGAAAAATTACTGGATATGAAAGAACGCCAAAGGCATACAAGGTACATAAAGAACATGTAGAGTTTTTATTGCAAGAAATCAAGAAAAATAAAACACATTCCAAAGGAAAAATACAGAAACATAATTAAGGGTGCATATGAAAGACCAGAAAAATATGTATCTAATAAAAACAAGACACGAAAAATCAAGAAGAATTATTTATAAATTATTCTCATATAAAATGGGCGTTTTAAATGAGAAAAGGTGTAAAACAAAACTATCTTGAACTTATTAAAAATGGACATTTATTTTATGTCCATTTTTTCAAATCATAGCCATTTCTTTTTGGTATTATTTAATTAAATTTAAGAATTAGTATTAAGCATGAAAATAAAAAATTGATTTCAACCAATACTAATAATGTAATTACAAACACAATGGAAGCAATTAACCAAATGAAGCAAGAACCGGAAGAACATGACGACCCGTCTAAAATAGTAAATATAAAAACCCAACTTATAATAAATGATGATTGTATTAAGAAAATGAAAGAAATGAAAGCAGATAGTGTTGATATTATAATTTGCGACCCACCATATAATATTGGAAAGGATTTCGGAAATAATAGTGATAAACAAGAAATGGATAAATATCTTATTTGGTGTGATGAATGGATAGCTGAATGTATTCGTATCCTAAAACCGAAGGGAACTCTTTACATATATGGGTTCAGTGAAATATTAGCATTTATTAGAGTAAGAATAAATATAAATGTAAGATGGATTATCTGGCATTATACAAATAAAGTGACCCCGTCTCTCAATCATTGGCAACGAACACATGAAAGTATATTATGCTGTAGTAAAGAAAAACCACACTTTAATCGTGATGATGTAAGAGAACCTTATACAGATACATTCTTGAAAAACGCAGCAGGTAAGGTTAGGAAAGCAACAAAAGGTAGATTTAGTAATGGTGAAACCGAAACAGTATACAACGCTCATGCGAACGGTGCTCTTCCCCGGGATGTTATAAAAATATCAGCACTTGCGGGTGGTGCTGGTAAAAAGGAAAGAGTAGATCATCCAACCCAAAAACCATTACAACTATGTGAAAAATTAATAAAAGCAGCTAAAAATGGAGATGATACATTATTAGTAGTTCCATTTGCTGGTTCAGGAAGTGAATGTGTAGCTGCAAAAAAAGAAAATATTAACTTTATAGGATTTGAAATTAATGATGATTATGTAAAATTATGTAATGAACGGTTAGAGGGTATTAGTACTGAATGAATTATATAATTGCGAATAATTAATTTTAGGTTTACTATTATCTATTTCAGTATAACATACTTTATATTTTTCAATATCTTCAATATTAAACTTATACCATAATTGCGAAGACATTGAAAACGCAATATCACAATATTTTGATTTCCATCCAACAACTTCATCTTTTTTTTTTCCAATTTTTCCAAGTTTTGGTGTAAGTTCATCAAGCTTGAATATATAATAGTCTTTTGGAATTGTATACCACATATAGTTTATTATTTTTGAATCTTCCTTTTCGTTTCTGATTAATATAGAATAATAATCAAAAGAACGATCTCTATTTTCAATTTCGTTTAAAATATCCTGCACGTTTCCGTTACATTTATCACTACACACACTTGACAGCCGATATGAAGATATACTAACATTAGTTCCATTAAGTTTTGTAGATTTATTTGAAACATTTATATTATCAAATCGGTTATCTTTTCCAGACATGTGATTTCCGTTAGCTTCATCCGCAATGGAACATACGCCACTCACGATATTACAATTTATTTCTTCCCAAACACTTTCCTTAATAGGAGTTTTATTAAGGATATGGTATCCGTTAATAACTGCGATAAACTGTGATTGTTGTTTTTTAAATTTTGTACATACCGCATAAACATTTTTGGGGCTATTTATCACCAAGTACCTTCGGCATATTGATTGACATTTAATAATATGACGAATAGTTTCAGGTGCATAAGTATGAGTTGAGTTTTGATTTTCCATCGTTATGTATTGTACGTACTCGTAAAATGAGTTGGTAAATCAATTTTATGTAAAATTGAATAACTTTACTGCATAAAAACAGTAGAAACCAAATAATCATTATGAGCTTTACAGTGAATTTAATAAGCCAACGCAGTAAGTCGTTAGATTGCATAACTGATAACGAAACATGCAATGAATGTGATATAAACAAAATAACATATGAATGCGATAAATGTGGAAATGGAGTATGCAAACAAAAAAAGTGTCAATTCTCATTTCCATATAAGTATAATACCACAAGGGTAATTTGTAAAGGATGTTTCAATAAGATAGACAATAAACTTATAAATTACGACCATTTAATAATTTATAAGTTCTTAAAAAAGAATGTTCGTAGAAGACGAATTAGTTGCTAATAAGGTAAAATATACATTCGAAAAAATACATTTATATAGTGTTTTTTTGAGTAAAATTGAAAGATTTGATACTATACACCCTTGAAGATTTAAAATGCCATGGATCTTTTGGACTTTCGTGTTCTTCTTTTACCGTCAAGTTTTCCATAAGGTCTATTCATACCTAAAAGTTGTTGATTGAATATAGTATCTACATCAGTTGGAGATGAATGATATGCCATAGTTTTAAGTGATGATATATTGGGTCGTGTATAATTTGATAATTCTTCTATATTATCGTCTTTTTGCTTTTTTATTTGATTTTTCGTTTCTATGTATTTTTCTATCAAATAAGGAATCCATGTCAGTTCTTCTACCACACGAAGTTGGTTGAATATAGTATCTACA